>OGDF01000523.1_pt1 | contig 61288 bp, 56 predicted proteins | sample 1570141 | NCBI WGS metagenome assembly OGDF01 (sample SAMEA4370581, study PRJEB24528) | human gut metagenome
TGGATGGCAAAAGTCGATGGGCAGATAATATCATGATTGAACGCTGGTTCCGCAGCTTCAAGTATGAGGAAGCATATCTCACGGAGTATGCTAATCTCAAGGAAGCAAGAGAAGCCATTGGAAGGTATATCTACACCTATAACTTTGAAAGATGCCATCAGTCCATTGGGAACAAACGCCCTGCCGAGGTATACTATCCGGTAATGCTTCTGGATGCAGCCAGAGCAGCTGCATAATATAAAAATCCGGGAAATGCCGCACCACATTTTCCATGTAACCCGTCAACATATCAGTTCATTATAAAAACATCAAATTTTTGTCTTGACAACTGAGCCATTATACCAGAACTGTCGCAGGTCAGAAGCTTCCTGCATATAAGTGGGATTCACTCAATAATATTATCAACACTCATGTAACTACAGGTATTGCTGCTGATTGCAATATGAATGAAGACTCATACCAGGAATTTCTTCGTAATATCACGTCACAAAACACGGACATTATTTCTGACAAGTAATTAAAAATTTAGGGCAACTGCAAAATCACTATGCAGTTGCCCTGTTTTATCTACTCTGCCGCTTTCTCATGTTGTTTTTTCATAAAATTCATCCAGGAAATCTCGTCAGTGTTTTTATATCTTGAATACGAAAATCCAGTATTTTTATAATGTATACCTTTCATATCATCGAGAATAGTTTTTGCAATTGCCTCCCCCAATTTGATAGGTACAGCATTTCCAATCTGTTTATACTGATCAAGTATAGCACCACATATCTGCCAATCCTGTGGAAACTCCTGGATACAAGCATATTCTTCTACACTTAATGGTCTATCTTCTGTCGGATGCGCTAAATCCGTTGCTGGCATAGTTGGATTTGTAACCAATGTTGGCGATGGCTTTGAGTAAGATAATCGTCTTAAAAATCCTGTTTTACCGCCTCCCAAGTAGAAGGATTTTCCCATTGCCTCCTTTTGCATATCTAAAGGAAGGTCTTTCCAATATTGTCCTTCTTTGAGCATTCTATAATATTTCAATCTCTTCTCTGGAAATTCAATATAATGCTTTTCTACATTTTCAGGCAAATTATCAAATGCGTCTTTTAATGTTCTCCACTTCTTTAATCCATCTGTTCCGTTTTCATTATGAGTAGGCTGTAAATAACTTACCTTCTCATCTCCGAGTTTTCCTATTATTACAACACGCTCTCTAATTTGAGGAGCTCCAAAATATGCGGCATTATAAAGATTAAAAGAAACTGTATATCCCATTTCCTTTAATCTATCAAGGATAATCATCATCGCACCACCCTTGATAGGCTCCTCTAAATCTCCATATTTAAACGGCGTAGATAAAAGTCCACGAACATTTTCTATTACTATATATGTTGGCTTGATTTCAGATACTATGCTCAAATATTTCAAGAACACATTTCCTCTCTCATCATCAAAAGCCTTTCTATTTCCTGCAGTACTAAAAACTTGGCACGGTGGCCCACCAAAAATAATATCAACCTTTCTTCCTTCTGGAACCTTCGCCATCTTAAGTATTTCAGCTGCTGAAAATTTAGTAATATCTCCAATCAACCCAATGTTAGGATTGTTTTTTTCGATTGTCATCCTGCACGCCTTATTAAATTCGCATGCTAAAAGAGCGTCTATCCCACCATTTCTCATTCCTACATCCAGGCCCATAGCACCCGAAAAAAAACTTAATGCTACTATTGGTGGAACACTATCATCAAGTCTTTCATGATCATCTGGTTCTATAACAACATCATACTTTTCTATATACTGTTTCAAATCCTCTTCTGATGTCAACCACTGGCTTCCAACTCTTTCTGCCTTTAAATATTTATTTTTTATCAGTGTTCTTACAGACTGTGCGGTAACTTTCAATCTTTTCGCAACTTCTGTTACAGTTAATAAATCCGTTGTATCTATCAATGGTATTTCCTCTTTTCTATATCGCAAATATATATAGACCCATTATAGCATATAAGCTATCATAAATCAACCGTGCCTAGTGCGTACATATCAATTCAGGAGGAATATTATCAAATGAATGTTTTATTGGTTCGCCCACTGGGCCTAAATTCTTTTCTAAATATTTCAGTAATTCCGTATTCTCTATATAATAATACATTTGTGGTACTACAAATCCGGGTAAGTCATTTCTCAGTTTTTCCAGAGAAATCGCATTGGTCATTTGAAACTCTGTGATTTCCATTGCCACGGTATGCTTACTTAAATAATTATCAATTCTTGATAACGTTGCCTCGTCATATGAATATTTTTTCTTCCATGACTCAATTTGAACTCTATTATCCAAACGCATTATTCCAACGATAGCTTTGACTGGCGTACTAATATACAGATATGCCTTAACCGGCTCATCTGGAAAAACACGCCTGTGTTCATATATCTTTTCTCCTGATTTCACTCGTTCAAATACATCAGCTTTGAAACTTAATAACATAGTTCTCATACTTCTTAATCACATCCATTCTGTCAAATCAAACTACCAAATATACATCTTATCCACTCAACCTACGCCAATGTTCATCTTGTCAACTCAGTCTTATCTAAAAATCAGTCTCGACCAATTCTCTCAGGCACAAAAAGAGAACTTGGAGCAAACCTGTCAAATTTACCCCCAAACTCTCGAAATCCTTTATTTCAAGGCTATTTGCAGTTCTTACTTCTGTACTTTTGACATCAAAACTACGCTCTCAACATGAGATTTTTAGGCTATTTTCAGCATTGTGCAGAAAGTTCAAAAATTCCTGTATTTATTTGCATTTTCACTATAATTCATGCGTATTTTAAAACCAATTTGCTCATCATTTATGAATAGGCTATTTTGAGAAATTGGATAAAATAGTCGAATCGTCATTTTCTTTAAGCGGATCATCAGAATAGCAAAAGCTAACGCCAGGCTCATTCTCAAATTTTCTAAATAAACCAGGCCTTAATAGTTTTGTTTTATCCGAATTGAACTCACTTCTCTTTCCGCCATTAGGGTTTCTTCTCATTTTATAACAATAAATCTTATTTGGATCTTCTGAATCACTTATACTAAGTGACTTTACCATTGCACCTTTTTCCTCATCTGAAATATTTTTAGGAATATTCATTGGAATTGCTTTTCCGAAAGTTTCAGTAAATTGTTTTAAAATATCTCCTAAGTTATCTTGATACTCAATACCAAAATACTGTCTTAAGGTTTTTGCATCGATTAATAAATTAGAAGAATTGGCTTCAATTTCCAATCCATCGCTTAAATCGTCACGTTTCATAAAATAGAGCTTTACTAGTGCATATTGATTTACTCGCTTTTCCTTACCTACAAATCTTTTTACAAGCACTATATATACAACTGACTTATATCTAAATAGAAAACTACATATAATCCAATTCTTACTAACCATATCATTTTTCAATTCATTTAGATTACTTAGTAGCATGAAACGAACCTCCTCACTTCTTTGATCTATAATTCTTATTACTTGTGTGTGTTCCATTCTCATCAACAATTACATTGCTGCGTTTATGTTTTTCTTCCTGAACAACATTGAACATTTCTTTTGAAATGATTGCCGGATGAGAATTGTTCAATTTATAAATCCGACCGCCTTCGCCGCCTACATTAACAACCGAAATACCTATGTACTTTTCATTACTCAGTATTTCTTCTACTGAACGTTTTGGCCAGTTATCTTTTCCTGTTGGAGATTTAATATTTCTATCTTTAAGTTCCTTAACAATACCCAATATGGGTTACCACGTATCGTATGGCTTCCCTGTTGATTCAACTCCTTCGCTATCATAGTGCTTCCCGCTCCGGCAACATACCTATCAAATATATATCTAACAGTTTCTGCACCCTCTTCATTTATGGATAATGTCTTAGTCACCGGATCGTAATCATATCCAATGCATCCCCGGAAATCAACCAATTCCCCTCTCTACATTTTCATTTTCAAGCCCTTTTTCACATGTGCAGAAGTATTCTCTACTTCCTGCTGTGCTGCAGAACTCAAAATCGTCATTAAAAACGCGCCATCTTTCAAACAATATACTTAAATATAACAATAAGAAGTGTCCACGATAATGCATATGCAATCATTAAATAAAGCACTTTTCTGGTTTCAAGCAAAACATCTCTTTTTTTTGAAAACAATAATTTCTGTGCTTCCTCTCCACTATAACTATTTTTAATAGCCTTTGTACTTGTTATATACGAATAGATAGTTCCCACAAAATATACAAAAATAAAAAAGCATCCTATACCAACAACAATTGCAACAACATTAGAAAGTAACCATTCAATTACATTTAATATTGTAATTCCAAAAAACAAAATTAGAGCAGCAAACACTACTAACACAACGTTACTAATCGGTAATAAAATAAATCCAAAAAAACTGATTCCATGATTATTATTTCCCATCTTTTACTCCTTTACAATCTTTTTATCTTAATACATGATTTAAAAGTTCCATCAATAAATATTGTTCCAAGAGATACATGAAACACACATGAATCGCTGCCTTCTGCTATTTCAACTTTGTCAACTCTTGCAATATGTGGATCAGAAAACTTGACACATAATGTATGTGAATTTTCATTAATATCATATTTTTTTGCTTCACCGCCATAAATATTATCGCAAAAGCAATCATCGATGTAAATTTGCCAAGAATGTGAATTATTTAACAACGTTTTTTCCTAATAATCGTTATCTCCCGATCTTTCATCAAACACTTCCCCTCCTTTTAGCTAAACATATAAATTCTTTAATTATCTTCACATTAATTATACTAAACTGTTCCTCTTGCGTCTACATGAAATGTAAAAAAGTATTATTTTTTCTCTTCCTTTCATAAATATCCGTTCTGCAATAATATTTAAAAACAATGGAGATTCTGATTATGGGTGCAATACGCAAAACCTACACTTTAGTCAACATAAGACCAATGGCGCTATGATTCCGCTTAAAATCCACATAATCAATGAAAATTGAGAGCACCAACTTCATTAAAAGTCCAAAACTCTGTAAAGTGCGTAAATTCAAGGATTTCTACATATCTTTCCGTTGTAGTCCAACCACCGTCTCCACATGGCATGAGAGGATAGGAAGTACGTCAAATGCCCTCTCACTCCGTCCGACTTAATCCACCGCCATTTTTGTTCTCCCGGTTGTAAGAAGAAACATGTCAATTTATTTTCTCCGTGCCTTCTCATATATCTCTTTCACAAAATCCATAAATTCCAATGCTTCTTTTTCTGTTGCTACATATCTCTGATGCACAATTTTATTTCGAAGTGAAACAAACTCTTTTGAAAATGGAATATCACTATATATATCGCTCTTTAAATAATCGTTAAGCCTAAAATGGGAAAAACCATCTTTTTTAGGATACGGTTCAATGTAGTGTAAAGACAACTGATATTCTAATTCTGAATAAGCCGAAACAATACAGGCTGAATATTCACCTTTTTGAAAAAGTCTGTGCGCATCAGAAAAAATTCCCTGTTCGCTATTACTGTACATCTCTCTTTCCTTACCGTAAACTTCACATATCCACTCGCTTAATACTTTTTTAAAGTGATATTCGACTTTTTTATCTGGAACATCAAATGTATAGTACAGCACTAATTGACCATTTAAGTCAGAGGTAGGTAACGGTTTATCTTTTTCGCAAATCATCAAAATATTTTTTCCTGATTTTACAGATTTAAGTAATCCAAGTTCAAGCATCACATTAGGTGTTGCGTCTGAAATATCTATAATCGCTGCCTTAGATTTTCTGATGGCTGTACTTGAAATGTCAATCCAATTGTCTCCAGGCATCAGCATATCATCAATACGAACTGGCGTAATCCCAAAGTTATTTAGAATAGGATTTAACATAACTGACAATTGCGAGATACGAGACATAGAGCATGAAATAAAACATAATTTATTATCTTCCGCCGGGATAATCATTTGTTCATTTATTTTTTCGTTAGTACTCTCCGCAGTTCTGTCTCTCTCCTTATCTATATAATCTTTTAACTCAACAAAAAAGTCTTGCAATATAGTTTTATAGTCTTTAGCTCCCCCTTCAAGATTGATTACCCTAATATTTCTTCTATGGTATCTGGCTATTTTTTCTTGGGACGCATTAACTGTTATACAATATGCAGGCTGTGTCATATTTCCTAATCTACTATTAATTATCTGCCAAATACCTCGAAAATCATCATCATCAAGACTATATCCTATTAGCAACATTGTATTGGTGATAAACAAATTTGCAATGTATGTAGCAAAAACCGGATTTCGTTCTATATACATATCGTAATCGTTCTCAGTTATAATCATCCTATCTGGATGATTAAAGTCTCCGTGCAATTTTACTATTTTACTCTCATCTTTGTTGCCTATTGTCAAGCGATCTTTTGTAACAACAACAGAAACCGGACGATGCAGAAGCGTCATTGTATCTTCCAGCAAAGAATCAAAATTCGTCGTGCAAATAGTTCCCGTAAATAACTCGCAAAATGCTTTATATGTGGGACCTGGCTGTATTTTCCCAAAATGGAGTTCTTTCATTAAAAATTCAACCAACTTTGTTCGAGAATATAAATCCTCATAATATGAAAGTGCATCTATTGCGTTATTGTCATACATATAATCTGCAATTTCAGCAGCCGCAAGTTTTCCTAACTCATTCCAATCCGGCATTGTTAATCCTTTTGGAATATCTGCATTTTTTGAAAACCCCGCCCCTACAAATGGGATTACTCTATTATTTACAAAATCATTTAATAATGGTTTCGGAATTGATAATATATATTTATATTCCATAGTCCGTCCTCCGCCGTTTCTTCTTTCCATTATTCTATATTTATAACCGCCCTGCATTTCTGCAAAACTCTGTTCTCACAATATATTCTACACCTGTTGTCATCACAGATATCAATTCTCACTAATCATAAATTCCTTTCCCCAGGCAGCACCTTTTAAACTTCTTCCCACTGCCACATGGACATGGTTCATTTCTTCCTATTTTTTTCTTTTTCCGAACATCTGCATTTTTAATCCCTGGATACTCATACGGAATGCCATGCTTTTCAAAATAAATTTTATCAATAAGACTGGAACCGTTAGGTGGGAAAAAGGCTGCACTACTTTTTATTTTTTCCCTTAACTGAGAATCTAAAAAATACCCTTCTATAACATCTAATTCATCCGAAGATAAAACATTAGCATGATTATCGATTCGCCAAACAACATAGTCAATAAAATCCTGTGGTCCTTTATGTAAATATTCCAAGATTTCTATAATGTTTTCAAAGTCATGCCAATTACATACCCACGGATAAGGCTCATCTGCATCTTTTTCTAATATTAAAGACGTATTTACCGCCAATCCTCCGAATTGATTTAAAGTAAGTATAAGTGGTAATATAATCTTCTGCGAAATATTTTCAAGGTAAAACTTGTTGTTTTTATTTTCATATAAGACTATGTCTTTCTGCCCTTCAATAAACTTTTTCAAGGTAATTGCTTGTGAATACGCCCCTCCTATTCCGCTGTCTGAATGGAAGTGATCGGATATGCGTTTGTAAGCTTTTTGAGGATTAAAAAATGGCTCTCTAACTTTAGATGCTTTTACCTCTGCTATTAAAATATAATCATGAAACTCAATTAAAATGTCATGTTCCTTAGTTCCTCTTTCTTCACATACACTTGTATGATATACCGCTTCATCTCCAAAAATGCTTTTGAAATAGTCAAGGAACTGGCCTTCAACAATTTCTGCTTTAACTCTTTTGTATTTATCAGCAAATTTATTCTGAGGATTTTCTAATACTTCAGTTATATAATTATAAATTGCATTTAGCAAAAACTGCGGATGAACGATAAATAATGTTTCCCCTTCATCAATCCAACAAAGAGGATTCTCTGCAAATGGGTTCTTTCCATTGTAATATGAGAAATCTCTCTCTCTTCTATATAAACCAAAGATATCTAATAATCTTTTCCCTTTTTCTTTTCCAAATATATCATATACTTTCGATGCTTTTATTGAATTCAAGCTATCCATTGCGTTTTGCAGATTCAAGCCTGCCGAACCTTGTGCAAACGCCATTAGACGTTCATATTCTTTTTCCACATCGACTACATAAGGATTTAAGGAATCCAAAAACTTTTTTATCCCATCTATTGCATATTTTGACGAACTCATTGCACTTTCAAATTCATCGCACACTAATTGATAAAACGCAATGTAGTCCTCCGTTATCAAACCAGTCAAACTTTCTAATTCCGAATCAAACGAACTGTAAAGTATTTTGATCAGATGTATAGTCTGTTCTGCGTATCTCAATATTCCTGTGTCAAAATAAGATGTGAAGGCATCCATTGATACTAAATTTCTTTTTATATCATCAGACTTAGACGATGGATCAATATCAAGAAAAGTTTTCGTATATTCCAAAGTAATCTCTTGAACATCATTTTCTAACTCGTTATATATTCCGCTTTCCTCATCGTTTGTAATATGCCCATCGCTTTTATCATCGGTACTCATAAGCAAGCCGGCCAAATAAGTATACTGCTTCTGAGGTGAAATTAAATCTGTCTTATTAAATATATTAGATTGCTCAGCCATATCCGATGCTCCATTTGCAAAGGTAATGAAATGAATCCCAATCATACCCAACAAATCTCTCGTACCAATATATTGAAGTTTTTCTTTTAATACTTTTATTTTTTCATCCATACACTTGCTCCTTTGCTTCACAACATAAACGCTACCATACCCGTATCAAATATTTCTTCATCGTCACATTTTTCATCGGAAATTATGACGCACTAAAGGCATTTTAGTTATATTGCCTTTACTCCTAATTTCTTTTGGTTCTCATATGTACTCCAAATAAAATCAACAAATGTAATACTGCTTCCAACTGCCAATTTAGCATGACGTTCTTCCAATCCTTGAAAAGATGCGCTTTTCCCATGTCCGCTACCAAAAGGATTTCTGATCTCTGCCAATTTTGTCGGAATCGCTCTTAAATTTCCTAAAACCGCTTTTATAGCATCAGCCCCCTGATCTGTTTCCTGTATATTTGCTGGTAATAAATTCAGCGCACCCATCGCTCTATTTGTAAGTTGAGGAACATCATCGTTTTTACTCCATTCAATGCCCAACTCATCCAAAATTGTTTTACAACAACTTTCTATAAGTTCCTTTGCAAGTCCAATGGCATTTGTGGGATTCGTTGACTGCATAGAAACCATTAACTCTATTTGCTGAGACATATATTCACCTGAAAACTTGCCTTTCAAGTCATCGGCTGTTTTAGCAATAGCAGATGAGCCGCCTTCCAATCTATCTATAATAGTCTTACACTTTTTATAAATTCTTGCGTATCTTTCATCATATCTTGAAATGCTGCTCCCCCAATACAAATCATCCTCATAATTTTCATTGTATTCATATTCCATATTATCCTCATAATAATGAAACAAATCAGAAAGCAACTTAAATCTATTTTCATCGGTAGCGCTATTCAAATATGCTATAAGAGACTTTCCTTTTGAAAACCCATACTTTGCGCATAATGCTTCTCCTATACTATTTGTTGTAAACACATCAAAATCATTCGTTGAAAAATTCAGAACATATCCACTTCTGTTAAATAACATCAGGAATGTTCCTTCTTCTTGTTTTGTTATTTCAGCCATTGCAATACATGCCTCCCGACTATTTACTTCCTATTTTTATTTCGCTTCCATCCGGAAATACAAATGCCTGCTCATAGCTTACTTACATCCAGCACCTCTGCAATCTTCATCATTTCTTCAAAGGATACTGTACCACGCTGCAACTTCTTATTAAAATTCTGCGGTGTCTGCCCAATGCGTCGGCAAAGCCCCGCAAGACTGATATTCTGTTTCACACACAACTCTCTTATCATGTCTGATGTTGTCATGATCCACCTCCACTAATACACTTCTTATTATAAACCATCTGGTTGATAAACACAAGATACCTCTATGATAGGTTTGTGTCAAGTAATCGTTGGCACTTTTTTCAGGTTCCGTGTTTCATGGGAAGACTGAAAGGATTGCAACAATTACTTGATACAAACAGAGCCAGCTAAACTCAGTTTTTCCTTATCTTATAAATGCGTCTCGGAATACTTTCCTGGATGCACTTGTTGCCGCATCTAATAGCGATACATGACCTCTAATTACGTCTACATACGGATTTCCCTTTCCATCTTTTTTTTGGTGCTTTTGCCGCACTTAATGTTTCTATCACCTCGTTCATTCGGGCATGAAAGATTAAACCATCTGTGTATCGTTCTATTGTACTGCAAAGTTCTTTATTCTCTTTACAGCATAACACTTTCGCCAGATTATTTGCTCCTTTCGCAGACCATCTCATCCGGCGGTGTTTCATCCTCATGGTAATGACCGTGCAGTTTTGAGATTCCTGCACACCCATATTTTTGTATACGATTCCTTCTCTTGGTTCTGGTATCTTCCGTCCCTGCTTTTGATACGGTAACAGTCCGTCTTTGTTGTTATTGAGATAATGATACAATTCTCTTGCCTTTTGACTTCTTTTGTCTTTTTCATCGGTCGTTTCCACACTGTCCGCATACACCAAAATAAACTCCAAAAGTTCTGTTATCTTTTCTTCCTCAAATAGTTTTCGGGCTTCTCTTTTCACATCACGGTCTCTTATTTTCCGCAATATCTCCTGATAGATATGATAGCGGTCTAACTGAAAGATGGCATCCGGATCATACGTTTCTCTTATCCAGCTCCCTCCATCTCCGTTTAGAATCCTCTGCTGGATTTCATCCGCATTATATTTTTTCTCTATCAATGCCTCTCTTTTCTCATGAAATATCTGGCTGGATTCCATACCTGCAAGCATTGTTTTTTCTACAAGACTGCTTCGCTTTTTTTTGCTCTTTGTCCCAGCCTTCGTACATGGTAAACACTTTCATTTCCTGTTTTTTCATTTTTCGATGATTGCTATTCTGCATATGCAGCCATATACCATCCATTTCTTCAAACAAGACCGGAATGACTTTTTCACCTTGCGCCCGGTCTGCGTGCATTTCTTTTACGGCATACTGTTCTTCTTCAGCAATCCGTTCTCCCAGTCGCTGCATCATATTCCAGACGCCACTGCTACTGATGGTTTGTCCGCATGTATTGCTGATGGTTTCTGCCGTTACACGATAAGGTGCCTCTGTTACAGTCATTGCTATCTTTTCTGCAAGATTGGTTGAAATCAGACCAATCTTATCCATTTGCATGGCTTCATCCAACAGATAGACATATGCCGTTTCTCCCTGTTTGGTTTTTGTGCGATATACCGTTCGTCTGTACTCCACTTCGCCGTACACGGTTTTGATACTGGTTTTCCGCTTTCCTTTTCCTCGATAGGTCTTTTTGTCACGGCTTTCTGCCAACTTGACATCATAGGATTCAAGAACCTGCTGGGTGATCAGGCGACCAAGTTCACAAACATAATCATATATTTTTTGCTCCAACATCTTGAAAGATACTAAGTTTTCGTCTACAATGGATTTCATCATACAGTCTCCTTTATCTGTTTTTTTCGCAACTAACATAATAAAGAAAAACTGTATGATTGGGAAGAGGGAATTTCCTTCTTCCCTTTTTAATTACTTATTTTTGCCAATGAAAATTATACACTAACACAATGTAAGATGGAATAAATTCACTGTCGGAAAGTAATAGACAGACTACACCTATGACCTGTTTCAGATTTGATAACTGTCTTTACTATATCCGATTTTTTCTTTTCTTACAATCCCCATATATGATTTTTTAGTGCCGCTATCTTTTTGATTTGTGGGTACGGAATACTGTATACCGGCATATCTGCCAGTTTCCCAATCCTGTTTCTGTTATGTCTTTCCGCTGACAGCATCTGCGTTGCTGAATATATCACCTCTTCTGCACTTGCAGCCAGTGGCAGTTCTTTTTTCTGGTATCCAACCAGTTCCAGTATGTCCCTCTTATTCTGGCGGTATATACGCAGTCTTGCCATCTTATCTGCACCGGTTCTGCTCCAGCCTAATGGTCTTGAACTCATTCCGTCTGAATAAATGTGGCTTACATGTCCCTCTGCGCTGCACTGCAGGCTCTTATCCTTCGCCCTTACGGATTCCATAATTCCTGCCCAGTTCCCCAGAATATAATTCTTTGCGGATTCTACTGCCTTTGCTTTTGTTTCACTCTCTGTTACATGCAGAATCTTACCAAATGCTTCTTCTGCCGCCCATTTCCGCTTTCCGTTAATAGTTCTGTATATTTCACTTCTCGCATCCTGTGCGGAATCTTTCAAGTGGCTTGTTGCTGATATAATATATTTATGCATGTGAAAACGGTCCAAAACAAAACGTGCCTTGGCGTGCATTCCTGCTCCCGTTCTAATCCAATCCTCTCCGTCTCCGTTTATATATATTTTCTCCAGCACTTCCTCGTCATAACTCTCTGCAATAAAATCAAACACTTCCTGCCATAACGCCTTCGTTCCTTTCGTCCCAGCATAGTCCCCACCGGAGTAATGGCAGTTTACCAGTTCATGCTTACTCCCATCGAAACTTACATCCGGATAGACATAGATAAACTTTGGCATAACGGTATTGGTGCGTGGCTTTTTAATGTCCCCCTTTTTCTCAAGATATTGCAGCGAAACATGATCTTCATCTGCATCGATATACAAACAGCTTACTTTGCGTTTCTCCTTGAGCAACTCCAGTAATGGAAATTCAAGGGTATGAAGCTTATTCATTACGGTTTCCTTGCTTACCTCCTGTTCCCCGATACAGGCATTGATTCCGCCTTTCCGGTAACTGCTTTCCACAGCCTCCTCCAGTATTCTGGCTTCTGCATCCTCTGAAATACGGGCATGCGATTCCAAGCCCATGAGACGATCTAACAGATAGCAGTATTCCCCGGTTTCTTTATTGCAAAAATACGTCCTACTGTAACAGATTTCTCCCAGACTGGTCAGAAGCTTCGTTTCATCCCGGCGTTCAATGTACCAGCCTTTTCGCAGGTCCTGTCGTTTACGCAGCAGTTCATCATAGCTTTCCAGTTCTTCTTTAATCAGGGAAAGCCCTAACTTCGTTACCTCTTTAGTCACTCCATAAACCATTTCTGCAAACTTGGTAAGGTCATCTGTATAGTGACTAAAAATTTCTGTTAAATTTTTTACCCCTTGTTCCTGAAAATGTTGTATACTGTTAATCATGAAAGCACCCTCCTTGGATTGTTGGTTTGGTCACCTTAAATCCTAACACAGGAATCCGGTGCTTTCTATTATTTTATTTTCCTACAAAAACTTTACCCTAGCGAATTTTGCACGATCATGGCGAATATTATAACCATTACATTACCTAATATACATTTCAATATCTGCAACATCTAAATCCCAAAAATGATATGGCCACTTATTTAAATCACTTGTAAACTGGTTAAATAATTTCACAGAAACTTTATACTCATCTTTTAAATACATGATTTCTTTCAAATGTTGTTGTGATACTCCTACTAGTTTTACATTATTATCGCATTTTAATAAGTAAAGATTTTGGAATTGCTCGGCAAAATATTTGCTTTCAAAAAGTAAGATTCCCTCTTTAAGAAACAAATTTTGCTCTATGGAATTTTTTCCATTCAAATTCATAAACATCCAAAAAGGATCGCCTATAGTTTTATAGTCTGGAACCAAGTATTTACCATTTTCACCATTAATAAACTTATAAAGTTCATCATATTTTATAAGTCTGATTCCATTATAATTAGATACTTTTTTTGCTCCATCTTGAAACTCACTTTCTGCTGAAATAAAAATTCCATTTATGTTTCCTATATGCTCTAATTTATAAGAAAAATTTCTTAGCTCACCAACATTTATTGGATTTTTCCAGTTTTTACACTCAATTGCCACTTTGTAGTTCACTCCAAAATGTTCGTATGAATATAGTATGTCTATCTCATGGCTTGCACCATCATCTCCTATTATTGGAACATGTTTCTCAATTTTAGCTTTTATTCGCTCATTATTAGCAATTTGAATATAAATTTTTTCAACAATAGACTCAAACTTCTCTCCTTTCTCTTTTGATGCATTATTCATTATTGTCTCCTCTCAAATAAAATTTTTTTAAACTTTTATGTGGAATTGAATAACATAAGATAGAATTTTCCTGTAATTGCTCAAATTCAGGAATAGCTATACTAAAATCTGGTAACATCCCTTTTTCTTGAAGAGAAACTAACCCTTTGAGATGATTTTGAGAAATACCAAAAACCTTAGCACTCTTTTTTATTTTACTGCAATAATTAATAGCCTGCTTCTTTGATAAAAACAATAAAATACTATCATTAACCATCGCGTAATTTCCTGTATTCTTATCACTATCTTGTTCTGTTTCCATAACGACCCAAAATGGATCCCCTATTATCTCTTCATCTGGTAGCATTACTTTTACAGCACTTAAAGCAGATTTTCCTACTTCATATAATAAGTCAAATTTCTTTAAATCAATATTTGTTAATTCAGCCACTTTCTTTGCCCCACTAGATACTCTATCATCATAGTAAATAATACCTTTTGCAAAAAAATGTAAATCTTTCAGGACATTTGCAAATTCCCACATATCATTCTCTGTTACTTCTGTACCTTCTATTACTTTAATCACTGTACGCTCTAAATTATTCATCTGAATGAATTGAAAATAAATATCAACTATATGTTCTTTTAATTTTCCAGGGATTGTCGCATTCTCTGCAATCCTAGGTCTAAAAAAACCTTCGCTTTGAAAACGACTTTTATACATTGAAATTACATTAGCTTTTAATCCTAGATTTTTTTCTAATTCGAACATATATATCCCTCCTTCATTTTGTAGCACTCCTCATAATGTACCAAATCGCTTATTCTTAAAAGTATCCTTTCACCAAGATGTACAGCTTCCATTCCCCAAAGCCTATCCCCTAGGGAAAACCTCTAATTATATCATCGCTCTTCGGAAACAGAAATACACATCCATTTTCTCCAAAAATCGCCATATCCTTTACCCCTTTCCCTTCTGCAAACAAGCCACGCTCTCCACATGCCCCCCCTGCGGAAACATATCGCAAGCCCGAACCTTCTTCACCTCATACCCCTTCTCCCCCAGTACCTTCACATCACGGGCGAGTGTCGCCGGGTCGCAGCTGACATAAACAATCTTTTCGGGATTCATTGTGACAATGGTGTCCAAAAGTTTCGCATCGCACCCCTTACGCGGTGGGTCGACGACAACGACGTCGGCGAGCGCACCATTTGTGTCTTCTTTTGACGGCGTGCGGCGCTTAGCGACCATATCTGTTACAACGTCTTCGGCTGCGCCACAGTAAAATGACGTATTGGAGATACCGTTCAATGCTGCGTTTTTCTTGGCATTTTCGATGGCTTCCGGAACGATTTCGACGCCGGTTACCTGACCGTTTGGTACTGCTTTTGCGAGAAATAGAGAAATGGTTCCGATGCCGCAGTAGAGGTCCCAGACACGCTCATCTCCCTGCAAATCAGCGAAATCGAGTGCTGTCTGATACAGTTTTTCGGTTTGAACCGGATTGACCTGATAAAAGGACTGTGGCGAAATCTGGTAGCGGATGCCGCCGATTTTGTCCTCGATGGCAGGGCTGCCCCACAAAAGTTTTGTGGAAGGACCGAGAATTACATTTGTTTTCTTTGTGTTGAGGTTGAGGCAGATACTTGTCATTCCCTCAATCGTTCGTAGACGTGTAATGAATTCTGCGGCGTGCGGCAACTCATTTCCATTTATAACAAGACACACCATAATCTGTCCGGTGTGGTAGCCGCGGCGCACATAAATATGGCGCACGAGTCCCTTGTGGCTTTCCTCACGGTAGGCAGAAATACCATACGCACGCAGAAAATCCATTACGGTTTCGACAACTTCATTGATTACCGGGTGCTGAATGGCACATGACGAAGCAGGGATTAAGCGGTGGCTCCGTCCGGCAAAAAAGCCGGTCTGCGGGATTCCATTTTCATCTTCACGAACCGGAAACTGCGCTTTGTTGCGGTAATGCCACGGAGATTCATTTTCGCCCGTCATTCCTAAAATCGGAAGCCATGTGACAGAAGATAAATCCACACCGCCGAGTCTTTCCAGACAATCTTTTACTTTCTTTTCTTTGAAGGTAAGCTGGCCTTCGTAGGAAAAATGCTGCAGCGTACAGCCGCCACACAAAGATGCAGAAAGGCACGACGGCGTCATGCGCTCCTTTGACGGCTCCAAAATTTCAACCAAGCGCGCAAAGCCATAATTTTTATTTAATTTCATCAGGTGCACCAGAACCTTTTCGCCCGGAAGCGCACCCTTTACAAAAAGGGCATAGCCATCTACATGACCGATACCCTCTCCGTCTTTTCCTAAATCTTCAATCGTAATGACAATTTCATCATTTTTCTTAAACTGCAATTTCTTCTTTTCCAAGTCCATTACTCCTCTGAAGTTTTTCTCAAATTGCTCTCAAACATGCGGTTGAAACCAAGCCATCCCATGTTGTCGCCTGCCTGAGTAAATACTTCCGTCAAAGTCTGCAATTTCGCATCGGCGTTATCCGCCATATGTAACGCCATTGCCTCCATAATCGCCGGCACTTTCGGCGAACCAAATTCCATCTTTCCGTGATGTGCAAGAATACAATGAACGAGTTCATTTTTCAATTTTGGCGGGAAATTAGGAATCTGTGCTGCCGCATTTTCCATACAGCGTGCGCCAATGTAAATGTGCCCGAGAAGCTGGCCGTCATCCGTGTAGTCATTCATTGGAAAATCCGAAATTTCCTGAATTTTTCCCATATCGTGGAACAACGCCGCTGTGATGAGCAAATCTCTGTGAATCATTGGATAATGCTCCGCAAAATACTGGCACATGTCTGTGACGCTGAGCGTATGCTCCAAAAGTCCGCCCATGAATCCATGATGAACACTCTTCGCTGCCGAATGTTTCTTAAATGCATCGACAAACTCTTTATTTTCCACAAAATACATTTCCAAAATTTTTCGCAGATATTTGTTCTGCACACTTGCCACATATTTCAAAATGCGGCTAAACATTTCTCCAACATCTTTGTTCGTGCAAGGCACATAATCCGCCGGGTCATATTCGCCCTCGTCGCTGATGCGGACGCGGGAAATGTTCATCTGCAAATTTCCCTGAAAACTCGTTACCATTCCTTCGCAGTGAATATAATCCATCGGCTCAAAATTAGCAATACCATTATTCAGCTCCCAGATTTTTCCGTCTGCGGTTCCCGTTTTATCCTGTAAGGTCAGGGAATAATACGTTTTTCCTGCCTTTGTTTTCAAAATCTGTTTCTGTTTACACAAATACGTGCCAACAAACTTTTCGCCCTCGCGGTAATCCTTCAAATAATTCATTTTTTTATCTCCATTTCATATTAGTATCTTTTTTTCACAACCGTAAATGGTCCGTAGATTTTTTTGCCATTTACCTTTTTATAAGCACGCACCATAAAGCCGTATTTCATGCCGTGAACAAGCATGCCACGCTTGTAGCTGCGCCCTTTTTGCGTTTTCGCTCTGCTGTACTTTGTCTTAATACCTTTTACAAACACTTTCGTATAAACCTGATAACCGGAAACACTTTTGGTCTTCTTCCAGGTTACCAGAATTTTTCTTCCTCTTTTTTTCGCCTTAAGCCCTTTAATTTTCCCCGGCACCAATTTTACCGATGCCGTTTTGGCTCCTGTCTGCACCTGTGTCGTACCATCTGCGCGTGTACGGAACACGCAGACCTGATAAATGTAAGTTTTTCCTGCTTTCACCGACTTGTCCACATACGTTTTATTTCCCGGCGTACCATCCGAAATCCGCGCAATTTCTGCAAAATCACTTTTCTCGCTTTTTCTAAAAATGACGGCACCCAGTGCCTCTCCGCTCTGCGTCCATGTAATTGTAACCTGTTTTAACGAAGACGCTTTTTTTGCCGATGTAATGACCGCTGCGCCAAGCGGAGTTTCTGCCGGTGTTTCAATTGTCACGCCAGAACCCGAAGCCACCGTTGGCTCGTCGGCGGACACGTTTACATTTGGTCCTATCATCATTCCAAAAATTCCTGCCACTAAAAAAGGCACCCCCACGGATTGCATCCATTTTTTCAAAAATGTTCCCTCCTTAATTTCAGCTCTTTTGACTTTGAGAACTTATAACTTATGTTATCCGGATTGCTAACTTTTCGACCCTGATACCATAATAATAGAAAAGGAGGGAACAAGCAAGGTGTTTTTCACCAAGTTCAGTTAATCAAACAATGAAATTCCAAAACGGATTCGTCTGAAAACCTTGTAAAACAGGACAGCAATCAGCGACAGTACCATGTATAAACAACTAAGTACACCACAAGCGCCTCCGATAAAAATAACTACATTCAAAAAAATTGTTCCCAACATAATCATTTTCCTCCATATTTAATTTTCAACATAACAAGTCCGCGTCCTTTTGCCAAAAATCAAAGACATGACATGAAAAAATAGCAGATTTACAGCAAAAGAACAAACCATCTTTATTCAATTATCCAATATGGAAGGTGCGTTTTTTTCCGTCCGTCCGAAAGAGCCATCGTAAAATGCGCAGGCGGCTGCCTGTGTCGTGCCCTTTCGCATAGAGATGTAATAAGAGTGCTGTTAATACAGCGAGAAATATAAGAGAACCAAAACCGGTTAAAACAAGCGGTGTTCTCGATAAATATCCGGTATTTCTTGCAGTGCTGCGAAGCAGACAGACAATTGGCGTCTGCTCTGAAAAACGCTCGCCGCGGATGGCATATTTAATCCCAGAGCCATCAATTCGCGCATCCGAAGAAATCGTATTCGAACAACCCTGCAAAATGACTGTGCGGTCAGGCACATGGTCAAAAAGGACGCCGCATACGAGAATGACAAATATGAAACTTGCAATCATTTTTCTTCGCGTTTGTGTATTCATGGCTCTATTGTAAAACAACTGGTGGAATTATTCAAGATGGAGTTTGGGGTTTATTTGGGTTCCCGTGATTTAGGAGAAAAGCTTTGCGTCTCGTGGGCACTCTCGTTAATTGAGTGCGTAGCAGTATGGGCACTGAAACTACCAGTGCCACATACCGACGCACTCAAAACCCACTCGTCACAAAGTTTTTCTCCTAAATTACTGCAATCCAAATAAAATCCGCAGCAAACGCTTAACGCAAACCAATCCCCAAAACAAACTCCCCCCCTCCCCCCTCTTTCCTTCATCCATCAGAAGCGTTGCCAAGTTTTTTGGTGTCTGTAAATCAGCAGAAAACTTTGTGTTGAGTGGGTACAAACACATGGGTATCTGGCATGTGTCTTTAACATGCCGATACCCTTATGCGTTTGTCTAGCGAAAGCGCCCACGAAACACAAAGCTTTCTGCTGAATTACGCCCCCAAAAAACGCAACGCTCCCTTTACAAACAGAAACCAAATATTGTACAATAGCAGTGCAGGAGGGCGGCTGCGTCGCCCTCCGTGCGTCACTATATGAAGGGAGTTTCCATTGTGAACAAAAAAGTATTACAAACACTTGAATATTATAAAATCATTGACATGCTTCTTGAGGAGGCAGACACACCGCTTGCGAAGGAAAGCATACGGCACCTCTTGCCTTCGTCAAAGAGGGAAGAAATCATTAGCTGGCAGACTGAAACTTCGCACGCACTCATGCGTCTTTTAAAACAGGGAAGGCTGCCATTTCACGGGCTAACGGATATTCGTCCAAGTCTGGTGCCACTGGAAAAAGGCGGCGTGCTCGGCATGGGTGAACTTCTTGACATCGCCCGGTGTTTGGAGATTGCCAAAGATGCCATCGCTTATGATGCCAAGTTTGAAGATTTGAAAGATGCACTTTCGGGACGCTTTGGTGCACTTATGGATTTGCCGGATTTGCGTCTGGAAATCAACCGCTGCATTTTGAGTCCGGAAGAAATGGCAGATGATGCGAGTTCCGAACTGAAACGAATTCGCCGTGCCATGAAAACTACGAACGATAAAGTACGCGAGCAATTGACGGCAACTATGAATCTATCCGGTTCCATGCTGCGTGACAACATCGTCACCATGCGAAACGGCAGGTATTGTCTGCCTGTTAAGCAGGAATATAAATCCACTTTTCCGGGTATGATTCATGACCAGAGTTCGACCGGCTCGACCTTTTTCATTGAGCCAATGGCAATTGTGCAGTTAAACAATGAGCTGGCAGAACTGGGTATGAAAGAGCAGGAAGAAATTGAAAAAATACTGGCGTCGTTAAGCGCCCTTGCAGCGCCTTACGCCGAAGACTTACAGCGAAATGTGTTGCTGCTTGCGGAACTTGACTTTATCTTTGCAAAGGCAAAACTTTCTAAAAAAATGCAGGGAAGCGAACCACTTTTTGACCAGGATTACATCCATATTAAAAAGGGACGCCACCCGCTGATTCCAAAAGATAAAGTCGTACCGATTGATGTCACACTCGGAAAAACTTATGATTTACTGATTATCACCGGACCAAATACCGGTGGTAAAACAGTATCGTTAAAAACGGTTGGATTATTTACTCTGATGGGACAGGCCGGTCTGCATATTCCGGCATATGACCACTCGCACCTGCGCGTATACGAAGAAGTTTACGCCGATATCGGCGATGAGCAGAGTATTGAGCAGAGTCTGAGTACATTCTCCTCCCACATGGTAAACACCGTTTATATTTTGAAACGTGCGAACAAAAAGACACTGGCACTCTTTGATGAGCTTGGCGCCGGAACCGACCCAACGGAAGGTGCTGCGCTCGCGATTGCGATTTTAGATAATCTGCATAACCGAAATGTAACCGCTATGGCTACGACGCACTACAGCGAATTAAAAATTTATGCCCTGTCCACCGATGGTGTTGAAAACGCCTCATGTGAATTTGACGTAGAATCTTTGCAGCCGACTTACCGGCTGTTAGTCGGCGTTCCGGGAAAAAGTAATGCGTTCGCAATATCCGGAAAATTAGGACTTCCAAAAGAAATTATTGATGAAGCAGGCAAACTTGTCGACTCCGACAGCCGCAGTTTTGAAGATGTTGTCACAGGACTTGAGGATGCCAGAACCGCCGCTGAAAAAGAGCGCGAGAAAGCGAAAAAAATCCGAGAAGAGGCAGAGCATTTCCGTGATAAAATGAAGGCGAAAAACGAGCGGATTGATGCCGCCAAGGATAAAATTTTACGCCGTGCAAACGAAGAGGCCCACGAGATTATCCAGAAGGCAAAGGATACCGCCGACGAATCCATCCGCAAGTACAACAAGTGGATGAAAGGTTCCGGCATGACAAAAGAAATGGAAAAAGAGCGTGCAAACCTGCGCAAAGCGCTCAACGAAACTGAGAGCGAACTGACGATAGAGGGAACCAAAAAGGCACCAAAGAAAGCACCGGACAAATTGCAGATTGGTGACATTGTTATGGTTCATTCGATGGGTATTAAAGGAACCGTGAGCACGCTTCCAAACAGCAAGGGAAAATGTTTTGTCCAAATGGGCATTTTGCGCTCGGAAGTTTCCGTAAGCGACTTAGAACTTTTGGAGCAGGAAACAAAAGCCGCAAAAAAAGAAGCATCTATTACCCATGCAAGAAACATGAAAATGGCAAAGGCAATGACTATTTCACCGGAAATCAATTTAATCGGAAAAACGGTGGACGAAGCCCTTGGACTGCTTGACAAATATTTAGATGACGCCTACCTTGCCAAACTCCATCAGGTAACCATCATCCACGGAGTCGGCACCGGTGCCCTGCGAAACGCTGTCCAAAACCACTGCAAAAAAAGCAAGTACGTCAAAAGTTACCGCATGGGAGAATACGGGGAAGGCGGATATGGCGTAACTGTAGTTGAATTTAAGTGATAAAAGACACATAAATCCAAACAGAAGAAAGAGGAATCATTTATGGAAAAAAGAAAAATTCTAATCGTCGATGACGATGCCAATATTGCAGAGTTAATCGCACTGTATTTAACAAAAGAATGTTTTCAATGTGAAATTGCAGAAGATGGCGAAACCGCTTTGGAAAAGCACCAAAGTTTTCAGCCGGACTTAATTTTACTCGACATCATGCTGCCCGGTATTGACGGCTATGACGTACTGCGCGAAATCCGCAAGCAGTATACGACACCGGTTATTATGCTGTCTGCCAAGGGAGAAACTTTCGATAAAGTGTTAGGACTTGAACTTGGCGCAGATGACTACATCATCAAACCATTTGAGCCAAAAGAAGTTGTGGCACGCGTGAAAGCCGTTTTACGCCGGTTCGACAACCAGCAGGCAAGGGTGGCTTCCGCTGCCAAAGACGAGCCAAAAGATGTCGTAACTTACGATGGTCTTGTTATCAGCCTTGCAAACTATTCTGTAACAGACCACGAAAAAACAATCGAAATGCCGCCAAAAGAGCTGGAGCTGTTATACTTCCTTGCTTCCCACCCGAATCAGGTATTTACAAGAGAGCAGCTTTTAGACCAAATCTGGGGGTATGAATACATTGGCGAAACTCGAACCGTGGATGTTCATATCAAACGAATCCGCGAGAAATTAACTGAAAACCCGGTATGGTCCCTTACGACTGTATGGGGCATTGGCTACAAATTTGAAGTAAACGCATAGGAGACTTCGTATGAAAAAATACTTAAAGACGACCCTCGGTCGAAAGTTATTAGCATTTTACCTCGTCCTGTTTGCCATCACTTTTTGCCTGATAACAACCGTTGGACGCGACTATATTTCGGAACGTGTTGAGTCCGAAAGCATTAGTAATCTCCGCAGTGTCGGAATCACGCTGCTTGGCTCGCACATCAATGAACAGCGCTATACAAAAACGACCATTTTATCACTGCGAGACCAGTTGAAAATGGCGTCCGAAGCCGCTGAAGCAGAAATCTTAATTGTGTGCAGCGATGGCGATGTAATTCTCAACACAGATACTGAGAAAACGTATAATATCTATCAGGGAAGTTCCTCTTTTCTTCATGAAGACGTGATTGAAGACACGAGACTCAGCGGTCTCTTGTCCGAGAATTCAACCTGTGTCATCCTGCCAATGGAACAGAGTGCCTACTTAAACGGCTACCTTGTTCTCGCACAGCCGGACCAGTTTATCAACAATCGGGCCATATATTACACCAACATATTAACAACCTTTTTCTATATGATTATGGCAATTGTCGGTTTTGTGTTCCTGCTCATTTACGTTTTCAATGTACGCCCGTTGCACAAACTGCGTAAAGGTGCCAGCCAGTTCTCGATTAACCACGAAAATCCGCCGATTCTCATTAAATCTCAAGACGAATACGGCGAATTGGCAAAAACACTGAATGTTATCGGAGCAGAACTCAGTAAATTTGATGAGTACCAGCGAAAATTTATTTCTAACATTTCGCACGATTTCCGATCCCCTTTAACAAGTATTCAGGGTTATGTTCAGGCGATGAAAGATGGCGTAATTCCGGCAGACAATCAGGAAAAATATTTAGATATTATTTTGTATGAAACCGAGCGGCTGACAAAATTAACGTCAAATTTAATTGATATGAACAACTACGACCGCGACAATATTATGCTTGAGCAGGAATCATTCGACATTCACAAAGCAGTCAAAATGACCTGCGAAAGTCTGGAAGGAACAGCTTCCAATAAGAAAATCACCTTCACTTACAATTTCTGTGAGCCGGAAGAACTTCTCGTTTACGCCGATAAGCAAAAGATTTTACAGGTTCTTGGAAATCTCTGTGATAACGCAATTAAGTTCAGCCACGAAGAATCGGAAATCTGCCTGCATACCTTTACCAAAGGGGAAAAAGTTTTTATTTCGATAAAGGATTCCGGCATCGGGATTCCGCGTGAGGACCTAAATCTGATTTGGGACCGTTTTTACAAAACCGATTTATCCCGTGGCAAAGACAAATTAGGCTCCGGACTGGGGCTTGCCATCTGCCGGGAAATCATAAACGCCCACAAGCAGACAATTGACGTTGTCAGCACTGTAGGCGTTGGTTCTGAATTTGTATTTACTTTACCAAAAGCATAAAGAAAGAGGATTATTCCTCGGATGGGGAGTCAGTCGGCTCAGTATCCGGCTGCACCTCATCACTGTTTACATGAAGCTCCGTTATTACAACGGAGTCATTTTTTATCTGGCACACAAGTTTGTGGCTGCTATCTCCCATTGTAAAGGATTTTGTACTGCTCTTAATCTTACCGGTATCATACGATACTACCGCATCTACCCATTCACTGGCGAAAATCTTTGACGAATCCAATGCCTGAAACTCTTTTGCGCTGGAAACCGTCTCACCAAGTCCTTTAATACTTAATGGGAAGCGGATATAGGAAGAAAGTTTTTTCAAACTTCCGTCTGCCACCGCATACTGAATATCCTGCGCAGCCTGACGATATGCCTCTACACTTTCATTGTTACTTGTGTTGTCAGCATTGTCGGTTGGCTCTGCGTCATTATTATCTGTATTCTTGTCACTATTATTTCCCGAATCCGAGCTGCTATTATCTCCCTTGTCATCATGGGCAGCATCCAGGGAAATACGGATTACACTAATGAGTCCACTGAGCATATTTTCCGTATTTTCACCGGACCAGTCTTTAATCAAAAGGGATATGGCAACCTTGCGTTTCATAAAGTAGAATAAGGATTCATCCTTCTTATTCTGATACCACGTTATGGTTAATCCATTCACTTCAATGTCCTGCATTTTTTCAAAGCCATCGAGTACACCGGATGGACAGCCATCAACTCCGGCATATCCGACAATCCGCTGATTTTCCAACTCCGAAAGTTCATCATAATAGAAACTAAATGATTCAAAATCATCCACTACCTTGTAAATCACTTTTCTTGCCGGGTCCTCAACAGTCACGCGGAATCCGTACATATCATAAATCTTGCGGAGCACACGTCTGCGCTCCTTATCATCGGACTCGCTTTCCTTACCACTCCAGCCCACCGCATTGCTTGCGATGTGCTTTTCATCCTTTTTCACCTTAGCATCGGTATCTTTGTCCGGTTTGTTTTCCTCTTTGGTTCCCGAAACAATTTTCTTTGCTTTATCGGTACTGCACGCCGTACTCATCTTCACAGCAAATGTGCAGGATTCCTTCTGCCATGTCATGGCATCACATTTTTCATCACCATACATGGTTACTTCTGAATCATCCACCTTCTCTTTCTTCAGTTCTTTTTTCTCCGTAAACTGATTAATTACATCCGGTGCATTTTCTTCCTCTTTGTACTCAAAGAGAATCTTGTCTTTTTTCTTTTTATTCCGATACGTTATTTTTACGTGCTTTGCTTTTTTCTTGACTTCAACCTTTTTTACACGATATGATTTGGAAACATTACCAAGCTTATACGTGCGGCAGTCCGTCTCTTTAGCAATTGCCTCAATGGAATCTAATTCCTGCCACTCTTCTTCATCACTGCTTGCTACAATTTCACCCTGCTTTGGCTGTTTCTTTAATTTGCCTCCAAAAAATCCTTTTGATACAACAGCTGTAATGGCAACAGCAAGTACCGCAACGGCAGCCGCCATTCCTTTTTGACGAGCGGAGAAACGTGGTCTTTTCTTAAATTCGTCCATCGAAATCACTTTTTCTTCCGACTCTTCACAGGCTTTTTTCACATTGGCAAGTATTCGCTTTTTATCGCTGTCACTAAGGGAAATTTTTTCCATTGCTTCTTTATATTCCTGCTGCATGACCATCATCTCCTTTCATCTGCCGAGGAAGCATCCTCGCTAGTTTCTCCCGCCCACGTTTCAAAAGAGACCGTATCGTAGTCTCTTTCTTCTCTAATATCTCTGCAATTTCCTTAACGGAGTACTCTTCGTAATAATACAAATGGATGGCACTCCGGTACTTTTCGGGCAGTTGTGATATAATTTGCAAAATATCGCTTTCTTCTTTTTTCTCCTGCTTCTCATCTGCCACATCGTACCCTTCCGGCATTGCCACCTCCCTCTGTCTGGACGCCGATTTTAACTTGTCCTTGCACAAATTCGACGCCACCTTTAGAAGCCACGCTTTTTCATGACTCTCATCTTCAAATACTCCTGCTGACTGCATAAGGCGAATCAGCACCTCCTGAACAATATCTTCTGCATCCTCCCTGCTTTTCATGTAGGAATAGGCTAACCGCAATATATCATTGCCAAATAAGTCCAGGGCTTTTTCCACCGCGTCCGATGGATTGGCTGCCACATCTATCATTGTTTTTTCCCCTTTCTACCTACATAACGATTCAACATTTGAAAAAGTTGCAAAAAAAGAGAACTTTTTTCAAAAAGTTCCCTTTGCAGTTTCCTATACCGTGCCATCTTGCCAATGAGAATGATGAAGATGCCCCATCGGATTGAGTTTCGGAAAGCCCTGCTGCCTGAGTGCTTCGTACAAAACAATTGCAACAGAATTACCCAGATTGAGCGATCGAATCTCGCCATACATCGGAATCCGAATTGTCGTTTCCTCATTCTCCACCAAAATCTCCTCCGGGATTCCGGCACTTTCTTTGCCAAACATAATATAGCAGTCTTCTTCAAATGAAACATCGCTGTAAATATGCTTTGCTTTTGTCGTCGCCATGTAAATTTTGGCGCCCGGATTTTTCTCTAAAAAATCCGGATAACTGTCATAAATTGTGTAATCCAATTTATCCCAGTAATCAAGTCCTGCTCTTTTGACCTGCTTTTCATTAATCTGAAAGCCCATCGGCTCAATCAGATGAAGTTTAGCACCGGCTGCCACGCAGGTTCTTCCTATATTCCCGGTATTCGCAGGGATTTCCGGTTCCAATAATACAATATTTAACATATTAATCTTCCTGTCTGAGTGCAAGGAACAAATCAATACTTCCACTGCCGTCTGCAAATACCATCGGCACGCACAAAGTCTTAGCAAAGTTATTCGTAAAACTTACTTCACCGTGAGATAATGTCGGCGGTGTAATATCAATTCCAACACCGTTTGATGAGAATACGATTGCCGCATTTCCCATAATCATGTTTCCCAACTCACCAATTGCACTGGACGCGAAATCATCAATCGTCTTTACTTCCATCATACACATCTTAGAAGCAATCGCACATGCAGTTTCTTCTGTCATTCCAATCAGTACCTGTCCACGCATTTCCCCGGTTACGCCGATAATAATGACCCAATAATCATGGTCAAATTTTGCTTCCTTCAGTATCGGCTTTTGTATTGCAACATCGACAAAGCACATGTCCTGCAATACCTTTTTCGCCGCCATCAAGAAAGGATTGATATGTTCCGCATTTAAAGTAGCCATATTCTCTCTCCTCTGCACAATCTTACCTTTATAATAGCATAATTACGAAATAGTGTCTATAAAATTCTGAATTTTAACCAGTGCCTTCTTTAAGTCTTCAATGGAATATGCATAGGAAATTCGTAAAAAACCTTCCCCGCATGTGCCAAACGCAGACCCTGGCACTACCGCAACATGTTCTTTTTCGAGAAGTGTTTTAGCAAACTCCTCGCTCGTCATGCCAAAACGGCTGATGTTTGGGAATACATAAAATGCCCCCATCGGTTCAAAACACGGCATGCCCATTTCACGCAGCTCTTTCACTAAAAAGCGGCGTCTTTCATCGTAGCTCTCACGCATTTTTGCCACATCTTCATCGCCATTTCGCAATGCTTCAATCGCTGCATACTGACTCGTTGTCGGTGCACTCATAATAAGATATTGATGTACCTTTATCATCTGTTTTATAATTTCTTTTGGTCCGACCGCATAGCCAAGACGCCACCCGGTCATCGCATAGGATTTCGAAAATCCGTTAATTACAACACTTCTTTCCTTCATCCCAGGAATTGCCGCAATCGACACATGGTCGCCCTGATAGCTTAATTCCGAATAAATTTCATCGGACAGAACAAATAAATCGTGTTCCTTAATTACATCCGCAACAATCTGTAATTCCTCGTGCGTCATAATCGCACCGGTCGGGTTGTTTGGAAATGGCAGAACAACCATCTTTGTTTTATCCGTTATCGCTGACAACAATTTTTGTTTTGTCAGTTTAAATTCATCCTTTTCTTCTAATGCAAGTCTTACCGGCACGCCCCCTGCCATTGTAATACATGGCACATAAGACACAAAACAAGGCTCCGGAACGATAACCTCGTCCCCCGGATCAAGCATCGTGCGGAAAGCAATATCAATTGCCTCACTGCCGCCGACCGTAATAATCACCTCATCCGAATCATATGAAAGTGCAAAACGGCGTTTCAAATAAGTGCATACTTCTTTGCGCAGAGGCAAAAGCCCTGCATTGGATGTATAAAACGTGCGCCCCTTTTCCAGCGAGTAAATACCCTCCTCGCGAATGTGCCACGGTGTATCAAAATCCGGCTCTCCTACGCCAAGCGATATGACATTATCCATCGTGCTTGCCACATCAAAAAACCGGCGGATTCCGGATGGTTCCATCTCCGCTACCATTTTAGACAATGGGTTTCTCATGGAGTAATCAACTGCCTTTCATCACCTCGTTCCTCTGCTACGAGAGAAAGTCCGTGTTCTTTATATTTTTTCAAAACAAAATGTGTTGCCGTACTCATAACCGATTCCATCGGTGCCAGTTTCGTCGCGACAAACCACGCAACCTCTTTCATTGTTTTTCCAACGATAATAACGGTCAAATCAAATCCGCTTCCACTCATCAGATACAGGCTTTCTACCTCATCAAACTGGTAAATGCGCTCCGCGACCTTATCAAATCCGCGGCCGCGCTCCGGTGCAACCGTAACTTCAATCAGCGCTGTCACATGCTCACAGCCGGTCTTGTCCCAGTTAATCAAAGTCGGATAACCGCAGATAATTCCCTGCTCTTCCATCGCATTCATTTCTTTTTCAATTTCTTCCGGAGATGCCGCTAACATAGCTGCTAAATCTTCCGTCGAAAGTTTTCCGTTTTTGGCAATGTTTCGTAAGATTTTTTCCTGCATTTCTTCCTGCATCATATCCTCCAATTCTGCGGTCAATCAAACGCGCGGTATAATTCATCCGCCTTAGGCGGCTCTAAAAAACGTTTTTCACCATCATTGAAAATAACACGGTCATTTCCCTCTACTGCCTTGCCAATGACCGACGCATGAATACCTTCTTTCGCAAGAGCATCCACAAGCTGGCTTCCGTGGTCGGTGCCAATAAGCATCGAGCCGCTGGAAATCAACTGATACGGATTCAAATTAAAAAATTCACAGATTTCAATTGTCTCCTGACGAATCGGTATTTTCTTCAAATCGACACAAAGGCCTACACCGGATGCTTCTGCCATCTCCCAAAGGGCACCAAAAATTCCGCCCTCTGTCACATCGTGCATGGCTGAAACACCAACTTGCATCGCAACACGGCTGTCCTTTACGACGCTTAAAAGCGAAGCGAATTTTTGGGATTCATCCACAATTGAAACCGGCAGACGTTTTTTCAATTCTTTCTCAAATTCTGTCGCAATAATGGAAGTTCCCTCTAAGCCAACCCATTTGGTAACAACTAAATCTTGTCCCGGTTTTAATCCTTTGGTCGTAACCAGTTTATCCTTTGCAATTCGCCCAATGCCGGTAACCGACACAAGTGTCTGGTTTACAACTGCCGACACCTCGGTATGTCCACCTAAAATTTCCACATGATATTCTGCGGTCAATTGACTCACATCGTCCATAATCTGCTTTAATTCGCCTTCTTCACTATTTGGCGGCATAATAATTGTAAGCAAAATACCTACCAATTCCGCACCGGAACTTGCAATGTCATTTGCCGTAATATGAAATGCAATTGTGCCAATCTCTTTTGCTGACGCCGTAATCGGATCCGTCGACAATACAAGCGCATTCTCCGTTGGTGCCAATACCGCACAGTCTTCACCGACACCGGCATGAACTAAAACTTCCGGTCTTTTCACCGTCAGTTTTTTGAATACTGAACGCTTTAATACGTTTTCTGGTACTTTTCCTATTTCCATTGTTCTCTCCTATCCCCACAAGGAAAGCCCTACTGTGCCTCCGTGGTCGGTTCTGCGGCTGCCGGCACCGCTGTTGCCTGCGGTTTTACCGTTGCCTTTGGTTTCGCTGTCTTCTTTGGTTTTACTGTTGCCTTTGGTTTCGCTGTTTTCTTTGGTTTTGCCGTTGCATTCGGCTCTTTCGTCGCTTTCTTTGTTGTCTGTGATTTTTCCGACGCCGCATGTGTACCCTCTGCTGCCCCTTTGGTTACATAGCGCGGCACCGCCTGATAGGTGCTGGAATTTATCTGTGTCTTTTTCGTCTTGCCATTTTCCTTGACAATCTTCCAAAGCACCGCCTTGTACCCAACATGCGCCTCCTGTGTCACTTTCGTATAGGAAGCAGGCTTCGTTTTGTCATATGTGATTTTATCAGCCCCCGGCTGTATCGTCTGCGTTGTCTCGGACTCAAACGTTACCTCTCTGTCATCACTTCGGGTTTCTTCCCCATAAATATTAAAATAAATGGTTCCCGAATACACACCGCCTTCAATATAAATCGGCACCTCCGTGTCGTTACGGAATTTAAAATCTTTGTAGTCACCGGCAATTGCCGCATCCATCGATGGTTTTACATAACTGACTACCATCGAATGGGGACTTCTCTCGACGACTTCCAATTCAGCCTTTAACACGGCGTTATAAAGCGTTGTTGATACCTGACATACGCCGCCGCCAATGGAATCTACCACTTCACCATTACTGTAAGATGGTGCCGCATAATATCCATTTTCCTCGGTCAATGGAGAAATCGTATCATGCACGGAAAATGTTTCTCCCGGGTAAATAACATGGTCGTTAATCAATCTTGCCGCATTGGAAAGATTTTTCGAACGGCTTACATTTCCGGCATTAAAATTCGTCTGAAAAGAACCGATTTTGTCTTTACAGCGTGACGCCAAATCTTTCGTCACCGTCGGTTCCTGAATCGTAACATCTGCTTTGACACGTATGGTATCTCCGCTTTTTGCCTGTTCCACTGCCTTCTTGATCTGAGCCGCCGTACTGTTAACATCGATGGTAGAACCCTCTTTTGCATCGGTGTAAACAAACGTACCGTTTTCCCGTTTTACTTTGGCATTTTTTGCTTTCGCACATTTCTTTTTGCACTTCTTATTAACAAAGGTGCGGATTTTTTTCTCTTTTGCATCATATTTGAGTTTATATACAAGTGGAGTTGTAGCAATCTCCCGGATTTTTGCATAATTGGTAAACGGATTCCCGTCCTTGCCAACCTGCATTGCTTTCGCAATCACATCACCAACTTCACAGTTGTAGCCTAACTGTTCAAGCGTTGCCGAGACCGTCTTTCCATTCACATCCACCTCCACGGTGCGCTGCAAATATTCATCCCGGTACTGCGCAACAGCTGTTCTTGCCTCATCTTCCGACATACCGCCCACATTCACGGTTTCCACGAAGACACCATTGCAAATGAGACCTCGCGCCGGCTTTACCGTCTGATAAGCCGCATAAATATACGCCGCAATCAATAGCAGCATCAAAAAAATAACTAAAAAGGCAGGACCTTTTCTTGCTTTATTCATGTTGTCTCTCCTCACCTAAAATTTCAACAATACTTGCGATTTTTTTTTACTTGTATTACACTGTAATCATCACATGCCGGCTAATAATCCAATTAACATGGCAAATATGATGATACCGCAGATAATACCTGCAACAAGACGCTGTTTTTTACGATTTAACATATATATCCCCCTTTCTGAAAGGAACTAATGATTATGAATTTTATACTTGTTTTCTTAATATGTTTTGTCATTTTTGTGCTTTGGATGTTCTATGAACAGCGCAAAAGCCAAAACAAAGATAAAGAAGCTTCGGACGCATTCTGGGAACGGGAGCGCATGGCTAACCAGACAAGAAAAAAAGATATTTCCCATCTTCCCATTCTCCATGTGGAAGAATCGGAACTTCCTCTGATTACCACAGAAAATGAGTCCGTACTATATTATATCGACCATATCCGGAAAATAATCAAGAGTCCCATGCTTGATTTATCCGAATATTCGAATACAGATTTAAAATTAGCATATGGCGTAGGAAATTTCAAGGTTTTATGCGAATATGATGAAAATTTTAATCATTTTCTCCTCGCATTGACCAATCTGGCACGTGCCTGCACCGAAGCCGGTCTTTATTCGGAGGCGGAGCAGACGTTTTTGCTTGCCTTCCACTACGGCTCACAAAAAATGACCGATTACACCAGTCTTGCCGACATATATCTGCATTTGGAAGAACCGGAAAAAATCAGTGCACTCATCCGCAATGTCGAGGATGGCCCCCTGCCACATAAAGAGGCACTGATTCAGGCATTGGAGCAGAAACTCATGGCGTACCGGTAAATTCATCCATTGTTAAAATCCGTTCGGCTGCTGCATAGTTGAGCGGATTTCGGTTTTTATAGTCAAAGAGAATATAATAAGGTTCCCTTTTCTGCAGGGTACCATCTTTTAAAAGTCTCTGAATATCTACCGTATATTCTCCTAAATAAACCATATGATATAACTGTCTGGTTACATATCCCTCATAACCAGGCAGATAACGGTGTGTTTCGCACTCCCTGTCAAAGAAGGTGCGAATCTCTCGTTTTTGCGTTTCTGAATCCGGCTTTACAAAAGTCGGTTTTTCTTTTGCAAAATCTCTGCGGTACCAGTCGTAGGTAATGATCTCCTGCCAGTTTCCGGCGTCTGTTTCCGGCACATGTTTCTTTCCAAAGGCATACAGCACTTCATATCGCTCTCTCCGGTTGATTTTACGCTCAAACAAATGCTTTTCTTCGTACTCCTTCGCCAACTCCTCATACAGACAGTATGCGTCCTTAAAAAGGCGTTCCAAATAAATCATCGATGCAGCAAACTGGAAACTGTTGTAATACACCTCTACCATTTCTTCTACGCCTTTTAAAGAAAGAACATCCTCATAGGAAAGCCATTTAGTCGAAAAGATTTCATACGGCGGCAGGCTGCTCGCCTGAATCTCATAATCGTTTCGCTTTTCATTCATAAAGGAACCATCTAAGACTTTCAAAAATCCTAATTGGAACTGGTCCGGTTTCATCGCATATACATCGCAGAACGATTTCTTAAAAGTATTGAAATCCTCATACGGCAGTCCCGCAATTAAATCAAGATGCTGGTGGATGTTTCCGCGCGCATGAATTCTTGCTACATTTTTTTGCAGCAAATCCCAGTCAGCGGTACGTCTGATTGCCTTTAAAGTATCCGGATTTGTCGACTGCACGCCAATCTCGAACTGCACAAGTCCCGGGCGGAATGTATCAAAGAGCAGAAAATCTTCTTCATGCAGTAAATCGCCCCCGATTTCAAAATGAAAATTTGTCACACCATTATCATGCTCACCAATATACTTCCATATGCGGTAGGCATACGCGTGGTTGCAGTTAAAGGTGCGGTCCACAAATTTCACCTGCGGCACCTTGTTTTCAAGAAAGAAATCAAGCTCTCTCTCTGTCTTTTCCGGGCTTTTTATCCGCACAGATTTCTCAATGGAGGATAAACAATAACTGCACGAAAACGGACATCCTCTCATGCTTTCATAGTAAATAATGCGGTTTTTCAGTGTTTCCATGTCATCATAAGGATACACTAAATCATCCATATCTAATCCCTGTCTTGGTTTAGTACGGTGCAATCCACTGATACCTCGGTATACTATCCCGTCTATGGATGAAATTTCTCTGTCACCATCCACAAAGTATGCCATAAATTCCTGAAAGGTCCGCTCGCCCTCGCCAACCATAACAAGGTCTGCGTATTCGTATTTTGCAAGCACTTCCTCCGGATGATAACTTACTTCCGGTCCGCCAAAGAATAAAAACAGATTTGGCAGCACTTTTTTCAAATCTCCGGCTAACCCCATCACATATTCAATGTTCCAAAGATAACAGGAAAATCCAACTGCCTCCGGTTTTCTGCGGTAAATGTCCTGAAAAATTTCCTCTCTTCTGTGATTGATTGTGTACTCCGCAATCTCTACATCCTTCCGGTACTTCCCTGCATTTGCCTGCAGTGAGCGGACCGCCAGCGTCGTGTGGATGTATTTTGCATTGATTCCAACTAATAAAACCATATTTTACAGCCTCCTGACTTCTCCTATATAAAAAAAAGCGAGTGAATCCTCGCAAAATGTAAAAAAAGAAGCGGGTGATGGGAATCGAACCCACGTATCTAGCTTGGAAGGCTAGTGTTCTACCATTGAACTACACCCGCATCTGAAACTATGAAGTTTTCAACGTGATTTATATTAGCAGATATTTGGGGATGTGTCAAGTGAGTTTTTTTCAGTTTTCCGTAATCTGCAAGAAAAATTTCACTGGCAGTGGGCGCTCCCGCTCAGACAAATGCGCAGGGGTATGGGCATGCAAAATACGCATGCCTCATACCCGCACATCTGTACCCACTCCCAGCGAATTTTTTCTTGTAGATTATGGAAATTTTGAAAAAGACCATCCCTAATTAACATGCTGAAAACTTTCGTATCAAATGCCAAATATTCAAAACTTTGGATTTCTCTTTTGCATCTTGCCAAACCTCCTTGTCATTCTAGCACGGGTTCACATGAACCATAATATGTTTTACCCTTGAAAACTCTGTTTCCACCGAGTCGTGCACGGATTCTGCAATCGCATGTGCCTCCCACAAAGTCAGTTTGCCATCCACACGAATTTCAATATCAACATATATTTTATTGCCAAATGTCCGCGTCCTGAGCAAATCCACACCACGAACACTTTCATTTTTCATAACACACTCATACATTTCGTGTTCCGTCTCGTCGTCACACGCTTTATCTACCATTTTATTTATCGCATCCTTGAAAATGTCAATTGCCGCTTTTTCGATAAAAATGCAGATAACAAGACTGGCAATCGCATCTAAAATCGGGTAACCCATTCTCGCTCCCGCAATACCAACAAGTGCGCCAATCGACGACAGCGCATCCGAGCGGTGGTGCCATGCATCCGCCATAAGTGCCCCGGAATCAATCTTTTTTGCCCCTGCTCTTGTGTACCAGAACATCGCCTCTTTTACGGCAATCGAAACAACCGCCGCAACAAGGGCAAGTATACCGGGAACTGCAAGTGCAGAATCATCCTGTACCGTGATTTTTTCTACCGCTGACCAACCGATAAAAAGACCGGTAGCTGCAAGAATCGTTGCCAAGAGAATCGCCGCCACGCACTCCATGCGTTCATGTCCATATGGGTGCTCTTTGTCCGACTCTTTTCCTGATAGCCGAATTCCAATAATCACAACAATTGTACTAAACACATCCGATGCTGAATGAATCGCATCACTAATCATTGCACCCGAATTCGCCACAATTCCTGCCAACGCCTTAAACAGTGACAGTAAAATATTGCCCACAATACTAACCATCGATATTTTCATTGCTGTTTTCTGTTCCATTTCAAATCCCCCTACATAAAGAGCGTTTTCCACAACACCGCTCCATTTTTACCAATCTCAACTTTTACCTTTCCATTTTCAACACGGCACATTCTCGCTGCCATGTCAAAACCTTCCTCGCAGGTATACATCATGCACGCCATCCGGCTGCCATTCGCCACACCAAGACGCCATACATCTACTTCCACTTCGCGTTCTTCGCCTTCCACCTGAACAAGAACAAAAGCTTGTTCCTTTTCACTGAATCTTCCATATCCAATGAGATTATTCTCTGCATGAAGATACAACAAACTTCCGGTGGAAAACACTTCGTAATCTTTATGAATTCGAATCATCTCCTTGTGAAAACGAATCAACTCATGATCTTCTTTGCCCCACGGATAAGAACGTCTGTTATCCGGGTCTGTCCAGCCGCACACACCAGCCTCATCACCGTAGTAAATCGTCGGAGCACCGACCCATGTCATCTGCATCAGTACCGCCTGGCGCATAACCGCCAGATTTACGCCGTAGTTCGCCGCCTGAGGACCGGCAAACGCGGTTCTTCCAACTACATGATTCGTACGGGTTAAAAAGCGGGAATGGTCGTGATTCGACAGCTCATTCATCGCTACCAAAGCACTTGGCGTCGTAAATCTTGCCCCATAATCAGTCATCGAACCAAAGAAAGCAGACGCATTTCCACGCAAATCATTGCGACGCGCATCGCTGTGTTTCTCCATACCGGTCAAAAACCAACTGATTGGCTCCATAAAAGCATCATAGTTCATCACCGTATCCCACTGGGTTCCATCTAACCATGCAGAAGGGTCTCCATAATGCTCCGCAAGAATAATTGCCTCCGGATTTTCTCTCTTGACCGCCTCACGGAATCCTTTCCAGAATTTGTGATTGTACTCCGGTGTGTGCCCCAAATCAGCCGCCACATCCAGACGCCATCCATCAATGCAATACGGTGCAGCCACCCATTTTCTCGCAACTCCGTGAATGTATTGTTCTAAGCGCTCCGATCCCTCGTAATTTAGTTTTGGCAGAGTATCATTGCCCCACCATGAATCATAATGCGTATTGTCCGGCCAGCTTCCATCCGGGTAAAAATAGAAGAAGTCGTGATAGGGACTGTCTTCCTGCAAAAAAGCACCTTTTTCATAAGACTCATCTTTATCGTAAATCTTCTCGCGGTCAAGCCACTTGTTAAAGGAACCACAGTGGTTAAATACACCATCCAGAATCACTTTCATGCCACGGCGGTGTACTTCTTCGACAAATTTTGCAAAGAATGCATTACTCGCCTCTAAATTTTTCATATTAACAACGCGCTTAATGTATTTTGTAGCATGCGCATTTTCTCTGTCATCTGCCGCCAGCACGTCACCGCCATCCTTGACAATTACGCCGTAATGGGGATCAATATAATCATAGTCCTGCGTATCATATTTATGATTTGAAGGCGATACAAAAATCGGATTCAAATACAAAACTTCCACGCCAAGATCCTGCAAATAGTCCAGTTTATCCATGACACCCTGCAAATCGCCGCCATAAAACTCACGCACGCCCATCGATGCCGGCATTTTATTCCAGTCACGCACCTGCGTCACATGCTCATCAATATATGTATATTCACCGTCAACAACATCATTTGTCTTATCCCCATTATAAAAACGATCCACAAAAATCTGGTACATCACGGCACCTTTTGCCCAGTCCGGTGTATGAAATCCCGGAATCAGACAGAAATTGAAATATGGATTGACATCCGAAACCACTCCTTGACGGTTGCAAATCAATGTCTCTTTCGCCGTTTCTACCCTAAAGTAATAACTTATCGGATGATCTTCCAATGGAAATGATACGGCATAAATATCAAAATACTCCGTTGACTTTTCTAAATGCATAATATAAGGCACTTCATCCACCATTGCCTTCACATATTCTGCCTCATCTTTCCCAACGCGGCACCGAACCGTAACGGTCTCATACACACGCGGTTCACATGGCGAAACAAAATCAGCCGTACCATCACTAAATATTGCTTTCTTATTAAGGGTTCCGTCAGCCATTGCTTTGTCCTCCAAACATAATTATTTCTATTTGTAAAAATTCACGGCTAAAAAGCCGTGAATCCTTGTTTTAGATAAGTCAAAAGGACAGCTTACGATGCTGTCCTTTTGGGAGAAGGTATTTTTGTTACTTATGGGGTGTAGCAAAAACTATATAATGTATTGGGGTTTACGCGTATTACTATAACACGTTACCGAAAAACAGTGTGCACAAAGTTTACATTTTTTCCACCATTCTTTTGTTAGTTTTGCCCAATACTTTTCTCCCATTTGCACATTTGCACAAAGAATCTTTACATTTCTTCGATTGTCTCGTCATTCTGCTCAAAGAGAGCCTCGAACTCCTGCTGCCCAATTCGCTCTTTTTCGATCAGAAGCTCTGCCAGTTTATCCAAAACCTTGCGGTTTTCTTTCAAAATCTTAGTAGCCTTCTCACGGCAGCTCTCGATAATTCGTTTTACTTCCTGGTCAATCACAGCAGCGGTTCCTTCACTAAAGTTCTTTGCGTGGCCAATTTCTCGGCCGATAAAGACTTCATCATCTGACGTACTGTAGTTAATCATACCAAGCTCATCCGAGAAACCATACTTTGTAACCATATCACGTGCTCGCTCCGTTGCCTGACGGATATCCTGCACAGCCCCCGTTGTCACATCATCAAAAACAAGACTCTCTGCGATACGCCCGCCAAGACATACAACAATATCCTGTAACATCTTACCTTTTGTAAGATACATCTCATCCTTTTCCGGCAGCGGCATTGTATAACCACCGGCACCCTGTCCGGTCGGAATTACGGAAACCGTATAGACCGGTCCGACATCCGGCAAAACATGGAACAAAATTGCGTGTCCGGCTTCGTGATATGCCGTAACTCGTTTATCTTTTTCAGAAATAATACGGCTCTTTTTCTCTGCACCAATTCCCACTTTGATAAAGGACTTGCGAATATCTTCGTCCATCAAATACGGGCGGTTTTCTCTTGCCGCGCAAATCGCAGCCTCGTTCAAAAGATTTTCCAAATCCGCACCGGCAAATCCTGCCGTTGTACGTGCGATTTCTTCCAAATTCACATCATCCGCTAACGGTTTATTTTTCGCATGGACTTTCAAAATTTCCTCACGGCCTCTCACATCCGGAAGACCCACGTGGATTCTGCGGTCAAAACGTCCCGGCCTGAGAATTGCCGGATCCAGAATATCTACACGGTTGGTTGCCGCCATCACGATAATTCCCTCATTAATTCCAAAGCCGTCCATTTCAACAAGCATCTGATTTAACGTCTGCTCACGCTCATCATGTCCGCCGCCAAGACCGCTTCCTCGTCTTCTTGCCACGGCATCAATCTCATCAATAAAAACAATACACGGTGCATTTTTCTTTGCTTCCGCAAACAAGTCACGGACACGGGAAGCACCGACACCGACAAACATTTCCACAAAATCAGAACCGGAAATACTAAAGAACGGAACACCCGCTTCACCGGCAACTGCTTTGGCAAGCAATGTCTTACCGGTTCCCGGAGGGCCCACCATAATCACACCTTTCGGGATTCTGGCACCTAAATTCGTATACTTCTGCGGTGCCTCTAAAAAGTCTACAATTTCTTCTAACTGTTCTTTTTCCTCGACCAGACCGGCAACATCCGCAAATGTCTTTGATTTTTCATCCGGTGCGGTCATTCTCGCACGGCTCTTTCCAAAATTCATCATTTTGGCATTTCCGCCGCCTCCGCCCTGCGCCTGGCTCGTCATCATTGTAAACAAAATAAAAATCAGGACGAATCCTATTGCATATGGCAAAATCTCCAAATACCACGGTGTTGTCTCAACGTCCGAAACAACTACATTTGTAAAATGTGCATCGTCTAATTTTTCAATAACTACATTCACATCCGGTGCATAGAAAGAATGTTTTTTACTGTCTTTCATTGTCACACGGATTTCACCGGTCGGAACCTGCTCATTTTGTCCCACCACAACGGACTGTATTTTATGATTCGACAAATCGTCCTTAAACTGTGTATAAGTATAATTCTCCTCTGTCCATCCGGACATAAAATCGCTCGAAATCATGGCAATCAAAATTATTGCCGCCATCGCGACAAAAAAGCCATAACCTTTCCATTTTCTCATCGGATTAATCCTCCTTTATTTTCAGCTCTCCGATATAAGGCAAATTGCGGTATTTCTGGGCATAATCAAGTCCAAATCCAACCACAAATAAATCATCAATTTCAAAACCGGTATACGCCACATCCACTTCTGATACGCGGCATGCCGGTTTATCTAAAAGCGTACAAATGCGCAAACTTTTCGGTCCGCGTTTTTCTAACATATGGGCAAGATACGAAAGTGTGCGTCCGCTGTCCACAATATCTTCAATAATCAGCACTTCGCGGTTTTCCAAACTCATAATCAGATCCTGACTAATCGTAATACTTCCGCTGCTGGTCATACCATTTCCATAACTTGATACACTCATAAAATCAATCGTAACCGGCACTGTAATATATTTTGCCAGTTCGCAGGTAAAAAATACACTTCCTTTCAAAATGCAAATCAAATGAAGTGTTTTTCCTTCGTAATCACGGTTAATCTGCTCAGCAAGTTCCTTCACTCTTGCTACAATTTCATCTTCTTTAATCAAGACGTTGATTTCTTCTTTCATGACGTATCCTTTCTTTGGTCACAACCAAAACATATTTTGTATTTTGATTTATTTTGCAGGCTGCGCTGATTCGATTTGGAACCGCCCAAATCACGTGGGAGCCATCCGCCAGTACAAGCTGCCTGTCCCGACGCTCTTTCGCAATCTTTTCGTCCATATAGTAGCGGGATAATTTCTTTTTATGCCCCTTGTCATCAAGCACAAAAAAATCTCCCGGTCTCGGATTGCGAATCGTCAGTTTACTATTTATCTTATCATAATCAAACCATTTCGTATAGTCTTTTTGTGGAATTTCTGAATCCAGTTTTTCACGTGCCACCACCTCAAAACGAAAGCGGTAATACACACCATCCATTTCCACTATATTCCCGGATGCCATGTCGCATTCCACACAAATGTTTTCCTGCTTTTGGGGCTTATTTTTCGTAAGCCTGAAATGCTCATAATCACAGACGACAAAATAGCCGCCGGGCAGAGAAAACGTGCCGTTTCCTTTCTCCGCAATTTTTTCATATAATGCCTCATAATGCGCTCTCGTGACATCTTTTACGCCAGAGATTCCCTGCTCTAAAAAGAGCGACAAAATCTCCTTTTGCAAAACCTCCGGAAGTCCCCGGCACACATCCCGCCTTAACAGAACTTCTTTTCCCTCATGGAAAATTACATGTTCCGCCTCGCACTCTGCCTGCTCGCGGATATACTTACGCCACTTGCCAATGTCATCCGCCGCATCCGCAATATGCCTTACCGCACCCGGATTTAAGTTCTCTTTTAACAGTGGCAGTAACTCCTTCCGAATCCAGTTTCTCTGATACGCTGTATCCTGATTCGTAATATCCTCCCGCCACGGTATCTTTTTCTCCTCCAAAAACGCAAGAATGTCTCCCTTTTCGGCAAACAGAAGCGGTCGTATAATAAAATCTCTTTTCGGCAACATCGCCGCCAAGCCTCTGGCAGAACTCCCACGTATCAGCCGAAACAAAAATGTCTCTGCCTGATCCTCTTTGTGGTGCGCCACTGCAATACAGTCCGCATTTTTTTCCCTGCGCAATTTTTCAAACTGCTCATAGCGGCATGCACGTCCAGCCTCCTCCTCACTCATCCCCCACTTTTTTGCATACGCCGGTACATCTTCGAAAACTTCAAAATACGGAAGTTCCCACTTGTCTGAAAGCTCTCTCACAAATTGTGCGTCCCGGTCGGCATCGTCTCCCCGGATGCCATGTTTGACATGCAGAACGAATAGAGACAAATTCATTTCTTTCCGTAAACTATTTAATAAATACAAAAGGCATACCGAATCAGCGCCACCCGACACCCCCACAATAATCTTGTCGCCCGGTGAAAACAAGTGGTGCGTTTCGCTATATTGAATCATTTCTTCTCTCACGGCTTCATCCTCCGCATTTATTGTAACGGTTTTCCTTTTTTCCGTCAAACTTTATTCCAAATTCCAGCCACCAAAACGCTCATGTCGTCAGACGCCTCTTTTGTACTGTGCGCCAGTGTGTTCATCAAAATCTGGTTTGCCATGTCATTCGCATTTTTGCAGTACAGTCTGTCAATGAGTGTCGCCATCTCCTCCTGACTGTCGCTCTCTATATTTCTCTCATAAAAACTGTCAAGCACACCGTCCGAAACCATAATAACCATATCGCCTTCCTGCAATTGTACGATGGCGACATCCGGCTCCGCCTGCAAATCCACGCCGACCGGAAGCGCACTGGAAGCAATCATTTCTACTCCGTCTTCCCGCTTTACAAAAGTAGTTGCCGCTCCATTTTTCATAATTTCACAAATGCCGGTATGAAGGTTAATCGCCGCCATATCAAGTGTTGCAAATGATTTTCCCTCATAATTTGCAACAAACAGCGTATTCAAAAGCCTGAGTGCCGATTTTTTTTCAAACCCCGCCTCCATCAGATATTCCAGTGCCTCAATCAGATTGCTGCTGTCGCGGTCCGCCATTTCACCACTTCCCATGCCGTCCGTTAAAACCATGAGAAGCTCACCGGTTCCCGAAAGTTCCAAAAACGAATAATTGTCACCAGACACACTCTCACCGCTTTTAGCAACTCTGGCAAGCCCCGTAAGCGCCTTATACACCGTGTCCTGTCTGAAAAACATCGTATCCATTGTGGAAGAAAGCACATTTCTTGTCTCTCTTGCCGGACACATCATAATGCCTGTCGCACGGTACAGCGCCTGAGCAACATCGGTCTTTGTCAAACAATGATTGCCATGGCAGGCACCGGTAAACATTACTTCCAGATATCCGCCCCTTTTTTTCACCGATAAACGTGCTACCTTGATACCCTCTTTTTTTAATTCTTCTAAAATTCTTCGTTTTCGCTCTTTGGGAAGTTCCTCTGTCTCGCCCAAATTGATGGTAAACGATTTTAACGCCACTGCAATTTCTTTCATCTGCTCTGCCATCACGCGGCGGTTTTCTGACATCCGGTTATGCCAGCCAAGTCTCACATTTTCCCCGGCAATCCTCTCCTCGACCTGATGCACATACTCATCTAGATGCATACAGCGTCTTTGAAAATCCGGACTAATCTGTGACAGCGTTACACTTCCGTCCTGCCCCACCTGCCACAAAATCTGTCGCAGACTTTCATTGGTCTCCTCATAATGGCGGTTCCAGCAATATTTACAATTGATACATTCGTTGCACGTATCACGAGATAACTGTGCAAAAATATCCTCTAGCCGTTCTTCCGACAACCCTTTTTCTTCCATCTCATTTTCAAAACTCTTGGACAGCCGGCGAAAGGCATCTGAAAAGTCTTCCAGCTGATGGTTGGCAAGTGCGCGTACATCCTCTCTGGCAAAAGAATCCTCTTCCCGTTCGGGTATGTCTTCTTCCACGCAGTGAATGACCCGCCTTGGAATGGCAAAGAACAAAATAACCGCCGACAGCATTGCCCGCAGTTCAATAATGCCATACAAGTCCTTTAATGAATACACAGCAAGCAGCACACCGACAAGAAGATACAGCCCGCCACTTACACAACGTCCCATTTTACGCAGCGTCCCCGCGCACACACCGAGCAGACAGCATATGCCGACAACCACCATATTTTCCCCGGTAAGTGCCAGTAAAATTCCTCCCGCCGCCCCGGCAATGGCGCCGGTCGACGCCCCATACCGGTATCCCATAAACAAAATCATGAAATACGAAAGTGTTCCGGAAATGGAAAAAATCATATCCGCCTGCCTCGGCAGCCCATACAGTGCTGTCACCGCAAGGATAAGAAGGCTAATCAATTCCTCATTGTTAAATAATTGATTCCACTCTTCATACAAAATAAAATGCACACCCCATTGATACACATTGGCAAGCGCAAATACCATGACACTCTCAAGGATACTGAGCCAGAATACTTCCCATGTATTTACGGCAAGAATACTGTTCAAAATACCTGCCGCCATATTTAAACCGCCTGTAAGAAGTGCTAAATACACCGCCTGTCCGGTATGGCTTGTCCACTTTTCCTGTATTTTTTCGAGTGACAGAACAAGCAGAAAGAGCGTGAGATACTTAATAAGCGAAAGTCCTTCTGTGCTGCTAAACATGCCTGCCAAAACAAAAAGAGCCAAAAGTTTCCTGCCTTTTCGCTCCGCTGCCACCGCAGCAAACAATGCCACACCAAAAGGATTAATTCCATACAGCCACACGCGCCCGGTCAAAAATCCTGCCACTAACAACAACAAATATCGCTTGTCAAAACATATTTTTTGTTTCTTGTCTTTCAAAATCCGTGCCCCCTTGTCTTTCTCTAAACACTCTCAGTATAAAGAGAGCATACAGAGAAAAATGTCAAAATCGGAAGGGTATTTTCAAGAAATTTTCGACAAAAAAAGACCACTGCCTAAGCAATGGTCTTCGTTCTTATTCTGCCTTAAACACAATTTCATTATCATATACCAGTCCAAATTTTTCACGTGCTACATCTTCCACATACTGGTCTGTTTTACGATACTCTTTTTGTTCTTTAATCTGTTCCTGTTCTTTTTTCAAACTCTTTTTCTTATCTTTTAAGTTCTGCTGCTCTGTCGCAAGTTTCTGACAGTTTGCACGCAGTGAATAACCATGAACCGCTAATGTGCCAACAAACAAGGCTGCCACCAGCATAACCAGATAAATCCCGGTGCGGTTTCTTCTTTTTCTTCTTCTCACGGCTCCATCCCCTCGACATTATTCTACAATTGTATTTTCTATACTTGTAGTACTAATAATTTCATTATAGACGCTGACTTTCACGATTTCAAGTGTTTTTTCTGTATTCCTTTTATTTTTTTAAAAATCCAAACATATGGTCGAAAAATAAGTCTAAAAAATTCATAAATTACTCTTTGTACATGCGTTTTTACCAAAGTTCGGTATAAAAAAACACCCAAAGTCAAAGCAATTACAAAAAAACTGCGGAGCAAACCGTGATTGAGCGTAAAAATCATGGGGAATACAAAGAAAGCTGCCAATAACCAGAACAGCCAGTCTTCAATCAGAATCCACACTCTGCCATGTTTCACTTTCATGCGGAACGCTCGTATAAAATCATACAAAAACATTAAGAAAACACCCTCCACAAAGGAGGCGGCAACATACATAAGCTGCCCCTGTATCATTTCCATCAGCCAAACAAACGGCTAAGAACACCCCCTGCCGTCTTTTCCTTTCTCGACTCATGATAGATAATCTCACAAATCCTTCCTTCCAATTCCACCTCGCCCTTTTCGAGTGTAAGGCGCTTTACATGCAAATCCTCACCCGTAAAGCGCACGGCACCTTCTATAGTCTCAAGTTCAATTTCTTTATTGTCAAAAGAAACCACTTCCGTAATTCCGGTCAAATCCACGTGGTTACGATTCTGCATCTCCAATTTATGTGCCGTCACCGGCCGGGAAGATTCCTGCAACATAATAAAAGCCCCCTGGCATCATATCTATCTCACTATATGCTGTCACAGGGGGTTTTATTACACGTATCGGTAAAGTTCTTTGGCTTCATCCTTCTTGTATGTTTCGTTTATGCTCAATACTTCTACTTTTGTATTCCGGTTTCCGAACTGAATCTCGATGATGTCACCGGGCTTAACATTTAAAGATGCTTTTGCCACCTTATCATTCACTAAAATTCGTCCGGCGTCGCACGCCTCATTCGCCACCGTACGGCGCTTAATCAGGCGGGATACCTTTAAGTACTTATCCAGTCTCATAAAAAAATCTCCCTTCTTCTGTCAAGTCCTGCCTCACACGGTTTCATCCGTCATTAGGCAAAGCATAACAAAGAGCACTCTGCTATATGCGATAGCAAAGTGCTCCAAAAATCCATAATAACAATCGTAAGATTATGCGTTCACAGCGTCCTTCAAACCTCTGCCGGCTTTGAATTTAGGAGCTTTAGAAGCAGGAATGCTCATCGGCTGTTTTGTCAATGGGTTGATACCTTCTCTTGCTGCTCTCTCAGCAACTTCGAAAGAACCGAAACCAACCAACTGTACTTTTTCACCTTTTTTCAATTCATCTGTAACAACATCTACGAATGCTTTCAATGCACTCTCAGCGTCTTTCTTAGACAATTCTGCTTTCTCAGCCATAGCTGCTACTAATTCAGTCTTATTCATGGATTATATCCTCCTCAATAAATTATTTGCTAGATTTGTACAACCTATACATCTATATATAACCTTTTTGGTAGTAATTGTCAAGGTTTTTCTGCGTTATCACCTTAAAATTTTGCCTATCAGGGTTCCATCTGCCGTCCTAGAAAGTTTGCGCCGCAAATCGCCATTTTTTGCTCAAAGTCACCAAATATGCGTTCTGTGTCACGGGACAGTAAAAGCACCATTCCGATTGCGTCACCTTCTGCTAAAATCGTTGCCGCTGCTTCGGAAAATACTTCTGTCTCGTCCTCTGTTACCTGGCTAAAGTCCGGTTCGGCATCCGTTGCCAGAATCGTCCGTCTGTCCTCAATTGCTTCCAACAATTCACGGTGAATGGATTTTCCGGCATAGTCCTTTTTTCCCGATCCTGCCACCGCCACAATCCGGTCTCTATCCGTCACACACACGGTGCATTTCGCCACCTGCGCAACCGCCTCCACATATTCTTTGGCAAATGCGGCAAGTTCTCCTATGGGTGAATACTTCTTTAATACAATGCCTCCTTCGCGGTTTGTAAATATTTCAAGCGGTTCACCCTCGCGAATTCTAAGTGTTCTCCGGATTTCTTTCGGCACGACCACACGTCCTAAATCATCGATTCTTCGTACAATTCCTGTTGCCTTCATAAAAAATTTTCCTCCTGTTCTCTACATGCTTTTCCATATTTATACTGTATGGGTAGTATGTGGAAAACAGAGGAAATTATGCATTTTTTGAGATCAATCGTCCACATCGAGTTCCTTACGGATACTCTGCATACGTAAATCCAATGCGGCACTCACTTCCGCACATTGCCTTAACTCATTGCGCAGCGTCTCGTTATTCTGTCCTTTTTTATAATAAATACGGTGTTCTAAACTTGCCCAGAAATCCATGGCAATTGTACGGAACTGTACTTCCGCTTTCATCATTCGTTTTTCGTTATGCAAAAAGATAGGAATTTCCACAATCAAATGAAGGCTCCTATACCCGTTTGGTTTTGGGTTTTTGATGTAATCTTTTTTCTCAATCAAACGAATATCATCCTGAGCCAAAAAACATTCACTAATCTCATAAATATCTTCCGGAAATGCACAGATAACGCGCACTCCGGCTATATCATGCAATTTTTGTTCAATCATTTCCGCAGAAAACGGAATCTTTTTGCGGTGAAGTTTTTCAATGATGCTCTCCGGCGATTTGAGTCTTGTTTTTATCGTCTCAATCGGGTTTCTGTCATAGCGGAGACTAAATTCAGTGTTGAGCACTTTAAATTTGGTCTCTACTTCCATAATGGCACACCGATAGTACGCCATCAATGTCTGAAACGCCTCGCCTTCTTCTAAAATCTGCTCAACCTGCTCATTCTGCATTAAGTTCTGCAGAAAAGCCTCGTCAAGCATCGCACCTTTTTTCTTTTCGTCTTTTTCCATCTACATCACTCATCCGTTCCGAGGTATTCGCGGACAATTTTGCCGTAACGCATCTGATCCGCATACTGTAAAAGATGATTTACTCTCTTTTTGCTGCTCTTTTTGTAGTTTTCAACTACAAGTTCTACGGTTTCTTTTCCGATTTCTTTCTCCAGACGAATGCAGTCACATACACTGCGGTCTACATCGTAAATGCGGATATTTCCGCCACCTGTTTTGACATTCAAAACATCATCTTCAAATGTTGTAACAGAGAAATAGTGACGGGATACCGGGAAGTTTAACTTCATATTCCCGCGGTCGGTACGAGCTGTTGCCACATACAAAGCTTCCGGCTCTTCCTTAATCAGTCCGTGATAATAGCATGCGCTCAAGGAGCAGATAACTGCCTTTTTGTTTGTCATACAGGCTTCTAACATTTTGTAATGTTTTGGTTTTTTTCTGCCACTCATTAAGTTCCAGTAATTACCGTGAGACACTTTCTCAATCTTGCCTTCCTGCAACATCGTACGAATCTGAATCGTCGTGATTTTATTGTTAAGCAATGTTCGTGTCGGCAGATAACCATTTCCCTCCTCAAATAATTCACACACTTTATCATACGTTTTTTTCAGCATGTTCTTATCCTCCTTATAATACCATGATATACATATAATATAGTTTTCGCATCGGCTTTGCATCACGATACGCTTTCGCGATGATTTCGTGATAAACCCGTTTGAACTCTCTTAATTGGTCTTCTGTAATCGTGTCCGGACCAAATCTTGCGTGGAAAATCAAAGTCACAAATTCTAACACATCCTCAAAAGGAAGTTCCATCTCCCTGCTAATTTCTCTGCTAAACTGTGCCATCGACTGTCCGCGGTAAGCAAGCTTGTAGCGGTGGAATACCGGGAGCAAATGCAGATATACCATACGAATCCGCCTTTTTGCTTTCTTCTGCTTCATATTCTTTCTAAACATGTAAGCTCGTATCCTCCGCTGTGCTTCCATTGCCGCAGCAATGAGCAGTAACACAATCACAATATCTAAAATCACAAACCATATCCGTCCTTTGGATGTGCCGTTTGCATTTCCACTGTCACTGGATTTTTTGTCGTTTTGCTTGATATCATCAAATATCATGCTCTCTTCCGGTTCCTGTGTCACCGAAGGGGTCGGTGTTGCAACATTCGGAGCGTCTTCCTGTGATGGATTTTCGGAATCTGTCTGTGCTCCGTTCGAAGTCTGGTTCGGATTGGTGTTTTCATTGGAAGAATCACTTCCTGCCATATCATCCTCACCTTTGCCCGGCGTCACTTCAACGGTTACAAATCCATATTTTTCATCAAAGACTTCAACCCATGCATGAGCGTCTTCATCCGGCACTTCAAGTTCTTTACCTTTTTTGACAGCTGCCAGTTCATCTTTACTGACATACATACCCTCGACGTAACGTGCCGGAATTCCCATACTGCGTAACAGCATAACGGCTGCCGTCGCATAATAGGTACAATATCCTTTTTTATTTTCCTTTAAAAAGTATTCAATGGATTCCTTACCGGAAGGAGTTTTGCCCGGCGATAAGGAATACGTCGTATCTTTTGTAATATAACTCTTTGCTTCAAGAATAATGTCAGACGTCTTCGTCAAACCGGCAGATTTGCAATCTTTTTTAAAATCTTCGCAAACCGATTTCATGGAATCCGGAATCTGCAAATAATATTTTTTTGCAAAATCACTTAAATTCCTCCGCTCAACCTCATTTGAACTCCAAAAGTCGGCTGCTGCCATACGGGATTCACCAAGTAAAACATCCGTGCGCAAAATTGCAGGATAGCGCAAATAATATTCTACCGAGTAATCAATTCCCGGTTTATCCACCGTTGAGCGTCCGTTTGTAAGGCTCTTATATGCCCCGGCCGGAAGGCATGGCACCAAAAAGTTGCCATATCCAAACGCAAGATTGCGAATTCTTAATGTTCCGGTCTTCCAAACCTCTTCTTCGCCACTCCGCTCCTCGTCACCCAGTTCATTTCTTAACTGCGTATGCCAGTTTTCTGTTGTGACGCCGGTCGCATCGAGCGCCTTCCAGTCTTTTTTAAAGTTTTCATCCGAGCGAATGGACGACCACTTGTTATTCTCATAGACATCACCGACATATCCTTTGAGATAAAGTCCATGGTCGGAATTGATGTCTCCGGATATTTTCAGCATTGTTTCACCGGTATAACTGACTTCGCTTTTCTTTCCGATTTTACCATAGGAAATCGCATCCCCGTTAAAGTATGCTTTCAGCCAGGTCATTATATCCTCACCGTCCCATGTCGAAAGTGCCACCAGACTGTTCTTTGCCTGAGACAACTTATCCACATTCCTGTCGTATCTCGAAGGCGGAATAAATAAATAAAAAATGCCACCGCAAATCAAACAGGTTGTCATCAAAATCAATGCCAGTTTTTGACGCATCCTTCGGTCTGTAGCATCGGTTCGCAAATGTCTCGTTCCGATAATCGTTACCGCCACAATCAAATAGGTGAAAAAATATAAATAACGTCCGATTCTTCCCGCCACAAGCGGCAGAACAACAAACGGTATCGTACCTGCCAAAAAGACCACAGAACGTCTTCTGCGGTAGAAAAATGCACTAATCAGTGCTACAAAATACACACCAATCAAAATCAGCAAAAGCGTCGTACAGAACTTTGCGCTTGCACTCTCCGTATCCGCATAGGACAACAAAGATACATTCGTGCCGGTATAGTTCATAAATTCTTTCAAAAAACTATTTGCCGCACTCACAATTCCCTTTAGCAGTGCGCCCTTAAATCGAATCACTAATGCCAAAAAGAACATCGTAATGCCGATTAAGCCGTAAAGTTTTCCCTTGTGGAATGTCTCCAGCACTGTGAATAGTCCATAAAATACAATCGAGGCGGCAAACAGTAAGAGTAAACACAATTTACCGTCATAAATCATATCCAGACTCGACGCCGTACACATCAGCGCAGAATATACGCCAAGAAATACAAGCATAATCTGGCTGAATTCCAATATGAAATTAATCAGTTTATTATTCCTGATCCTCAATTACGTCACCTCGTAAGTCCATTACTTCCAATCGGTCGCGCACCAGATTCCCGGAATCCAAGGATTCATGGTCAGCCACTGTCAGATACAGTGCCGATTCTAAAAGTCTGCCTTTGCCCCAGTCGACGTAAGCTTCCATCAGCTCACTCTCCTCGGTCGTTGTTTTACTGCGGAATAATTCCTGAAACATCCAGTACAGTTCTTCCTCCTGCTCTACCGAATATTCCTGAATCACACCATTTACCTTGTCGTACCAAATATATGCCTGTGGGATTCCACTTTCAATCATAAACATCGCAATGGAATACACACCCTGAATCAACCGGTTGATTTTATCATTTCTTTCCTGCTTTGTACCGGTCGCGCATAAATCAATAAAAATATGAATTTCTTTCATCAGAGGAAGGCTTCCCTCTTTCACCATCAAATCACCGGTTTTACTGCTTAGCTTCCAGTGGATTCTCTGAATCTTATCTCCGTCCGCATACTCACGGATGTCAAAAATTTCAGAGGGATCATCTCCCTTTTTATAAGTGGAAAAACGGTCACTGTCCGCACTCGTCTCGTTGTACCATTTGTCTTTTCCAAGATACATCTCTTTCGTCGGCGGCAGGACGAGAACATCCTGCGTCTCAAAATGTTTCCCGATTGTCCACGCAAATATATTCAAATAATCATAGATTCGTACCTTCTCTACCGTGATGGAAACATTTCCACAGTTGTCCATAACAACCGGGATTCTACGGTCTCTCTTTTTCCCGGTATCCACGGAAAAACGAATTTTCATCTTCCCTTTATCGCCGGAAAACGGATTTTCATAACGAACCTTGGCAATTCCTTTCGTCACCGGAAGCAGATGGCTTTTGTTTTCTACCGACAGCGTAATGGCCGCTCTCGCCGGCTTATCAATGGCATCTTTTTCTGCCAGCGGATTTTTTGAATCGACTGACACGCTGACTCTCTTTCTCAGAACGAGCAGAAAAAGAAACATGCAGACCGGTATCGTCACCATCAGCCCCATCAGTGCCATTGCACCAAATTCCAAGTACATGATGGAAATGAAAACACTCACAAAGAAAAGGAGAATGTATAGGATAGTTCCTAATGTCATAATTTCCTCCTTCCGAATCGTATCACTTGTTACTTATAATTTAGGGACTTGAATCTTCCCTACAATTTCCTCAACGACATCTTCTTCTGTCGTGTGGCTCATACGCGCCTTACCGTTTAACAAAAGGCGGTGGGCAAGCACCGCTTTGGAAACACGTTTGATATCCTCCGGCAAAACGAAGGTACGTCCCTGAACGAACGCATGCGCCTTTGACATATCCATAAGAGCAAGCGTTCCACGCGGACTCACGCCGAGCGTAATCATGGAATGATTTCTCGTTGCATCCACAATTTTCGATAAATAAGTAAGCACTTTATCATCGACATAAATCTGTTTTACCTGATCCTGCATCTCAAGCAGTTCCCGTTTTGAAATAATTTCCTGGATAAAATCAAGTGGATTAATGTCCTGACGCTCTTTAATCAGACGAACTTCTTCTTCCATCGTCGGATATCCCATCGAAATACGAATCATAAAACGGTCAAGCTGGGATTCCGGCAGCATCTGTGTTCCGGCAGAACCAACCGGGTTCTGTGTTGCCACTACGATAAACGGATTTGGCAGCTGGCGTGTCACACCATCGACCGTTACCTGTCCCTCTTCCATGACCTCCAAAAGAGCAGACTGTGTTTTCGTTGAGGTACGGTTAATCTCATCCGCAAGCAGAAGATTACACAAAATCGCACCCGGCTTGTACTGAAACTCACCATCGGCACCAATCATATTAAAACCGACTACATCACTCGGAAGTACATCCGGTGTAAACTGCAGACGGCGCTCTGTCAATTCCATCGCACGGGAAAAAGCAACCGCCAGTGTTGTTTTACCAACCCCCGGAACATCCTCTACGAGAATATGTCCTTTGGCTAACATCGCTGTCATCACGAGCTCAATTGCTTCATCCTTACCACGAATTACTTTACCAACCTCATTCAGAATCTCTTGTACTTTATCGTTCACTTATGATTCTCCTTTCTCACTCATCGGATAATAGCAGAAAACGCCGGATACCCTCGGCGTTCCCTCTTCTATCGTCTTTCTTATGAAACTTTCATTTTAAATTTCCTTACGGCACGTTCATCTTCCGCATCTATTTTTTCCATGTGACCGCCAAGCCCACGGATTTTTTCTGCAAAATTTTCATACCCACGCTCAATATATTGAATATCGTCCACATAAGTATATCCTTCTGCAACAAGTCCTGCCATCACAAGTGCTGCACCCGCACGCAAATCCGGTGCACTCACACGCGCTCCGGTAAATCCTTCCACACCGGTTACAAAAGCGGCATTTCCCTCTACGGAAATATTCGCTCCCATACGGCGCAGTTCGCTGATATACTTAAACCGCGTCTCAAAAATTGTCTCTGTGACAATACTGGTTCCCTCAGACAGAGCAAGCAGCGTTGTAATCTGTGGCTGCATATCCGTCGGGAATCCCGGATACGGCATCGTCTTAACATTTGCATAAGACAAACGATGGTCAGCATAGACACGAACACAGTCATCAAACTCTTCAACAATTGCACCAATCTCAACTAATTTTGCGGTAATTGCTTCCAAATGCTTCGGAATGACGTTTTTAATCATCACATCACCGCCGGTTGCCGCTACGGCAAGCATATATGTTCCGGCTTCAATTTGATCCGGAATAATCGAATACTCCGCTCCGTGCAATGCTTCTACCCCACGGATTCGGATAGCATCGGTTCCGGCACCTTTGATGTTTGCTCCCATACTATTTAAGAAGTTTGCCACATCAACGATATGTGGTTCTTTCGCCGGATTCTCAATAATTGTCTTTCCTTCTGCCATACATGCCGCCATCATAATATTAATGGTCGCACCAACACTCGGACAATCAAGGTAAATATGCGTACCAACAAGATTTTCCGCCTGAGCGTCAATTTTACCATGGTGGATACTTACCTTAGCACCAAGCTGCTCAAAGCCCTTAATATGCTGGTCAATCGGGCGGCTCCCAATCTGGCATCCTCCCGGCAGCGCAACTAAAGCTTTTTTATATTTTCCAAGCAAAGCTCCTACTAAATAGTAAGAACCGCGAATTTTACGAATTGCATCCTCATCAATACTTACATCATTAATACAGGCACCATTAATACGGACCGTATGAGAATCTATACGCTCCACAATCGCACCTATACTTTCTATTGCATCCAGCAAAACCCGGACGTCATCAACGTCCGGTAAATTATCAATTGTAACTGGCTCATCCGCCATAATAGCCGCCACGATAATACCAAGCGCTGCATTTTTCGCACCGCCAATGGTAACTTCCCCTGAAAGTGGCGTTCCACCTTTTATAATGTACTGTTTCATCGCAACCTCCACTGATTGAAACATTTTATTTTACTAGTATAACACACTTTTGACATTTGTAAAACAGAAAATCATTTTTTTACGGAATAGCCAAATTTCCCAATTTTCTCACCAAGGACAAAATACTCGCCATGGGAATATGTCACAAGTCCGGTCTGATTGAGTTCAAATTTTCCGTTTTCGTTCATGTATTTCTCACTAATCATGACATCTTCTATTTTTGCCAAAAACATATTGTGACTGCCAAGCGGAATTTCTTTCTGCACACGGCACTCTAAATTCACCGGGCTTTCGGCAATAATCGGTGCATAAGTAAGTTTTTCACCGGGCATTGCCGTCAAGTTCATCTCTTTGAACTTATCCACATCCCGTCCGGACTTCACACCGCACCAGTCGGTCGCATAAGTAAGTTCCTTTGTCGTAAGATTTATTACAAACTCACCGGTCTCCCGAATCATCGAATAGGAATATCTCTCCGGGCGCACCGAAATCGACACCATCGCAGGGTCGGAGCAGATTGTGCCCGCCCACGCAATCGTAATAATATTTTTCTCTCCATTTTTATTGCCGCAGCTCACCATCACCGCCGGCACCGGGTAAAGCATGTTGCCCGGTTTCCATACTTGCTTTTTTTCGTCCATAATGGCTCCTTCTTCAATGTATCGCCCCCTCGCCTCCGCTCGGCGGCACGTCGTCGGCACCTCCTCACATACGCACTTTATATACGAGTTTTTCTGCCAAATCCGGATAGATATCTAAAAAGCAGTCCATCTCGTCAAATGGTCCGGCTAACATGACAACGACTTTTTCGTCCTCCTGCTCCATCACTGATTTTAATTTTTCTACAGATTCTTTCGTCAATTCAGCGGCGTCCGTCACTAACATACAGCCACCGGCAATTTTACCTGCCTGTTCCGACAAATCAATCTGATTTAATTTTTCAGCCGTAATTTTCACAATGCTCCGCACGGAAACATAGCCTACTTTGTTCAGTTCTTTCGCCACGCGCTTTGCGACCGCAAGCACAATGCGCTCCTCGCCGCCGGCAAATACAAAATGAGGCATCTTATCTCCATAACGGACGTGGTTCATCGCACTTTTCAGCGTGCGGTATAAAATTCCATGGTCGGAAATATCTTCTTCTTTTTCCTCAAGCAGTTCTTCTACATTTTCCGGTTTTTGAAGTGGCTTTTCTTTCTTTCGTTTTGCCACAACTTTAACTTCACCCACAGATTCTATTAAAGGAGCATCCGGATCCAAGACTTCCTCTTCCTCCTCCGATTCAGTCTCCGGTTCCTGCACAATTTCCCCATAAGACTCCGAAGCCTCATCCACATCTTCATTTTCCTGCGGCTCTTCTTCTATTTCTTCGGTTTGCGAAGACTCATATTCTTCTCTTCGCTCCGGCATTTCCTTTTCAATCGTCTCTTCCAGTTCCTCCGGTTCTGCAACCGCCGGGTTTTCACAATGCTCCAATAACTGCATTGCACGGTCCACGATTTTACCCTCGCCAAACCAAAGTTTCAAATCTTTGCATTCCTGAATACATTTGTCAACCTGCCCGGTCTTTTCATACAGACAAGCAAGTCGAAAGCCCCACTCTTCGGTATATTCTTCCTTCTTTAATTCCTCCAGAATCTGAATCAGACGCTCCGGCGGCTCTCCCTCTGCTTTTGCCAAAAGATAACGGAGTTCAAAAGTATCTAACGTAATCGGACCTGCCACTTCATAGGCAAAATACAGTTCTCTCGCTTCTTCCATGTCCCCCATGCGAATTGTCAAACGCAGCAGACGATTTAACATATAACGGGAATGGGTACGGTGGTAAATATGATAAAAAATTTCTTTCTTTTTATCCATCCGCTCTGCCTTCTCATACAATTCGGCATAACGGTACAAATCGTCTAATGAGCCAACTTCTTCTAAAGGAATCGCATCAATTAGTTCGAGTGCTTTTGTGTATTTATTGTCATCAATCAACTGGCGTATTGCCTTGCACTGACGCACATTCTCTCGTTTTCTACTCATTTTTATGCTCCTTGTAAATCTAACACAAAACGTCTGGTCTGCTCTACTTCTTCCGGCAAATCCATACCTGCTTTTTCAAAGCGGTGCAGTACCTGATTAATCTCTTTTTCCCGTTTTCCTTTTTCGATCATATAACGGCGTGCCGCATCCCGATACGCATTCTGTGCAAGCAGCCCCTCCGCAATCTGCGGAGCCAGCGGACAATAGGTAAATAGAATTTCACGCGCCACACGATTCAGTTTCATGGCGCCGGTCGCCTCACGCAGCACCCAGTCTGCATAATCTTTTGCAAACACATCCTTGTGACGGTTTCCGCACTGTGTAAGCTGCGCCTTTACTTTTTCACGTTTTTCCGGTGATAAGTCATTGTTCTTTTTGAAGAACTGCAAATAATCCGTATACTCTGCGGTAAGCGATGGATAACGGTAATTGTTCCACTGCGCTCCCATTTCCGTACGGCATTTTTCCCAACGGAAATAAGCAAGCATTTTCAAAAGCTCTGCCTCTAAATTCTGCTCCATAAATGATGGCAGAAGAATTCTTCCGTGTGTCTCTTTTTTACGTCCTTCAATATCCTGCCACATCAAACCTTTGCGCCCATATACCGGGAATATGATAAATTCCGGCGTGTAACGCCCCGTCACGGTAAAACGATTAAGTCCAACTTCTTCATATGCCACCATACGCTCGCGGTAGAAAATGGAATAATCAATTTTTTCCACGCGATTTACAATTTTATTAATAATAGCAGACGTTACTACTGCACTTTCCAATTTTGTGTAAATGCCCTCTGAACACATAACCGGTACAAATGTAGAAATATTTCCACTCAGAATACGGTCGGCATAACTAAGCAGATTTTCCACTTCAAAATGAAGACGTTTGTCCGCGTCGTGAAACGCATCATCGCCCTCGGTTTTTGTCAGTTTTTTCTCATGCACCTGCTTGCGGATTGTCTCTTCATAATCCGTATCAAACTCATCTTTCGATGGATTTTTTCTTCCCTCATAAATTTCACGCAGCCACTCGCTCATTGTATAAACGCGGCAGGTAGTTTCTTCTTCTCTCGAATCCGGCAGTGTCAAAAGAGTGCGGAGTTCTTCCTCCGTCAAAAGTTCTTCGCTGACATAGCCATATCGCAAAAACAATTTAACTGCAAGCGGTGGATTTGCATCCTGAAAACTTTTTTTGCAGGCACGCTCATAAATCTCAAAGAAATATTTCACTAATTCTTTGCGAAGCGCCGTTGCCTCCGGCGTTCTTGCAAACTTGTCCACACACGCCAAAAATGCTTCAACAGCCGCTGCAAATTTTTCAGCCGTCTCATCGGAAACTTCTGCGTAATCGAGAATCTGCTGTACCGAATGGTCTAACACTTTTAAATCTTCCTGGTCAAACGCATCCAAACTTCCGGTATCGTCTGACAACAATGCAAAATAGGTTTCTTCCATGCGCTGTCTGTCAAGATGAAGATTTACACCGGCGTACTCCAACAACAAAGTTTCAGTATTATTAATCTGCTCCAAAATATGGTCAAGCATAACGCTTAATTCGCTGTCATTTTGTCCGGAGCGTCTTACGCCAAGCGCCATACGCCCTACCAGCGAAAACAGATTTTTTTCATCCATAATCATAATGCGGAAATATCGTGTCAGCCAATCGCTGTAGTAACGGCATCCCGCTACTAACTGCGGAAGCACCGCACACTGTTCCTCAAACTGTTTCTGCGCCACATAAGCACTGGCGCCATAATAATTTTTCTGTGCTTCAATTGGAATTTTACTGCACTGAATAAAATACGTGATTTTTTCCGACAACGAATAATTCTCCATCCGCTGGTTTAAAAGACGTTCCATCGCCGCAATTTTTTCTGCCGTCAGACCCGCACCTTCCGCAAGTTTTTGATAACGTGAATAGGTCTGGTGCACAAACTTGGCCACCTTCTCCGTCTCAGTTTTCAATTTTCCAAACACACGGAACACATCATGATAAAAGAAATTCAGTGAAGTCACTAAAAGTCCCCGGTACTGTGGCTTCTGCTCCAGCAAAAGAGCTGCCTGCTTTTCATTTTCCATCGGCAACCCAAACAAAACCAAATCGTCAAGTGCAACATAAGTAAAGGAATGTTCCTTTTTCCAAACATCGCACATTCCCAAAAAATTTCCTGAGCCGATTGTCATCCGGACGCCCTCGCCCTGTACAATCACTCGTCCCTTAAGTATTAATGCCGTCGACTGCAACGGCTGTCCCTTTTCAAATATAACCGTTCCTTTTGTAATGGAACTATTTCCATTCAAGATCAAACTCTCTGCCATATGTAACAACTCCTCGCAAAAAAGCTGTATAATATAAAATCCGTGCATCCCATGTCGAATCAAAATCAGAAGACGTTACCAAAGCAGTTAGCTAGGCTCAGGCACCCTCGCGTCACACAGGAAGGATTGCTTAGTGCTGCTTCATTCCTGACCTGACACGGTTCACAAGTTCCTGTTGCGCAAGACCCAAGTGTCAACGCCACTTACTTTGGGCAGCTCTCCGTCAAAAGACCCTCGATGGGACAACACCCCTGCTATAGCGGATTGCAGGTACAGGGCACCGCTATCTCCCCGGCTGCACGGAAATTTGAAACGGTCTGCCTCCCAATAGGGGAAACAAATCCGTTATAAACAATATCATAGCAATTATATCTGTTTTTTCACGGTATGTCAAATACCATTACGCTTTTTTCTTTTTTCGCAGTTCTCTGAAAAAACTCGTCATCAATCCACTGCATTCCTCCGCAAGTACACCTTTTGTTATCTCCACCTGATGGTTCAATCCATCCTGCTGCAAAAGATTCAAAACGGAGCCTGCACATCCGGCTTTTGGATTCATGCTGCCAATCACCACGTGCGGAATCCGTGCCTGCACAATCGCTCCGGCACACATCGGACACGGCTCTAATGTAACATACATCGTACAGTCTTCAAGCCGCCAGTCGCCAAGCACCTTACTCGCTTTATTAATGGCTAGAATTTCCGCATGAGCAAGCGTATTTTTCTTCATATTTCTTTTATTATATCCTCTGGCAATGATTTTATCCTCATGCACAATCACACAGCCAATCGGCGTTTCCAGTTTGTCATACGCCTTTTTCGCCTGTTTCACTGCCTGTTTCATAAACGACTCATCGCTTGTCATCGTGATTCCTCCTGATCCCGGCAAAGTTTCCTCTAACACTGGCAGCCGCACATCGCACCGCCGCATTTTCTAAGTGCTGTCATGCGCCTGCACTGCTCCCCTGCCTGACATTCATAAAAGCACGGCAATTGTCCTGCCCAGTAAGCGCCATTTCTGCCAATTCCGATTCCTGCCACAGCATCCGCGTGGGCAATTGTCTCATCGTCCGGCAAAAACAAGTTACAGACGGTAGTTCCGTTTTTGTCAAAAGTGACCCATCCGCAGGAGAAACACTGCCACTCTCTGCCTGTGCAGTAAACGGCACATACCGGACATTCCTCCGGTAAATCCTGTGTGTCCAAAAAAATCGTCAGCGTTAATACCTGTTTTCTCCGCTCTGCTTTTACATAACCGGCTGTCACAGAGCAATCCGGATTTTCTTCCCGTTTTCTCACATAAAACACTTTCCGCATATAGTCCGACATAATCACTGCCTCCCAGTCATTTTTTACACTATATGCTTGTTTCATTATGCGTATTACTTTTCGTTTCCGACTGCTAACACACTGTCGTAGCACGCCTTTTTCTTGTGACTTTCATCGAACAAAAGCGGGTAACTGTCTTCACCTTTAAAGGATGTCAGCCACGTTACATCATCCGAAAGCCCCCAGAATGTAACGCTCGTCACATTCGCCTTTCCTTCGCGGTCCGCTTTCACAATCATCTCAAAAAATTCTTTATAACGGTCTGCCAGTTTCTTCAAACCTTCCTCCGAATCATCGGTATTATGCATATCCACTTCGGTAAATTGAATCTCCAAGTCACCAATCTCACTGTACTTTTGCATCGCATCAGAAATCATGCCGGTATCCGGATAATTCATATCCCAGTGACTCTGGAATCCCACACCGTCAATCAATTTCTTGTCATACAATTTTTTCACAACTTCTGCAATGGTACTTACTTTGCTTGGCATATACTCATTGTAGTCATTATAAAATAATTTCACATCTTTATCTGCGTATTTTCTAGCAAATGTAAACGCATCCTCAATGTATGATTCATCGCCGTAAATTTCATACCACAAACTGGAAGTGCGGTATCCGCCGCCGTCGTCACACGCCTCATTCACAACATCCCACGCATAGACAACGCCCGGATATTTTTCCTGGCAGAAACTCAGAACTTTTTTGATGTAACTTTCCATTCTTTTTTTCATCGTTTCTTTATTCACTTTGGCATTTCCTGCATCGTATTTTTCACAGAAAAACCATTCCGGCGTCTGATTGTGCCAGACAAGGCAGTGACCGCGAAGCACAAGCCCGTTGTCTTTTGCCAGTGAAAGGCACTCCTCCAAATTTTCCTCATTAATCGCCGGCATGCCGTCTTTGCTGTTTTCCGATGCCCGCTGGTCTAAAATTGCCTCCGGCTTCATGCCATTTTCCATCGTAATGCTGTTAAAATTTTCAAGAATGATTTTCTTTGTTTCCTCGTCCTTCAACTGATACGGATTAATTGCAACCCCAACTTTAAAATCCTTTTTAAATGCGTCCTTCAAATTTTTTGCCTCTTCTTTCTGTTCAATTTTTGAACTTTGTTCCGGTGTTGTCTCCACGGCTTTTTTCTCCGCCGGAGCACCACAGCCGGTTACCAGTAACATAGCCGCGAACACTGCCGCTGCTAATCTGCCTGCTTTTTTCATCCTGCTTTTCCTTTCTTTGCTGCTTTGCTATAATAAAATCCTTTTACCGCACCCTACTTACTCAATATGAAAATTATATTTTAGATTGGGGGCTGTGTCAAATGTTCGTTGAAGTTTTTTGAGTTTCCGTAAATAAGCAAGAATAGTTTGCGAAGAGTGGGCGCTTTCGCTAAACAAACGCGTAGGGGTATCGGCATGTAAACAACACATGCCTGATACCCACGTGTTTGTACCCACTCTTCACAAACTATTCTTGCTCATTTACTGGAAACTAAAAAGATACGAGCACTTGACGCTAACCACTAACCAGCTAGTTGAGAGCAGCTTCTTGTGTTTTCAAAACAACGCTTTTTGCTTAAAATGATGTGACCCCCAAATGTTAGACTTTTTAGGCGTAGCAGTTTGATGGCTGCTAC
>OGDF01000527.1_pt1 | contig 61167 bp, 51 predicted proteins | sample 1570141 | NCBI WGS metagenome assembly OGDF01 (sample SAMEA4370581, study PRJEB24528) | human gut metagenome
AAAGTTTCGATAAGCAAGAAAAATAGAATGATAGATATTAGACTCTCAAATTATTTACTTGCTTGTGTATGATAATACACTATTAATTGAGATATGTCAACTACCAATTTAAACTTTTTTCATCCTATTTAATTTTCCAACAATCCAAGAGAAGACGACGTTGAAATATCATTTCCTTTCCACGCCAAATAATTTGTCAGTTCCGTAATCTTCCCATTTTTAACCACTGCTTCATAGCGGTATTTCCCATGTTTTTTAAAATAGAAAATATATTTTTTTGCATTTACTTTCTTAATCTTATAGACTTTATCATCATTTGATTTCTTGCCATCACAATACCACACAAAATGATCATTTTTCCATTTCGCATAGCGGACTTTATACAATCCCTGCTGACCATAATAGTCATATTTTCCTTTCATCAAACGTGAAACTTCCTTTAACGTTTTAGCCGGCACTTTTGCCTCTGCCTGATTTTTACTCAACTGCATTCCAAAAATAAGTGCGACTGCAAGCAGAAATAAAAAACTTAATTTTTGTATTTTCTTCATTTTGATGTCCTCCTTTTTATTGTTATAAACATTGCCTGCAAGGTAATATATAAACCTTGTTTCAATTTTTGAGAATCAGCCGCCAAACAGATCCGCAAAATCTATTTGGCGACCTTTCCTCATTTATGGCCAGTATGGTTCTTGAATTTTAGTAACTTTACCATTTTTGATAATGATAACAACATAAAAACCTTTTCCATTCCATTTACGGCTTGCATTAATCTTCTGTTGTATCTTTTTCTTACTTATGCGATACGGATTAGCTTCGGGAGAGTAATCCTCGCCCTCCGGCATGACGTAAAATGATGCTTTTTTTGATAGTTTGATCTTCTTAAGTTTTCCAACTACCACAGGCTCTTCTCTTGCTGTATTACATTTATAATAATAGACCGTATTTCCTTATATTGCATTAATACAAACCACTTCATATTTTGGTTTTGCAAATACTGCACTAGAATTATTAAACATAAACAATCCACCTGCAACAAAGCAAAGCATTAAAATTTTACATAGCATTTTCTTCATTTTGATGTTCCTCCGATCTGACACAATTATTTCTTAATTCTATCCAAGTAATTTCTCAAATCCTTGTGAAATTTATCTGCACTTGCATAAGAACAACCTTTCATCGGCACAATAAAACTATCACCTTCGTAAGAAATTTTGATATTGTGACTGGCTCTGCTGAAAAGCCTGACCACATACCCCACAAAGCTTCGCATTGTCTGGTAACAATGTACCACATTTTGGACATTTCATACTATGTACCTCCTATCGTTTTACTGTAATTTTCTTTATTTTGCTCCATTTTCCAAAAACTTTCTCTCCGTCATCCCACTTATAGGCACGAACTCGAACATAATACTTTTTGTTTTTATCCAGTTTCCGAATTGTACCACTTGTCCGCTTTGCCTGTGAAACAGTACTGTTTTTGAATTTTCTATTTGTAGAATATTCTATTTGATATCCATCAACATCTACGTCCTTATTCCAGCGAAGCAAAAGTTTTCTTCCCTTGAGATTCTTAACGTATTTTAAAGAAATTTTCCCAACTTTAATTTCATCTGTAAATTCGTCTTCGTCCTCTCCAGCTATAAAAGAATGCAATTTTGATAACGCAGATTTTGCGGTGTCTTTCCAGTCCTTTTTATCTGGCAATGGAGAATTTACTGGTGTTGGTGCCACCGTTGGTGTAACTATTGGTGTTGGTTCCGGGGTGACTGTTGGTGTCGCTTTTGGTGTTGATTCCGGAGTGATTGTTGGTGTCGCTTTTGGTGTTGATTCCGGAGTGACTGTTGGTGTCGCTTTTGGTGTTGATTCCGGGGTGACTGTTGGTGTCGCTGTCGCCGTTGGTTTTGGCGTTGTCGTTGGAACAACTTTCTTATCTACTGTAAGGGTTTTATTTAAGGTTCCGCTTAATGTGCCGGAGATTTCTACCTTAATCTTATATTGTCCCGTTTTTAGCGGTGTAAATTCTGTCCAAGTACGATCTTCATTTTTGAATAATTTTGATTTCACTTCGTTATTATTTGGATCATATACTTTTACTGTCACGACATAGCCATCACCCTGCGTCCATTTGCTCGTAACATCATTCAGATCCTTCTCACTTATTTTATCGCGGATCAGATAACTTACTTTCACATTTTCACCGACAGTAACCGAATCGACTTCTTTTCCTTCATTGTTATTCCAAAACCAGATTTTGGCTTGTGGTATTGATGCTGTTCGCGCATTGAAAGATACGGAACAAGTGATGTCTACATCGCCGCTGATTGTAACCGTTCCTGTATAAGTGTCTTCATCTTCACAAACAAACGAAATCCAATTGTTGTCACTATTCGGATAAGTATATTCAAATACAGTTCCTTTCGAATTACGAACGGTTTCTTTCGCATTATAGCTAATATTACTTGTTTCACTTGCCCGTTTTCCAGTTGATTCATCAATCAATTCATAACAAATATAATATCGATTTCCAACCTCAAAATCTGATGGCACTTCTCCCATTTTGGCATCCGATACCCACACATGAAGATTATAACTTTTTGAACTAACTCTTGTTAGATACTGCATACTGCAATATCCACTATGTCCATTCCATTCTACATGAGCCCAGCTGCCATTTGCGCGGCTCACATGTACAGTCGAGCCTTTGGGAATCGAAGTCACGACACTGTAACCAGTTCCATGACCACTGCGCATCGTCAATGGCAGACTGTTTGTAGAAACATAATAGTCGCCGGCATAATCCGTTGAACAATTACATGTCTGACTTGAAATATATCTCAATACCCCATTCCATGGATGATTGTAATATCCGGATACAGAAATCTCATTTCCTGTTTGATCTCCGGTCTCCGGGTGGCCCTTTGCCGAATGTGCTCCAACATTTTGGTTATTTCCAAGGTAAATTTCCGTATGCTGTGCATCATTTAAGAGAATATCGCCACGCTGCAGATTTGACGTTCCTCCAATTTGACTCCAGGGAATCCATTGAAATCCATGTTGTGTAAACTGTGACCGCATATTTCCTGTGTATGTTGCACTTCCCACATTTACACCCGCATTGCGAAATGCGGAAATCACAAAAGAAGAACAATCATAATCCGGTCCCCAACGTGATGTCATACTATAACCATGAGAATTATCATTTGCTATTGAAATAGCCCAAGAAATAGCCTGTTCAACTACTGGTGATGCGGCTTCTACTGTCTTCGCATTTTGAGGTATACACAGACCAGAAAAAACAACTGCAATTGCCAACATCACACAAAACATTCTTTGTGTTAAATTACATTTAAAATTTTTCATAAAAAACACTTCCTTTCCTGTTTGTGATTCTATATTATCAAAAAAGGAAGTGTTGTTACGTTATATGTAAAAAATGACTGTTATTTTGCTATTTTTGTCTAATCATAACCATTACCAACAATATAATAATTGTCTTTCGATAACAATTTCAACTTATTCTTCACAAACCGGTATCCGGCATAAGAAGTCTTTGTAACTGTATTCGCTTTACTTCTAGCATACTTTTTATAATGTTTCATAACGTTTGCCGGCCATTTTTCTCCGAAATGATTGCTTAATTGTTGTCGATCTTCAATAAAAAATAAATCTTGTTTCATTTTCGCGCTTTTTGCTTTATAAATTTGTAAATAACCTTTTGTTTTGTAGGTCATAATTTTCTTTAACAAACCACTTTTCGTCCATTCATATACAACTGCTCCGCCTCCCGACAGATCATTGTCGCCATAATATAACACTGCTATTATTTTGCCATTTAGCCGGAACGTAGAGAAACAAGAAAATAGCCAATCTGAGTTCTTAACTTTGTTCTTTTCAGCTATTTTCCCATTAATCTTAAGACTGAAAATAACCTGGTTTCCTTTTTTTAACTCATTCAAACTAAACTCAACTTTTTCCTTTTTTCCATCTAAGTTAAAATCCGCTAATTTACTTACCCGTTTAACCTTTGTATCTTCCGTTATCCAAATGCAGCTAATTGAATTTGAATTACATTCTTTTTCCTCTTCATCTACTCGTTCATATGGTACATTTTTATAAAATGACGCATTAAATTGGTTATCATAATAATTTTTTGCATTTACCTCAACGCTTCTTATTGGAAATACAGCTATTAGGCAAACTAACATTACTGCATAAATATATTTATTGTTCATAATTTGTCACCTCGCACATCTGTTTTAATATTTCTAAATAGAATTTATTTCACTCCAAGTATCAATTGTTTTTTTCGTAGTCGTTGTCTTTTTTACAGTTGTCTTTTTCTTTTTAATAACCGTATTAACGCCTTTCATCTGGCGATTACTTTTTGTATTTGCCGCAAAAACAATTTCATTTTCTAAGGAATTCTGCACATTATTAAATTCTCTTTCCGAACATTTCTTTCCATTTTTTGTAATTTTATTTGTTTTTCTATTTTTACGGTCGGTAATTTCTCGTTTCTCAAACTCATTTACCAATTTAATTTTTCCCTTGCTTAATTTGTACTCATAATATATATATGGCATTACCAAGGTTCCATTCTCACCATCAAATCCCGGACCGCCTCTGTAGAAAGCATACGTTCCACGAGATGGCATCTCATACAACGTACCAAAGAGAGGATAAAAATCAGATTTTGGTGTTTTTATCTTTACTGCCTTCCCATTTTTATACATAAAATAATCTTTCTTGGAAAGGAAGTCATCTGTTGAACTTATAATCAATTCAGAAACACCGTCTCCATTCAAATCTGTCAGGGCAAAAGAAGGCTTATTCGTGTCTCCACCATCATTCTTATATTTTTTCTTTTTCAATATCGCTGCATAAGCAGACAATACTTTTTTGGTATCTTTTTTCGCTGCGTTACTTAACGTACTGTTTTGCGGCAGGCACAATGCCGCGAGTAATACGAATACAATACTTTTTGATAGGATTTTTTTCATCGCTTTTCCTCCTTACATCGTTGCTTGCTGAATCGCTTGTACTACTTGCATAACTGTCTGTTCGTCTTTTAATGCAATTCTTTTTACTTTTCCGGCAGAATGTATCACTAATACATTTTTTACATTTTGCATTCCGCTTATCTCGCTGTATTGAAACAGAAAATCTTTTCGCGCAACACCAATTATAATAGGTATATAAATACACCCTTCGATATGATTATCAAAAACTTTTATCGTCGTTTTCGATATCGATGGAATTCCGGCAAGAATCGCTATTCCTAAGCCAATCAATACGATTCCGGCTACGATCATAACCATTCTTGCCTCTTCACTTACCACATATCCTCCTCCGAAACTTCCTGCATAAGACATAGTTCCTGACACACCCGTGTAAACAGCATGCGTGGATCGTTTCATCTGTGAAAGAATGATAAAAATCACACCTAAAACAGGCATCAGCAATCCACTAAAAAGCAGCATATACACTGCACTTTTCGGTCCACCTTTTACTTCCAAAATAAGTTTTTCCATATTATTTTCCTCCTGAGATTTTACCCCGATTCAGGCTCCTGATTTTGCAGAAGCCTGAATCGATAATCGGTATGTATTTATTTAATTTTTGCAGATTTTTTGGCAGACCATTTTCCATAAACCGTCTTACCCTGTACCTTCTTATATGCTCGAATCTGAACATAATATTTCTTTCTGCGTTTCAGTTTTTTAATCGTCTTTCGAGTTGATTTTGTTTTTGTAACCTTTACTCTACTTTTGAATTTCTTATTTGTAGAATATCGAATCTGGTAACCATCTGCATCCGATACGCTCCAGAAAGAAACTGTCATCTTTCTTTTGCCAGCTGATGCATATGGATAAGACACTTGATTCAATACCTTTTTACTTGAAAATTCATCTTTGTACTGATGACCACAGTTTTTGCAAGTATGTAAACGGTATCCCTGTGACAAATATGTTGCATATACGTAGGTGGAATCGTAATCATGTGAACAATTTTCCTGCGTAAGAGCAGACCAGGAAAGGAGATATTTACCCTCATAACCTTCATCAGACATTTTGATATAATAGGTCCCTGCACTTAAAGTATAAATTTTCTTTACCTTACCCGGAGTAGTTTCTGTTCCACTCGGATAACTTGCTGTTCCAATTTCATCAGACAGATCCTGATTATAAAGTGTAAAGTATATGTTATTCATATACGCCGAAATATCAATTACATAATTTCCCGCTGCCGCAACATTCAATCGATACCAATCTTCCTCATCTGTCGCGGTTATTGCGCCTGTTACCGTTTGATTAAGTGGCAATACTTTAGGTGAATCATAAGAATCTGCTCCTTGATTGGTCAACCCATAGGATTCATAGGTAGCACACAATCTATATTTTCCTGTTGATGAGCGATGCGATATTTTCAGATAGTATGTTCCTGCACTGAGCACCTTAACATCTGTATCTGTCCCTGGAGATGTCTCTGTTCCATCTACCCAATAATATCCGCTCATAATTTCTTTGGATAAATCCTCTGTTGCTAACAAAACATTTGCAGAATGAAGATATCCCATAAATTTCAATGTCAATTTTCCACCATCTGCTACTGTAAACTTGTACCAATGTTCTGTATTATTCTCTGTAATCCACTGGTCTGCTGTCCAAGTTCCATTCAGCGGTAAATTCTGCGCTAAACTCCGGTAATCTCCTGCTGCCTTTACTGTTGTGTCTCTGAATTGCACTCCTGCTCCTAATGATAGCAACATCGCTATCATCAATAAGTGTGCTACAAGTTTTTTTGCTAGTTTCATATTTTTTTCCTCCTGATTTTTATTTATATATACTAACCTTTAATAAGATTAGTTATATGCATCTGAAACATAATAATAATTGTCTGTCTCTAATTTCTTTAATCTATTACTTTTGCAAATATATCTTTCATATACAATACGTGTAACAGATGTTGCTTTCTTTTGGGCATATTTCTTATATTTCTTCATAACATTTTTAGGCCATTTTTCTCCGTAATGATTAGAAAGTTGTTCATTATGTTGAATATAGAAAACTTGTTTTTTACTCTTTTTATCTTTGGTAATACCACAATCATTTCCAATACTTCCATCAAGCACTTTAAACTTTTTGAATGTATTTCCTTTCCATTCATAAGCCACCAAATTGTTGCATTCGTCCCAGCCGCCCCAGCTTAAAACGGCAATTGTGCTTGTTCCTAATTTGTATGTGCTAATTCCATATTCTCCATTTATTGTCATTTGAGTTGCAACCGTTTTACCATTTAATTTTATAATTACCTTTGCTTTTCCCTCATCATTTATTGGCTTTACACAAAGTTCAAGTTTTTCCTTCTTACCATCCTGATTAAAATCTTTTACTCCGGCCACACTCCTCGCTTTATTCTCATTGCTTAAATCCAAATCAATACTATCGATCACTTGTCTTTTTTCATATGGTATATACTCCGGTCCATATCCTTCCTTCGGAGAACCATAACTCTTCTGATAATAATCCTTTGCCTCCACCTGCACCCCCGTGCTCAGCAACAATGCTGAGCACAGAGCCAGGGTAACTATTTTTTTCACTTTCATTTTCCGTTCCTCCTTATATGCATTCATAATTCTGCTTTGACGGATGAGTAATTGTGTAGCAAAGTTCCAGCTCACAATCCTTTTCCGCTTCAAGTGATACATTCCAAGTGCAGACTCCTGTGCCGGAATTTATGTCTGCGCCACTGGAGGTTTTCACTTCAATCTGTACATCCGGATCCGAAGTAATTGGAACACGATCCAATACCTGCAGGCAGATAGGACGTTTCAGATCATTTTTTACGCTTATGACATACTCATAATTTTCAATGGTCTTTCCCTGCAATTTCTTTTCATTTTCATCATTTTTGCGAAGAGTGCGTTTTACGGTTACGCCTTTGGCACATCCCAGTACTACCTGCTTATCGAGTTCTTTCGGCGTGAGAAAAAGTGTTCTCGTATATTCGCCATCAAGATACACCTTAGCATTGCCGGTAAGCACATCGCATTTTTGCAATTCCGTCAACCGAATTGCCATATATTCTGCAGAATCATTTTCCGGTATGGCAAAATAATATGGCTGCACATTGATTTTCTGTTTCCAAATGATGATCTTTTCTTTCACCTTTTTCGACAATGATATCTGATTTTGCAGATGATATTCATGGCGAACAGATGTCTCCGTTTCCTTGATCTCAATTGGCTCCGGATTAAATGTGTGTTCAATATCAAAATTAATCGTTTCCGAACTCTGTGCCTGTGACGGGAAAGGTATTTCGCCATCGGATCCAATCTGTGCAATTTGTTTATCATCTTCAAACTGTGCCCCCAATGGAAATTCACTTGGTTCCGGCATAAACATAGGTTTCGGAATCTTCTTTACCAAGGTCATCGGTTTTAACCCTTCCAGAATATAAGGATCAAACGCCTGCGTAATTCCTGTAGACACTGTAAGATTAACATTTTCCCATGGTTCATCGCTCGTCTTATCAATATTCGCATACAGATAGACATTTGCCTGCGTTTCTCCGGATTCTACCCGAATTTCATAAGAGGGCGACCATGTCGCCTCACGAGATTCATACTCAATGTCGAGACAATACGACTGTCCCGGCTCTGCAAGCAGAACAAGTTTCAAGCACTTTTCCCCATAATCATTTAAGTGCTTTTCTACCGTTTTCTCTTCATTTGCTTCCGTCAGCTCCGCATACTTATTTCTGCATTCAATAAGCTGCTCTCGTATCTTTTGTTGCTTTTCCAATATCTGCATAAATTTAGCAGACTCTTCCTCGACGTTGCATTCTTTCTTTTGCTTTTTTAATTTTTTCCGGCAATTCTTTTTTATCGACTCCCACATATCAAACTGTTCCATCAAATAACCGCTTTGCACGTTAATGTCTTCCATCTGTTTTTCCCACAATTTTTTCTCTTGTAAGTCTTCGGTCTCTGCCATTTTTTCCTGTTCCTCTACTTCTTTGGCTTTTTCCTCCGAAACCCAATACACAGAAGCTTGCGAAAAACATGTTAAGCCTTTCGATACCCGAATATGCACATCATCCACTCTATGTGACGGAATGTCCGTAATGTAAATCGTACTTTGCTCCTCTGTCGGAGTAAACATCACACGACGGATCGTCTTCGTTCCACCCGGGTAAACAATTACACTAAGTACTTTAGATTCGTATCTCTCCTTCTTTGTTAAAATAACCGGATCCGGATTTGTCCAAAAGTCATTATGCGTATCCATTATAAATGGTTGCACCTCATTCGAAACAGGCTCCGGCAGAATATTATCCATCAATGGAGAATCCTCCGGAGGCGTTACCATCGGTGCTGGCATTTCTGTCGGTTCCCATATCATACAATGTGGACAATAATCGTATTTTTCACTGTCATAAATATGTCCTTGTGCGCATCTTGTCAAATTCATAATTTTCGCTCCCTTCTATTTTTTTAATTTTATTAAAAATCTTTTTCCTGCTTTTTTAATCACTTTTACTTTGAGCACTTTCTGCACTCTGCTTCCATCCATCGCCTTTGCCGTAATACTTACTGTCTTTCCGATGCCTGCCTTTTTGATCGTCAACTTCCCTTTGGAATTTACCGACACATATTTTTTATTACTGCTCGACCACGTTATCTTTTTGATGGATGCCTTTTTATCTACTGTCGCTTTCAATCTCAGCCTTTTTATCTTGTAATATCCGGAATGATTTTTTATCGTAATCTTTCTTGCAAATACAAAATCGTCGTCCTCGATATCATCTGAAATTACGTCATCTTCCTCCGGTGAATCTGCCATTTTATCAATCGTTTCTTTCGAAGAAGGTGTCTGAGACGGAGCCGCGGATGTCTCCGGTGTTGAGTCTTGCGTCTCTTCCGGCTGTTTGCTTTCTTCTGCGGAAGAATCGTCTTTATGCAGCCATTTTGCCAATACCTGATTCAAACCACCAAGCATGGTACTATTTACCTTTTCTACATCAAACGGAAGTTCCATGACAAATCCGCAAGAAAGATCCGCGATACTGTTATCATTCCATTGTCCGCTTTTTCTTCTTATCTGACCATAATCCTCTCCGTCTCCGTAATCATTTGGCTCATTTGGCTCCCAATTGGTATATGTTACTTTTTCACCACTTGACCAGACAAAACTTCCTTCTTTTTCTGTGTCATTTATGCCTATATGATACGAATAACGTTTTCCATCTGCGATAAATTCTTCCATTATCTTTTGCTCTTCCTCGGTATTAATAGCAAGAAGATAACCCAGATGTTTTTTACAAAAAGCATTTGCTTCCTCCCATGTCATAATATCTTCATATCTTACGTAAGTATGTCCGTTATAAATAATTGCCTTATCTCCTGTTAAATCATTTTTTACTTCCACATCATCCGCAATTATCATCGTGGCATTTCCTGCATTGTCATATGCATAAATATGTGTGTGATATATCCCTCTTTCGTACTTATGATCCGAGTCTTTTACTCGAAAAGTATACGTATCTCCCTCGTTTGTTCCACTTGCTGCTGCATTGGTTATCCAATCCTGGCGCAGATCATCTTGTCCGTCTTTCTCTGTCCACGTCGGAAATTGAACACGATTGATTCCTTTATCATCTGTCGCAGTACAAGTTACGGTATAACCGGTATTATCAACCTCTGTCACCTCTACATCTTTGATCACCGGTGCGGTACGATCGATGTAAACACAACTATCTGAGATTGCTTTACTCCCCCAATTTCCGGCTGCGTCGTATGCGTAAATGTGCGTCATATAATTTCCTTGACGGGCACCTGACTTCAATGAACTGATATTTACTCTGCAGGATGCCGTATTTCCACTCACAGAACCCTCCAGCCATACGGCGTTATCACCGGTGTGTATATCATTACACCAGGAAGGAAACTTTACTGCTGTCACTCCGACATTATCTGAAACCGTACAAGTAATCGTATATCCATCTTTATTTACGTCTGTAATACGAACATCGCCAATACTTGGCTTCTCTGTATCAGAATTGTAAGTTGCGGTCCAAGGTGCCGAATAAATCGTATAACTTGACATGCTCGTTGTATTGATAGAACGTCCCCAGCTAATCTTACATCTTCCACCGGCATTGGCTTCGCCAAGTGTGATCGTCGTTCCGTTTCTTCCAATGATCATCGCCCAATGTCCATAAGAAGCATCTGCTCCTGCTCCATAATAATGAATGACATCGCCGCACTTTGCATTTCCGATAGAACCGCGCCCCCACGAGGTGTAGGTTGAGCCATAAAGATCATATCCCAGTTTTTTTGCAAATCCATTACACTGCATACCGCCGCTAAAGGAATTGCAATCATACCCTCCGACACCTACATTTCCGTTATGTGTATTACATGGCGTCCAGGTATAGCCGTCCGGATTGTTGCATCCACCGACATCGTTATAGCCGGAATATCTGTGTCCACTTCGGACAACATGATTCCAATATGCTCCGTTTGGAAATTTATTCTGCAGATCCACAATGCTTGTGGCATTTGCGCTTACCTGCATTCCTAAAACGGAAAAAAACATAACTACAAGTACCATCATTATTTTTTGAATTTTCGCTTTCATAATAGAATCCTCCTTTGATAAACGTTCTACTTTGTTTCTGTATCCAGCATACCAAAGAAGGATCTACTTGAGGAAAAAATGTCAAAACTAACTTGTATTATGTTATTTTTGAATTATTAAATTATATTATCAGTCTCCCAAACGGAGTTTATTGCTTCCATCTGCCAGTGACAAAATCGTTCCTGCCGGATACTCCATCGCCTGATCTTTCGGAAGTCTTGCCCCATTGACAAAGGTTCCGTTGGACGAATGATCTTTTACAATGTAAGTATTTTTCTGTGCATTGTAGCGGATACTGCAGTGAATATTACTTACATGTGGCGCCCCATTGATTACTATCTGACATCTTGTCGGATTCGCTCCTACGATAATCTTGTTTTCCTGTGGAAATTTGTATCCCGGTACATTGGCATTTCCTTCAATGCATCGTACACGACCCAATTGCTGAACCGGCGGCTGCGGAACAATTGGCTCTTTCTTTTTTTGTTTTTCGACTACAAACGGACTTGAACCAAATCCATTATTTTCATTTGAAATTGTGCCATTAAAACCTCCGCCACCTTGAAAACCACCAAATCCATTGTTGCCACCCTGGATATCAGCACCTGAAATATTGTTAAACCCTCCTATGTTTCCCTGATTCATATAACCATTTATATTTGGGTTATAATCCTGTCTCTGCTCTTCAAACTGTACTTCCTGCCGACTATTTCCTACTGCCATAGTAATAATTGCCATTGCCAAAACAAGAAGAAAAATTACTGCTGTAATCAGAAATCCATTTCCACGAAGTGCATTCCATAATGCAGAGGCAAGATCTGATGAAAAATCTTCATATTTTGAGCCTAAATCCAAAAAATAATCCCTCTTTATAAATTTGTGTATAATCGAGCTAATAGAATCGCCTTCCACAGATACCATTTTCGGTGCCATAAAATAAATTGCCGCCGAAATACATGTTCCGATCAAAGAGACAATCATATTTACGAGTGCCATAATATTCTTATTCCATTTTAAGGCATATGCTAATATTGTCAAAATGATAAGCAGCAATGGCGTAAAATAAACAATTCCCATCGCGATACGTGCCTTATTATAAGAATTATATATGGATAAAACAGACTTTTGATAATCCGACAAATCGTCTTCTTTTTCATCCTGATATTGATTGATTTTATCAATTCCTCCATTCAAGATAAAACTTTTACTCAAAAACTCCATTCCATTTGCAGGAAATAATAATGCTCCATCGTCCTTTTCGTCAACAGCTTCTAAATTATCCAGATAAGAATCACACTGTACTTCCCGATCTTCTCTCTTACTGTCATCCTCAATTTCCTTCAAATAAATTTTACAAGATTTTCCTATATTTTCGTCTTCTTCATAACGATTTGCAAACTTTTCAAAGCTGCTTACCATCTTTTGCCCTGTCGGATTTAACACAGGGAAAAACATACTGATCGTAACCCCTGCCAGCAATACGACAAGTGCGATCATTTGCCATAAGTTCATTGTCTTTTTTTGTTCCATAACTTTATCCTCCATTTTTTTAATTTATTATCATACCAATTCAAACATCTGACGGTTCGTTCCAAAGTAAAATCTTGTCAATGGAGCGCAGGGATACGGAGTATTTTCCGGGATCCGTCTGCCGTCATTGAGAAATGTTCCGTTGGTAGAACAATCTGTAATATAATACATTTTTTGTTCCGGTATGTATTCCACCATGCAATGCTGTCTGCTTATCTTCGGATCATGAAATAGAATGTTACTTGTCTGTAAACTCGTGCCAAGAACCAACTTTTCACAAGGAAACATCGGGAAAAAATTTCCTCGATAATCTCCCTCAATTGCCAGAAGTCCGATTCTTTTTCCCTGCGGTAACGGCATCTCATTTTTCCGATCCAATGCCTGTTCGATCTGTCGGACAAGAACATTATCTTTTACGCCCTTTTCGCGGGTTGCCTGCAGCATTTCGCCTTCTGTTTTTACAAAATTTGTAACTTTCTTAATCTTGCTAAATGCGACGATGCCGAGAATCGATGTCGCCAGCATAAACAAGTCATACAATATCCAAAGAAAAAGATATTTGGATAAGAGATATTGGCCCACGATTCCGATACATAACTTGGTAAAGGTAAACAATACCGCCGTTATCTGATGGAAGGTATAAACCACTTTATCTCTTTTTTCCAAATCCCACAAAATGCAGCCGGCGTGAATATGAAGCATTAGGATTCCCATCAAAATCGAAAGAACCATAATACATCCACCATTTATCACAAATGTCATGCCGCCTTCCAGCATTCCAGATGCTATGATAAGTAAAATCCAGGCTAATGCGGCGGCGGCAAAACACACCGAAAATATAGCTGCTAACGTGAAATAGCAAACAGACACAAACTTGTAAAACCCTGTTTCTTTTTGCATTTTTCCACCTCTTTCTTCATTATTGTAACAAGAAAATCAGGTGTTTTTGAAATATGTAAAAAAGAACCTGTTTTTTGTTATTTTTAGAATCCCCATGTCGAGGAATCCTCCGAATTATAATCCCCATAATCATCCGAATCATAGAGATCACTGTCATCGTCGTAATTATACGGACTGACTGATTCCGGCGAACCGCTATTTCCATTTACGGAATTGACAAATGTGTCGATATCGTCTGTTGTAAACGTCGTAGCTTTGTTCTTTCCGCAGCTGCACAGTGCAAAACATGCACCGCACACAAGAACTGCCACTATGATTTGTTTTTTCATTTCTTTCCCTCCTTGTATAGGTATCGTCCGTCTTATTTTGCACTGGACCACCAGGTCTTGTTTCCAATCGCATCATAATAACGCTGAGTCGGGATGACATTGCCATCGCGAATTTCAAATACTTCCCAGATCACTCCCGGGCGATTGGTCGGTACAAAGAATGTCTGAAGCAATCCCTTTTTCCCATACACGCGCACGGTCGCATTGGAATTTGACATCTCGTAACTCTCTTCCTGATTTTGGCAACAATTGGTAAAATCTGCCACGTAGAATTTATACTGACCGCGTTTTAACTTGTAGATAGAAGTCGTTTCCGGTCCGTATCCATCGGTATCATCAACGTCAAGAGCCGCCGAATAATCACTGTTTGACATCTTATAATAGCAAATATGATAATCTTCTTCGGAGGATGCCGGCACAAAGAGATGTGAATCCAGATCCCGCGGGGTATCTCCCCAGGTAAGGACGATTCGGAACTCATCTTTTCCCAATTCCGGTGTCGCATAAATATCAATATTATTCTCACTCACAGGCGACACAAAAATCGAAGAATACGTAACCATATATCGGTTGCGGGTCATCTCAATCGTATACATTCCCGGCTGCAGATTTACCGTACACGAATAATCGATATGCTCCATCTCGTATACTGTTTCTCCATCGGTATTATTAGCTCCTTTGCGGATCTTGACATCTACATTTTCCAATTGTTCCATGCCATAACCATCTGAATCACGGTTCAACGCATCGTAAAAAGATAAATAACAATCGTATTCATTTTCATTCTGCTCTGCCATCGAAATCGTCTCCTGATAGATTCCGATCTGGTCTGTGTCCGAATCGATATGGTACAATGTTTCCGGCATATAGGACTCTTTTTCAAATGAAATTTCATAACTCATTTTGCGCGCCGGAACATAAATTTCATAATATCCTTCCTCGTTCGTGTTTCCCTGAAACACTTCCGAGCCGGAATCTGTCGACTGCAATTTTACCGATGCTTGATCCATCGCATCGCCATTCTGGTCATTTACATAACCGCGGATGGAACTGACACCTTCGGAACTTGTCACTTTATTCAATGTGTTGTAAGCGGCATTGAGTACCTGTATCTCTTTTTCATCAAATCGATTCTGGCGTTCTTTGCTGCATTTGGCATATTCTTTGATGCCCGCATGTCCGCTAAGCGCCTTCTTCTCGGTATTTCCGTAGCAATAATTGTGCTCGCCGCTATCATCTACCACACGCCAGTTTACCAGGGTATCTTTATGGAAAAGATACCGCTCGCCCTTTTTGCTGATCTGTGCATAGTCCGGAACATAATTAACATCCTTGTGCACAAATACAAAATTGACGGCACCTTTATCCGTAAAATAATACTCCGTGATTTCCAGAATCTTATCCATATGTTCGATGCTTACGATCTTATTGATCACATCCGTTTTCGGATTATGGTAAATCTCGTACTCCATCTGATTGCCGGTTTTTGCATTTTTAAATTGCTTCTTTTCAATCCGATAGGAATTGATTTTTCCATCCTTGTCACTTTCCTGTGAAACATCTTCCAATGTATAAAATAATTTCCTATCCCATTTGTATTTTTTGCTCCGCTTGGCCGGCTGCTTATTTTGCGGGGTCAAATCGATATTATAATCATCTGCCGCCGTCGAAGCAACCGAGACAACGCCCTGATCCGAAGTCACATCTTCTTTGTGAGCGCCATTTAATCCCTGTACACGGTATACCAGATCATCCTGAGAAGACCGCGTCGCGACAGCACAATTCGTCGTAATCGAGGGATCGTCTTTGTCTGTCGCCGTGAGCACACTATTGACGCTGTAATCATTGATAACAACTCGGCCATTGCTCCCTACGATAACCTGATCGGAATTTGCCGACCACACTACATTGGCCGGATCAATTCCCTGACAGGTCAGGTATTTTGACATATCCGTTTCCTGATTGACTTCGATCTCATAGGATTGTGCCGTAAATTTCAATTCTCCCGGCACATTAACCTCCGGTGCCTCTGTCTCCTGGGCTTTGTCGTCCTTCGAAGAGTGCCGCCTGCTGCGGTTGTCCGAGGAAAACACAAATATTACCAATGCGATCATAATAATGACCACTACTCCACTGGAAACACAGGCCGCAATCACCGCGCCTTTGGATCGTTTTGGCGGAGTTTCCATACCGGACCGGCTTAAATTTCTAGCATTTGAAGCCGTTATTTTATTGTTTGTCATCGGTGCTCCGCAGTTTGCACAGAAAGAATATGCATCGTCCACGGCGGCACCACAATTTTTACAATAACGCATAATTCCTCTTTTCTACAGCAATCTGAACTGCTGATTTACACTTCCCAGACAGAAGATCGTACCACGCTGAAGTGGCGTATACACCCCTTTTTGCAGACGAACTCCGTTCAGCAGATATACTCCATTTGTCGACAGATCTCTTACTTCATACATTCCATTGCTAAAGTTAAAACGCACCGTGCAATGTGTTCGGCTGACGTGCGTATCCGGAATCACAAGATTTACTCCCTGCTGGGAACCCATAGAAAATTCTACGTTCTGCAAATTAAATACCTGCCCCGGATAACTTCCCTGGACGCACTGAATCGCCGGCATTCTCTGAGAATTTGGTCCTGATATACCGCCGGACAAAACATAAATTTTATTTTTACGATTGTCAATAACTCCCCCAAAGAACATCACTGTGTATACGGTAATTGCTGCGCTGATAAGCAGAAATGCGATGCTTCCCAGCCAAAAACAGCTACCGGCCCAGCCACTCAATCCTGATCTGTTATCATATAAATGATATTTTCGATCTCCCACTTCTACATAGGGCAGAAGATACATAAACATCATAAGCAATAATAGCAATCCACTATATACAATACTTAAAATTGCAATAATTTTTCCGAGATTTATATTTGAGAAAAAATGAATGCTGCTACAAGTTACCACTCCTAATATAGTCAATATCTCTAATATAAATGTTGCTATTACCAATCCAGGAACATCAGCTGAAAAATGATCCATTCTTCCAACTACAGTACAGTAATATGGAATTAACATAATCAGCTGCAGCACAATCTCCGCACCAAACAACATAATCGGTTTGAGTTTACGAAATACCATAGTCACTCCAAGTCCGATGGAAAACAACATCGTAAAGAGCCACAGCAAGCGAAAGCCATCCGTATATCTCGATAAAACTTCCTTATCCCCGGTCAAAATGGTTGCCAAAAATAACAGCAGCACACCCAGGCAAATACTACACCACAGCGAAAATTCCATTATACTTCCCGTCGTCTTATCGTAAACCAACGATGAAAAAATATTGTCAATTCTCGACCGTGTTCTCGCATACATTCCCGGTTGAGCTCCCATTACAGGCTGACCTCCCATTCCAGGCTGGCCATTCATCCCAGGTTGACCACCTATTCCAGGCTGGCCTCCGCCCATCGGATTCGGATTTACTCCAACTACTCTTTGTCCACAATTCGGGCACACTTGTGCGCCGTCCTGTAATTGTGTTCCACATGATGTACAAAATCTCATTTGCATCTCCTCCTTGCATGATATGTTTTTTTCATCTTAATTGATAAACATTGTTTTCATTTGCTATATACAATTTGGTCATCGGTTTCAGATAATACTCCTGACCTGTTACCAGGCGTTCCCCGCTTTCCAAAAATGTTCCGTTTTTCGACTGATCCACGACACGGTACTGATTGATCGTTCCGACATAGGTAAAGCTGCAATGAACCCGGCTTACCTTTGCATCCGTAATGACATGCTGGCATCTTGTCGCGTCTCTTCCTACATAAACCGTTTTGTCCGAAAGCAATGTGATCATCGTTCCGATCTGCGCTCCACCGATACAGACAAGACCGCCCGCCGGCGCAGATGACATCGCCAGACTTCTTGTCACGGACATCGTGCTCACATCATTTTCATAAGTAAAATCACTCATACCGACTCCCCTTTCTTCTTCAATTCTTCTATCGTACTGACATACTTACGGCTGACCGGGATACATTCTCCATTTGACAACTCTATCTCTGTCTTGGAATAATTTTTTATGAACCGCTGATTCAATAAATAACTTTGATGGCAGCGTATAAAATGGCACTCTTTCAGCACTTCTGCCACATCGCTTATTTTTCCGTAAAAGGCAACTTCTTCTTTGCCCCGCTGATGAATCAAAACCTTTCTTCCCTCGCCGGAAAAATAGACCACGCGATCCAAAAAAACCTGCTCTTTTCTACCATTTATCGTAATGTGCAGACATTCCGCATGTTTCGTTTTCTGCAACATATAGCGATTGATCTCATCCGACAAACGCCCGCGGTCAATCGGTTTGAGCAGATAGGAAAATGCCTGAAATGTATAGCCGTCAAAGACATGTTCCTGCGATACGGTTACAAAGATAATATCCACATCCACCTGACACTCCCGAATGTATTTGGCTGTACTTAATCCATCCGTCTTCGGCATATTGATGTCCAAAAGAAGCAGATCGCAGTAAAAATCATCCGCTTCGATCGCCTCAATTACTTCCTTTCCGGAAGAATAATATGTATATTCCGCATCGTCGTATTTGAAAAGTTCATGCTGTACGATATCGTAAATCTGCTTCTGCATGCCTTTTTCATCATCACAAATTCCAATGTGAATCATCCCTCTGCCTCCCTTGTTACTTTAATAAAAATCCTTCCCTGCCGCCTGCGATCATAATTCGGCTTCCCGGCTTTAACTGACATGTCATCCCCGGCTGCAGTTCATTGATTTCATAATCCGATGGCGAGCCCGGCGGAAGAATTTTTTCAAACCAGCCATTTCGCACATTCCAGTCGACGATATATTCCTGATTTACAACATTGTAATATACCGTAAACTCTCTGTCATTTACCTGCGGATCCTCTACCACGATCTGGCACAGCTGAGGACTCCGGCCGACCGAAATCGCTGTATTTTCAAGGGCAATGTCTGCGCCTGCATACATTCCTTTGATGCCTGTAATTCCCGGAACGTGCATCGGGCCATCCCAGACATTTATCGATCTCTTCTGCTTTGCGCCATTGCAAAATATCATCGCCACAGCAGCCGTCACAACCGTAAGAATACCGATGATAAATAACAGCCAAAAGCCGACAGAAACCATATTTTTGTAATAATACATTACAACCTTTCCGACAAATTTACCGATGATATCACCATACTTCGTATAATCATCCGGATTGAACAAATTCGATTCTCCGGTAAAGCTTGAAATCAGATCAGAAAAATCTTCCAATGCCCCATTAAATCCCTTGCTTACCGATGTTCCGATACTTCCCGGGACACTCCACATCGCCAGCGTGGCAAAATAAATCTCTATGCCGCCGTAAAATGCAATTCCCGGTGTCACGATAAATTTATTCCACTTCAGAATGTAACTGAGTACAAGCAATACGATCATCACGATGCACACCAAAAACATGATCCATGCGATAAGCCGCGCCGGAAAAAGTGCCGAATTAACCGCATCATTCATTTTATCTTCAATTGATGACGCGACGGAATTGACGATAAACCGGGTCAATGAATCCGAATTTCCATCTTCATTCAACAGATCCAGCAGCTTATCCACGGAAAAATCCACTTTCAGATTTAGCAGATTCCAGCCGGAGACGGAAGAAAGATTGACTCCCCATACTTTTTCACTCTGTCGCAGCAGCTCGTCGTAGTCCATGCCATTTAACGAATTATCCAGTGCTTCCTCTAACTTATCCGTACTCAGGTTTTCGTCAAAGGAATCCAATAACTGGTCTTTGTTCTCGGAAGAACTGTCCTGTAAATCTTCCTTTATGCTCTGCACCACATCCTGCATCGTGTCTTTGGCTACATTTTTATTCAAAGAATAAAATGGAAAACACATGATAACCAGTAATGCCACCAGCGGTATGAGCAGCATGATAAACTGCCACAATCGTAATCCTCGTTTTTTCATCTCTACTACCTCCTACTTTTCCTTTTTTAAAAGTTTCTGCATCTGTTTCTTTACGTCTTCTACCGAAGAAATCCTTTTTTCCGGCTCAATCTCCATACATTGCCGGATCAGTTTGAGCCATCCTTTTTTCAACTTTCCATCGAATTCTTTCGGTAGCTGCAGCTTTTCTTTTTTCTCCATGCACGTCAATGCATCTGCTGCTTTCTCACCTGTGAGAAGATAAAACATCGTCGCTCCTACCGCATAAATGTCTGTCCAAGGACCGATTTTTTTTACCTTATATCCGGCTTTTGCATTGATAAACTGCTCCGGAGCCGCAAAATCTTTCTTTAATACTGCTACATTATACAGTGCATTTTTATCCATCTGATCCACTGCCGAACCAAAATCAATCAGTACAATCTCGCCATCTTTTCTGTGAATGATATTGGCCGGCGAGATATCACAGTGTAATACATGATACTGATGAAGATATTGCAGTCCGTCTAACATCGGCAGAATCAATTCACACATCCTCTTTGGCGTATAGGCGATATAACTCCTTGCACGATATTCGCGGCCGACACTTTCTCCCTCTTCGTACCGCATTACCATGTACGCAGTGTCGTTTTCTTCAAAAACATCGTACACCGTCGGCAGATTTTTCTGTGCATTCATGCGAACCGTCAGCAAAATCTCTTGCCAAAACATTCGATATCCCCCTCGGAAAGCCTCCAATGCCTGAGTAGAAGCAACCGAAACAAATTTGCCTTCCCGCACCGCATAACTTTCCGGAAAATACTCTTTTATCGCTACATTCCGCAGTAAAATACGGTCGATGCACAGATAGGTCACTCCAAAACCACCGATTCCCAGCGGGGCGACGATTTCATAACGGCGGTTCAATATCGAACCTGCCGGCAGAATCCGTTTTTCGAGTTCCGGCCGCAGAGAACTTGCGATCTTTTCGATGGCCTCCGGCTTCTGTTTGAGTGGTGTAAACCATTTTTCAATGCCGCTTCCCATATCTTTTGAATCTCCACAGGAAAAAATGACAACATCTCTTCCTGCTGCCCGGTACATCCCATGAACGATGGGACATCCCGGCTCAGATTCATGACATATCATGTTCCATGCAATCTCCCGGAGTTCGCTCCGCGAAGCCGAAACGGCGTACAGAATAAAACATTCTATATTTAATTTTTCATCCGTTGCCTTCCAGATCACTTGTTCCGGTTTTGCCAGAACCATCTGCAAAAGGGTATAACGACGACCGATCTTTCCCCCTTTAATCCAGGGATTATCCGTTAACTCCGCTGTTTCCATCTGTATGCTCACGGTGTTCTGCTATGTATTTTTGTCCTGCGTCTATCGCATTTCCCACCGGTTTTTGCTTGTGACCAAATGCTCCCGGCACACCTGCATTTGGCTGCCCTTCCGGCGTTTTTTGTGTTGCCTGCATTTTCTGTGCTTCCGGTTTTTTCTGCTCTCCCGGCAACGCCTCGCCATACAATGCCTGATAAAATTCTGCCATAGTCTGGAAACGATCTTTTTTGTCAATGCTCAACGCCTTCTTTATCGCCAGATCCTGCTCTTCGGTGACAGGCACCCCGATCACCTGAAGCAATTGTACCTGATCGTTTGTCTGCCGCTCGATCGACCGCTGAATCTTAATCCCACTGAGCAGATAATAAATGGTCGCCGCCAAACTGTAAATGTCTGTCCACGGTCCCAGTTCGCCATTGCGGTCGTACTGCTCGACCGGCGCATATCCATGTTTCAGCAAAACAGATTTATCTTCACTCGTGTGATAATCGCGCGCCGCTCCAAAATCAATGACTTTTGCATTGTACCGGTTATCAATCATAATATTGTCCGGGCTGATATCTCTATGAATGATTCCGCTTTTGTGAACCGTATTCATCGCACTAAACACATCCCGCAACACCGAAAACAGCAGCTCCGGTTTCAATTTTCCGCCTGAATTTCGCGCATACTGCTTCAATGTAATTCCCTGCAGATATTCCATCACAATGTAGGCCGTCCGATTTCCGTAAAAGAAATCTCTTACCGACACAATTCCCGGCATCGTGTAAAACTTAGCCAGATTTTCCGCTTCCTTTATGTATGTTTTCAAACCGCCCATGTAAGCTGTCATTGACTTGTCTTTGTGTTCTGTATATACATCCACACTATACTGTGTATATCCATAGGAATGCGAGCCCGTATGATTTTCCGGCCGGAATGCGACTCCTTTCGGGAAATATTCTTTGATACAAACTTTGGTACAGAGGAATAAATTCCATCCGATATAGGTAATTCCAAAACCACCTACACCGATCACTTTTCCGACCAAATATTTTCCATTTAATATCTCCATCGGCGGAAGACTGTTTGCCGGCTTTTGATATTTTGGCAGCCAAAATCCACAATGCGGACACGGCTTCGACGGGTCTGCCAATTCCGTCATACAGCCCATACAAAGTTTATTGGGATCTATAAACTTTTTCGCCATGTTATTCACCACTTTCTCTAGTTTATTGTAGCAAAACTCGCCGAACTGCTTCTTTTGCTACCTGAACCATTTATCGCTGAAAACTGATCATTACCCGTGTTGCTTCTTGAACTACTATTTGATGATGGTCTCGATGTCACTACCGGTTTTTGCGTTGGTTTAGGCGTAGGCTTTGGACCGATGCTGGTGTAAAGTACTACCTCATCACCTTTATTTTCAATCGTGTTCACCTTTTCGCCGGCCGAAATCGATTGATCGCAGACTTTTCCTTTTTTCACTTTGTTATAGTCCGAATCTTTTTCCACGCTGACTTCTAACGTAAGTCCGGCATCCTGCAGTTTCTTCTTTGCCTCTTTTACCGACAAATTTTTGAGGTTCGGCATCTTTACATCGTAATCACTTTTTTTGCCAAGTGAATAAGCTGCCGTGATTGCCGGCATCGATGCATCTCCAATCGTATAATCTTCGCCTGCCGCCATCGACTGCAAAACCATCTGGTCTTTCGGTACTTCTTCCGAAAATGTATCTTCCAATGTAACCGGAACGCCTTTACTTTCGAAAAAGTTTTTTACATCCTCCCGCGACATGGTCGATAAATCGGGCATCGTAAATGTACTGTCTCCACCGCTTACCGTCAGATTCACGACATCTTCTGCCTGAATGTTAGTGCCGGATCGTATACTCTGCGATGTAACCTTCCCTTTTTCGGCATCCGGATTATACTCATAGGTGAGTTTTTCATTAAAGGGGATCCCCGCTTCCTGAAGGCTGGCGATCGCTTCTTCGCTCGATTTTCCCACACAATCCGGCATAATTAGGCTGGTGGATGTCTGCCCCACCTCGACGGTATCTTTTCGCGTCAATATCCGGCTTCCGGCAAACACACCACCCGCAATGATCAAAAGCACACCAAATAGAATCAATCCTTTGACCGGTGCCGGCAATTTTCCAATTTTTCCTTCCTTTTTTTCCATCATAAGCTGATAAGGAAGAATCCAGTCCGGCTCGTATTTTGGTTCAAATCCGATGCCATCCAATGCCTCCATAAAATCACTCGCACTTTGCAGGCGATGTTCCGGCCGAATGTTCAGACAAACCATAATCGCCATCTCGGCCTGCTCCGGAATCGACACACCGAGTGTAGATGGCGGCACGAGGGTATCTTCATTGACACGTTCATTTGCCGGAGCCGGTTTTTTGCCTGTCAACATACGATAAAACAATGCTGCGACCGCATACAGATCGGTATATGGTCCCTGCTTAGCAGTCTTTGAATACTGCTCAATCGGTGCATAGCCGACTTTCAAAACGATATCCGACCGCGTATTGATCAAATCGGAAGTGTGTTTCGCTGCTCCGAAATCGATCAATTTAATTACACCTTCGTTTGTGATAAATACGTTGTCCGGTGCGATATCACGATGCAGGATTCCCTGCCGATGTACATCACGGAGTGTATGTAACACTGTCAAAATCACCTGGCGGCACCACTCGTACTCCCGCGTACCACCGCTCTTTTTCAAGATATTTTTTACATCCATTCCTTCGAGATATTCCATGACGATGTAACCGGTTCCATTTGCCTCAAAGTAACTGTAAATAGAAACCACACCTTTGACAGTGTCTTGCAGAGACGCGAGACTCCGCGCCTCCTGCAAGAATGACTGTAATCCCGCCCGAAATCGGTTCTTCATCCCCTCATCCGTTACGGTTACTGTCACGCCGTCCTGATTTCTCTCCGTGATCTGTCTTGGATAAAATTCTTTAATCGCTACTTTTCGCTGCAATACCTGATCCCATCCGATATAAGTGATTCCGAAACCACCAAAACCAATCGAATAACCAATCAGGAATTTGCCCTTTAATACGGTCCCCGGAGGAAGCATTTCCGATGCGTTCTCCTGCCGTACTTTCAGTGGTTTTCCGCACGCCGGGCAAGTATGTACTTTTTCATCTTCTATTTGATGCATGCAATGATAACATAATCGCATAATGTTTTCCTCCTTGGGGGATACTATTAATCAAGTGCGCTAGCGCTGCTATCCCCATGGGCACTCGCTGGCTTTGGCGTAGACGTTGGCGAAGCAGTCCGTGGCGCTTCTGTTGGCTTTGGTGTCTCTGTTACAACTGCCTTTTGTACCTGAATCGTAAATTCCAAGTTCGCATCATTGGAACTAAATACCTTCACTACATTTCCATTTTGCTTGATCGTAACTCCGGTAACGGTTGCGGTCTTATCTTCACATTGAATCGTGATATTTTTATTACCCATGATTTCACGAATCTTTGCGGAAACCTCATTTCCTGTTTTACCAATCATCGAAGACAAGTTTCCATTTTCATGGATTACCTTAAACAAAACATCACTGTAACTGGAAGCATCAAACTTACCACTATTCTGTGTCTGACGGGTAACCACGCCCGGTACATAATTACCACCATTTTCAAATGTGTAATAACTATCATCTACAAAGCTTGCTCCGTCTACACTCTGCGCCTTTTTGGTAAGTTTTCGTTTTCCGTTTTTATCCTTTTTGTACATGTTCATCGTAACTTTGGAAATCGGGCGACCCACCTGATTTCCGATCTCTTTCGTATAGAAGAAATCACATGCATAATAAAGGATTTTATCTATTTGGGCTATCTCTATAACCTGCTTCTGCTTATTTGTGTCCTTCATATCCGTAAGTACACTACCATCTTTCATCCGGATTTTTGCCAGACTTCCGTAAGGTTTTCCCTGTGCCTCTGCTGCTTCTTCGATACCTTCTCCTTTGTCCGAAATCCTCATTGCATCGAGAAGAGCTCTGGCATCTTTATATTCATTAATATCTGAATAATGAACACGTGTATTATCTCCAAGAACGTATTCAACTTTGGTTCCTTTCGACAATTCTTTACGTTCTTCCACACTTTGGGATGCAATCTTTCCTACATAGTCCTGTGTAAAGATAAAGTCTTGCTCATTGCTCTTTTGAAGAGAAAGATTCAATCCTTTATAAGCATCTTCTTTTTCAAAAATTTCTTCTGCTTCTTCCGGTGTCTTTCCGATGATATTCTGCATCAAAGCCTGACTTTTACCACCTTGTCCCATCTCGCTCTGCTGTTGCTGCTTTTGGGACTGTGTACGGAAAACAACGACACCGCCTGCCACTATGACACACAAAAGGCCGGCTACCAGCACTTTTGCCCACACTGGGAATTTTCCTGTCTCACGGCGTTTTTGTTTTACCTGAATACGCTTTACTTCTGCACTATTCAATTCACGTAGGAACGCTTCTGCGGATGGTGTACGGTCTTTTTGATAAATATTTAACGCATTCATCATCGCATTTTCCACATTTTGAGGAATTGAAATTCCTAATTTGGATGGCTCCTTTAATTCATCTAAAAGTGCACGGTCTACAGACTCAAGCGGAACTGTTCCCGTAATCATATAATACATTACTGCTCCTAAGGCATAAACATCTGTCCACGGTCCACGTACTCCCTGACTGCGGTACTGCTCTTCCGGTGCAAAACCCTGTTTCAAAATAATTGCAAGACTGGATGAGTTTGCCGTCGTCACATAACGAGTGGAACCAAAGTCAAGAAGTTTCACTTCTCCTTCCTTGGTAAGCATAATGGTATCCGGAGAAATGTCACAATGAATAATATCCATCGGATGAACCAGACTTAATCCTTCCAAAATCTGGGAGACAAAGTCTTTTGCTTCCTGCCAGCTAAATTTCCCTTTGCTCTCCATCAGTTCTTTCAAAGTCTGTCCTTCGACATACTCTGAAATCACATAACCGGTATCATTTTCCGCTACACAATCATACACTTTCGCGATACCTTTTGGATTTTCCAAATGCTGGATGCGGTTTGCCTCATTCAAAAAGGTCGTCAATCCCTGATTAAATAATTCCAACGCATCTCCCGAATAAATCGTCACTTCTTTTTCTCCGGCAGAACGTGTCGAAAATTCACTCGGAAGATACTCTTTAATCATCACTTTCTGATTTTTCTCCGCGTCCATACCGATATAAGTAACCGTATATCCTCCGTATTTTACTACTTTTCCGAGGATATATTTTCCTCCAACGATCGTACCCGGAGTAAGATAATAGGATTCTTGTGTAAATGTCGCTTCGTTAAATCCACAATGTGGACATGTAGTAACAGAATCTTCCATCTGTTCCATACATCCTAAACATAATCTCATCGGTTTTCCTCCTAACCTTTAATTTTAACTACTTTTGAGTATGGAGATTTTTGTTTTCCATATTTGGCATATATTCTAATAAACCAAGAACTTCCTTGCTTTACTAAAAATTTGCTTTTTGGAGATACCTTATAGCCTTTTTTCGCTTTCTTTGAATATTCAAATACAACTTTATCGGCACCTTTTACATTAAACACTTTAAATGTAAATGTTCGGTATTTACCCTCGATATAAGTTTTCAATGCACCAGTTTTTTTCTTCAAGCCCGGTTTCGGATATGCTGTCGTTACTGTAATACTTATGCTCTGTCCATCTTTTGTAACCAATGTAACTTTTGCATTTTTACAGTATTTTTTCATCTTAATTGTTCCTTTTTTTACATTTACCGTTAATGCTTTCTTCACACTCTTTGGTACCTTGATTTCACTTAAAGATACATTCTTTCCAAGGATATCTTTTATCTTTTTCGTCTTTTTAATAGTGATTGAAACTTTCTCTTTATAGCCTGTTACTTTCCATGAACCGGCCTCTTTTTTCGTCTCTTTTGTCACTTTATTATAGATATCACAAGTGTAAATTACAGTTCCTTTTTTCTTTAATTTAACCGTGTATTTATCGCTATTTCCATCGACCTTTTTACCATCACAATACCACTGGTATTCAAGGTTGGCTTTGTCTGCATTTTCTACTGTAATCTGCAATTCTACTTCTTTGCCGACTGGTACAAAATACTCTCCCTCTGCGTTTACCGGCGACTGTGAAATTTTCATATCCGGAGCAGCCGTTGGTGCTGGTGTAGGAGCAAGGGTAGGAGTTACACTTGGACTTGCAGTCGGCTGTTCTGTAGGTGGAGTCGTAGGTGGGGTCGTTGGCTCATCACTTGGTCCGGGTGTTGGTTTGTCACTTGGCTTTATTGTAAACACTCCCTCTGTAATTTCAGCTTCATAATTCTTATTACTTAACGTTGCATGAATTGTATATATACCAGCCTTCTCTCCTTCATCACGCGTTAATGTAATTCCCAAACTATCGCCTTGCACCACATCTCCTTCCATTGTATAAGTAAATTCCGGGTCTTCTTTCCCCTCTATCTTTTCTTTATTATCTACTATAACTTTTACCATTTTAGGGTTAATTTTAAATTCTTTTTCTATTGATGCTTCTTCATATTTTTTTGAATTAACAGTTACTTTTACTTTATACGTTCCAGCATCTTTAGGTGCTTTCGCTAAAGGATTACCGGAAGCATCAAAATACGTATATTCAACCGTATTTTCTTCGCCTTTACCAGCTGACAATTCAATTTCTGGCGTTTCTACTGCTACCCCATCATAGGTTTTATCAAGATTATTTTTTATCTCTACTGTTCTTGATGCTTTACCAATACTCCATTTTTTTTCAACCGTACTACTATCTATAGAATAATTTTCCGCATCTTTACCAGTTAATCTCGTAATTTTAGCCGTATAATTTCCTACATCACTAGCTGTATTATTGTCATACTGAAGTTCTACCTCATCGTTCTCTATCTTATTTGTAATACTTGCCATAACTTTATGTTGACTGCCATCAAATTGAAAATCAGACAAATCATCCCACGCTATCTCAAGAGGACGTTTTTTAATATTTGCCGTTGTATTCAGGGACTTGTTATTCAACTCATAGTTTGCAGCTCTATTACCTGTAAGTTTAATATCTTTAATTGTTACACGCTTATTGTCTCCAGCATTTTTATTTGCAAAACTCCCATTTGCCGTAACTTTTACATCATCATTCGCAATCAGCTGTCTATCAAACGTAACATTCTCAAAATCCAATTCTGCCGTATCTGAGCCATCATAAGTTTTATCTTTAGCAGGAATATTTTTTATCGTAATTTTTCTTTTGTTTATTGTAAAAGTTGTACTACTGCTACCTTCATAGTCACCCGTTCCTTTTAATGTGACTGTAGCTGTTCCCGCAACAACATTATTAGAATATTCTATCTCATAGCAGTCTGTTTCCACGGAAGCAGATTCTACGGAAACAGATTTTACGGACGGCATCTTAGCAGTTCCATCATATTCTAAATCTACATCCTTAAGATTCAACTCAATCTTCGCTCCGGCAAGAGATTTTTTCCCTGTTCCAGTTTCACCCGCTCCCTCTGCCTTTACTTCCATTCCACTAAAATTGGCAAATACCAGTGCCAATACCAGCACCAGCGATAACAATTTTCTTCTTTTTATCTTCATAATTTCTCATCCTTTCTTTCCATTTATTGTCATTATCTATGATCTTTCTTTAAACTTCGGAGTACCACGATACTGATAATTCCACAAAGAACTGCAACCAATATCAGCACCTCCCATGTATGGGCGAGGTGGGTCGTCGTACGCACGTAATAGTCTTCCACTTCGTGGACTCCACCCGGCGACAGACGACTTGTCAGTTTATTGAGATTGGTAATATTTCCGAGACATTCCATCGCCCAGCGGCTGACGGTAATCTTGGAAACGTGTTCCGCCATTCCATCCAGTGTAAAAAGTACACCGGAAAATAAGAGCTGGATAATCAGTACAAATGGTGCCACAGCCATCGCGCGGTCGCCGTTTTTCATAAGCGACGAAACGATCAGACCCATGGACGCCGAAGCAAATATCGTCAGGATCATGGTAATCCATATTTCCATACCCGGTTTTGCAAAATACAATCCGGCTTCTGCCGAATGTTTCATCAGCCGCAGGAAAATGGCTACCAGCAAAGTCGCCTGCAAAAAGCAGATCACACCCTGCACTACGTATTTCGATACGATATATCCCCACAATCTGAGATTTCCCATGTATTCCCTTTTGAGGATCGGGCGTTCCTTACACACTTCCTGAATCGTATTAAACAATCCGATCCAGATGCCCGAACACGATAGGGCAAACATGATTGACCGCGTATCTTCATACGTGATAAATGTATCATCCACCGCAACCACTGCCAGAAGAAAAGCAATGGCGATCGGTTGGATAAATAACAGCAAAAGCCGCTGCTTGTCATTCCAAATCAGTTCAAAATACCTCGCGATCAGCACAAGACATTGTTTGAACGAAGAAACCTGTTTTCCTTTCTTTTCCATTCCTGCCGCAGAGTTCTGTGTAGATGTCTCTGCCGATGGCTGCATTTTCTGCTTTTCCATATAGTAATTCTGCAGGAAATATCCGTTCCAGTTGTCGACATTGCCGGCGAGTTCATTGTAAACTTCTACCAGTGACTTTTTGCCAAAGTAATTCGTGATCTCGGATGGCGGTCCGCAGTAACAGATTTTTCCACCCGGTCCCATGAAAATCACTTTGTCACACAGATCAATGCTCTGAATCGTGTGCGTTACCATGATAATCGTCTTTCCTTCACTCTTGGAAAGTTTTGCCAATGTGTGCATCAGGCTCTGCTCTGTGTCCGGATCCAGTCCGGATGTCGGTTCATCCAGGAAAAACAATCCCGGATCGGCAAGCATTTCCACCGCGATGCTGGCCCTCTTTTTCTGTCCACCCGATAATTTACGGATATATGTTTTTGCGTGCTGAACCAGATCTACCATTTCCAGCACTTTATGGATACGTGCCCGGATCTCTGCTTTGGAAGTGTCCGAAGGCATCTTCATTTTCGCAGTGTAATACAACATCCTCTGCAGGGTAAGATTTTCATAAATGATATCCTGCTGTGGTACAAATCCAATCATGTTCTTCAACGTATTAAAGTTGCGGCGCAGATCGATGCCATTGCAGTACACCCTACCGGAAATGTCGGAATCAAATCCGCTCATTGCGTTCATAACTGTCGTCTTTCCGGCACCGGAACCTCCGATGATAGCAACAAATTCATTGTTGCCGATCTCACAGAAGACATTGTTTAAAATTCGTTTGCGGCTGCTGCCGTGTCCGACAGTCTTGCATATATTTTCCAGTGTCAGGGAAACTCCGCTGATCGTCGTCTGATACATCAGTTTTCCATTGTTCAAAAGGAACAGAGAACCGGCGATCTGTATCATATCTTTTTCATGAATTTCCTGCTGCCCGCGAATTCGCACACCATTGACATAAACGCCGTTCATGCTGTTGTAATCGACCAGCATATAATGGTTTTCCCGGCGGTAGATCCCAGCGTGATGTCTGGAAAAGTTCGGCGGCTTCATTACGATCGTATTGTCTGAAGCACGTCCGATCGTCGATAAGCCCTCATCAAGCGGCATACACTGCCACGATCCCTGCGTCTCAGAATTGGTAAATATTACCACTGCCGAATGATCGGAATTTTTCTTTTGGGAATCGATTCGGAAAATCCAGTCACTTCGTGTCTTTTTGTAATACTTGTTCGGTTTCATCCTCACATATTGGGTTCCATCGAAAAAATAAGTTCCGTTGGAGCTTTCGAGATCTGCTACATAAATGTCGCCATTTTGTATTTTAATCTTGCCGTGAGATCCGGATACCGTGCCGATTGGAATAACGATATCATTTTGTGCCTCATTGCGTCCAAAATAAATCCGGTCTTTTCCAAAGTGGTTCAGATCGTACTCTCGGAATTGGTTTCCCGCGAGCACGATCACTTTACTGGCACGCCGCAGATCCGTCGGCATTTCCTGATATATCGTAGGTTGTATCTGATCCATTTTTATCACCCTTAACTCTTACTGTGTTTCCTGCTGCCTGCTGTAATTTTGACAGTATGCTTTGACAGCTTCCTGCGTCTTCACTCCCTGGAAGGAATTTTCCAGTTGAATACCGAAACTGCGTAATGCCTTCTGTCCTCTTCCCACGATGAAGCATGGTTCTTTATTCAATACCATGTCTTTAAATGCTGTCAGATGAGAATTGTAATCAAAAAATGCTTCAAATGCTTTTTCGTTGATTGGGAATGGAGCATTGTCGTCACCATAATAATTTTCCTGTGCGACTTCTCCAAGGATGGTCCACAAAAGACGCATACAGGCATTTTTTTCATTGGTTGTACTGTCGTCAGAGATCGCATATGCATTTTTATACTGAATCAGCATACGATCCTGTTCCGTAGCCACCTGCATCGTATAATCTTTTATCTGATATTTGCTGATGGTATTTTTGTCTACGTCCATCACCGTCTTTAAGGTCTGACAGAAGCTGCGGCCTGCCAGTGCCGTATTTCCATACAGTCCGTAATCCGTTCCGACACTGTTTTTCATAATCTTTTTCCCGGATGCGGTCTCATTCAGCGCCACTAACTGGTAAAGATTGGAAACCATGGTGTCGTCCGGCTGGATCAAACCTTGTTTCACATCGAAACAGTCTTCATTCTGTAAGACAGCCGCCGGCGCAAGGATTGCCGGTGGAACCATAAGATACATGTTTTCGTCTTCTTTTTTGATATCTTCCATGGAAACACTCTTTGCATCGGCATTCAGATAAGGACTGCTCGACAGTTTATAATCGGCGTTGTCCAGTTCATATCCATACACAAACAAAGAATCGATTCCGGTCGGCATCTCATTCATGTCCTTGTAATATTCTTTGTAATCTGAGAGATACAGATATTCGTCCATCTTATCTTCGACGGCTTTGTATACATTGTCTTCATACGACATAAGATCGTATTTACTCAGATCTTCGACATTGTCGGTGATAAACATATCCGGCATCGTTCCGGCTTCTTTTGCCTGATCGAGTTTGGTCTGCATCATCGTTTCCGTATCGGTTCCTTCCGGTGCGCCTTCAGACACATCCACCACTTCAACTTCTATCTTTTTATTTTCTTTCAACCAGTTTGCGGTGCTGCTGTCACTTGCTTTCACATCTTCCTGGTGATAATTGTTGTTTACAATATCTGTCAATATCTTTTTCTGGCTGGCATTGTCCACCCAGACTTCGATCTTACCTTCACTGAGCTGGGATTCAAATACCGGATTTTCGTTCTTAAATACCGTATTCATCAGACCAAAACCGACTCCGAGTGCCAGCACTGCCGTAGCGACGGCTCCGATGATCCAATTGCGGCGGTGTTTCTTTTTCTTTAATTTCACGTTTGGATATTCTGCAATTCGCTTGCTATGAAGAGCATCTTCAAACTGCTGGATATTTTGGAAACGAAGTTCCGGCTGAACCGCCATCGCCTCCATGATCGCACGATCGACATTTGGCTCGATTTTTACGCCAAGCTCAAGCGGTGATTTGAGTGTATCTTTATGTTCACGTTCGGTGGATTCCATTGGCTTGATTCCGGTCAGCATCTGATACAGGATCGCACCTACCGAATAGATGTCTGTATAAAATCCCTGATTGCTCTTGTCGCGGTACTGCTCCGGTGCCGAATAACCAACCTTGATGACTTTTTCACAATTTTTTCCTTCGGCGCTGTCATTCAACTGTGCCGCACCAAAGTCAAAGACTTTGATCGCATCTTCGCTGGAAATAAAAATGTTATCCGGGCTGATGTCTCGATGAATGATTCCCTTACTATGTATTTTCTTAACCGCATTGATGATAAGGTCAATAATATGCAATGCTACCTTCGGTTCCATTTTTCCCTGTTTTTCAAGATAATCTTTTAAAAGGACGCCATCGATATATTCCATAATGATGTACGCCGTATTATTTTCTTCAAAAAAGGCATATACGTTTACAATATCTTTTGCCTTTCCAAATTGCGCGATACTCTGCGCTTCCATAAGGAAACGTTTGAGTTCTACGCGGTATTGCTGTTGTTTGTCTCCGGAAAGCAGTCCTACCACGCTTTCGCCCGGTGCACGATTGACCAATCCTGCCGGGAAAAATTCTTTCACAGCCACGGCGATACCAAGTGTCGTATCGTAGCAGCGGTAGGTAATACCAAAACCACCCATGTCGATCGCTGTTCCGACGATAAAATGATTTGCGAGGATAGTTCCCGGGGTAAGATATTGAGGGTGTTCCGGTGGCGTTCCCTCGACGTATCCGCAGTACGGACATACTTCGTACTGTCCTTTTACGCTAAAACAATTCATACATAATTCACTTGCCATAATTACTCCTCTTATTCTAACGAAAATCTGTTTGTCGAATCCCCGATGTCAAGTGTAACTCCTGTCTCCAGCCACACTTCCATGTTTTGCGGCAACGGTTCTTCTTGTCCATTCATATAGCTTCCTGTACTTGATGTATCATAGATTTTGTACTGACCCTTCGCTTCGTCCCAGGTGATCTGGCAGTGCTGGCGGCTCACGTGCATCTGGTCCGCAAAGATCAGATCATTTTCGGAACTTCTTCCGAGCCGTATCATCTCACCGTTTTTCAATGTGATCTGTGCTCCCTGATACAAACCGCTTACACCAACCAGTGTACCATGTGGCACATTGGCAGGCTGCTCCTGTACCGCTTCTTCCTGTATTACATTGTATTTTGCCTGGAGCTGCTGCTCTTTTATCTCCTGCAGTTTCGGAATTTCCGGAGTCTCTGTCGCACGGCGTACCCGCGGACGGAATATAAAAGTTCCGATTCCAAGTATCGCGGCGAGAGCGGCGGCCGCCAATAATACCGTATTTCCAAGCTGCATTGCTGCGCTCTGGTTGTCGGTCAGCGTCCACATCTTACTGCGGTTGAAAAATAATACCATCTGAAGTGTCAGATTCACTAAGGAACCAATTCCCGTGATGATCTGTTTGGGGCCTCCTACGATGCCCCAAATGCCGAAAAGAAGCACTACACAGGCAGAAACGATCATACACAATACGATCAGCATCTTCTGCGTCGCACTAAAGGCATTTGCTGCCGTCATCGTCAGCGCATCACCTTTTCCTGTGAACATCGCGCTGATATAATTCCATGGCGAAGCAGTCAATGTCGGATAGTTTTCCTGGGTTATACTAACCCAGGGTAAAAACCATCCCGCGAGATTCGCCAAAAGCACGATACCACAACTGATTCTTATGCTTTTTGCCAAACGATCCATAATAACCTCACTTTATTAATTGTCTTTTTTGTGGATAAAAATGTCATTCCAGTTAAACTGCTGTCCGCACAATGGCATAAATACGAGGTTTACTTCTCCTACGGTAATCATGTCATAGGCTTTGAGTTCTACCGGATTCAATACTACTTCGTTATTGCAGTAAACAAGGCTGCTTGCTTCTCCCGGCTGAACCAGATACAGATGCTGTTTTGGCTCATAGATGATAACTGCCTGTTTTTCTCTGGAAACACTGCGGTCACCGGTCAATGCGATGTCCATGTTTGCATCGCGTCCGATAAAGTTCTTTCCTACTTTCAAGTGGAAGTCCTGGCCGATGTGGTTTCCGCCGATTGCTACAAGCCATCCGACACAAGGACCGCTAAACTGCTGCTGGCTCTGTGGTCTTGCCGGCTGTGCCTGCATTGGCTGTGCCGCCTGTCCCCCGGCAAACGTAGACTCATCATAGTCAAAATATGCCAATGTATGGTCGTCATCGTCATCCGCACCAGCTGGCTGAGTTTCATACAAAGGAACTGTCTTTCCGATGTTTGAATTATCTGTAAACGGAACCGTAACCGAATCGGCTGAAACACCACCAAGTGGAAGTGTATCGTCTGCCTGATAATCTACTGTCGATGCCTGTACCGGTACTGCCTGCGGCGCCGGCTGTGGTGCTGCCTGAGGAGTTGCCTCTGTTACCATCTCGGCTCCTTCCGTAAACATTTCGGTCGGCTTATCGACCATTCCTGCTGCTCCTGCACAATGTGGGCAGCTTGGATATTTCTCGCCATCGTAAAAATGACCCTGTGCACATCTTGTTAAATTCATAATAATCTCCTTTCTTGTATCTGTTGATACAGCAAAGCATCTGGTGCTTTATCTTTCTTTATTTATGGTACTTTCTCTATATTGCAAAATGGCAACGGACGTATTGTCCTGTGAATGTGTATTGCCATGAATTGCCGCTTCTACTAATTGAACCGCCTTTTGCTCGATTGGATTTTTGTCATCGAGAATAATGCTTTTGATCTGGTGATCCGGCAGTGTCTTTGTGATTCCGTCGCTGCACAGCATAACGATATCTCCATACTGCATCGGAATCGGTTCTGTGCTTATGTCCATCAAACTTACGTTGCCGATTCCAAGGAAACTGATCAACGCTTCTTTCTGCCGTTTTCCCATCGCCTCTTCCTGCGTCATTTTTCCCTGTGCGACCATCTCCTGAAGACGCAGCCAGTAGTTGTGATCCCTTGTGATCTGACGCATCTCGGTCTGATTGTTGTTTTCGCGAATGATGTAAATCCGGCTGTCACCGACCGATGCCCAGTACAATTTATTTTCTTCGGCGATCGCCGCTACCATCGTCGTTCCGGAACCCCTTCCATTTTCTTTCGGAAACGAAGCAATCGTCTTATCGATCGTCACGATCGCACTTCGAAAAAATCCGGGGATGTTCATCTGTGGCTGGTTCTGCACATTTTGAAATCCATTTATCATCATCTGTATGGCGGTTCGGCTTGCTTTTCCTCCATCTGCCATACCTCCCATACCGTCACACACCACTGCCATCACACGTGTTTTCCGATTGGCAGCAAACTTTTTCGACGGGGTTACGTATACCGCATCCTGCTGGTACTCACGCCGTCCCTGATCCGTATAGGAAAAAGTTGCCAGTTTGGGAACCGTTCTCACAACCCTCGGCCGCTCTGTCATCTGAGGCATCTCGGCCGCCATTTCCCTGTTCTTTTTCTTTCTTCCAAACATTTTTTATTGCACCTCCACAAAAAAGATAAATCGTTCTAATTTTGTCTGCATATAAAACCAGTCTCCCGGCTTCAGATAAGCAGTCTGCCCTTTTTCCAATATTCGGTCTCTCACATAGGTATGATTTCCGGAATAGTTCGTTACACTAAACTGGCGGTTTGCCGGATTATATGTAACCATACAATGCCGAGAACTGATCTGGCTGTCATTCAGGTAAATGTCACACGGAACACCGCTGTCTTTTCTTCCTATCGTCAGCTGCATCCCGGAAAACGGCCATTTTCCTACGACAGCGTTTTGCTGGTTCTGCAGACACAAAAATGCCTGTCCATTTTGCGTAACGGTTTCTGTATTGGTATTATTGATCCCTGTTTCTTCCAGAAACCGGCTTACTGTCTGCTGGCGTTCTCTGTAGTTTTTACGCATGCCACGTTCCACTGCACGACTGAGCGACGCGGATACATTGCTGTTTTTGTATGCCAGCGGAGTGAGCCGAATTCCGTTTTGCCGATCCGGTGCAGAAGGTGGTTTCTCCCCCGTCACCATGTAATAATACGTAGCGCACAAGGCGTAAATATCGGTCCATGGTCCCTGATGGCCGGTTCTCGAATACTGCTCAATCGGCGCGAATCCAGGTTTTACAAATATTGACATACTCAACGGATTGCTCAACGCGTACGTTCTCGTCGCACCAAAATCGATCAGTTTGAACTGCCCATTTGGTGTTATCATAATATTGTCCGGGCTGATATCCCGGTGCAGAAGCATGTTTTGGTGAATCTGCTCCAACGCTTCTCCGATCTCCCGAAGCATCTGATTCGCCATCCGAATGCTCACGGTGTGCTTCTCCTTTTTCATGTAATCATTGATGGTTTGTCCCTGAATGTACTCCATCACCATGTACGCCGTCTCATTGTCATAAAAGAAATCCAGTACATTGACGACGTGTGGATTGGCATAAAGCCCCTGCAATATCTTTGCTTCATTGATAAATACATCGCGTCCGTGCCGGTATACTTCCTGCTGCCCCTCGGTGGTCGGCATAAGACTGTTTGTCGCATTGTCCCTTACCGCCCACGCTCTCGGAAAGTATTCTTTTAAGGCGCACATTCTTCCGGACGCAGGATCAAAAGCAAGATAGGTGATACCAAAACCGCCGACTCCAAGCACTCTCCCGAGCAAATACCGCTCTTTTAAGCGCGTTCCCGGAGGCAGAGCATATTTATCTTTTTGCTCTTGTATATACCCGCATGCTTTGCATATGTAGCCATTGTAGGTACCTGTCTGAAAACAATTGGGGCAAAATGCATATCCTTTCATTATAACTCTCTCCAATCCACTCTCACATCATTTCTACTCTGCTGCCTGTGAATCATTCATCACATGGAATACAAACGTTTCCCTTCCTGCCGTAATCTTGTCACCTTCCAAAAGCATACGTTTGGAAGTTACTTTTACACCATTGACAAACGTTCCGTTAGTCGATTCCAGATCTTCGATATAACATGCCATCTTAGTTACTTCGATAACAAAATGCTGCTTGGACAGTCTCTCGTCATCAAAGAAAATATTACACATCTCCGATCTTCCTACAAACAAACTTCCCTCGACATTCCACTCGACATCTTTAATCGTGCCTGCGCGGTCTGTGATCGTCAGCCGGATCAATTTGGTATCGGCTTTTAACATATCTGTCGGATCCACTTCAATGACCTTGCCCGGCTTTTTCTTCACAATGATAACCACGATCAAGCCAATGACTACAACGAGCACAATGACAGCGATCCACCAATAAGATTTGACAAATTCTTTTGTCTTTTCTTTTCCCTCATCCAAACCTTCAAAGGAAAAATCATAGGATTTTGTCAATTTGTTCTGCTCCTGCGTATCGTCGCAGATATTGTTACAGTTCAATGTATAATCTCCGGTATAAAGAGCCTCCTCAAAGGTAAGGACGACTTTATTGTCTACGCTGTTATAATTCACACCGCTTACTTTCCAAATTTTGCCATCGTCTTTTTCTGTTTTTGTTTTTACAATATAATTGGCTGCCTTGTCCGCTCCGATCACATTTCCGGAATCATCACTCAGGGTAAAGCTGATTGAGTTTTCCTGCACTTTTTTGATGTCTTTGATCTCCGGCGGTGTCGTATCTTCGGCAAAGGAACTGTAATTTACATTGACCGCATCCATCGCCTGCGCACTTCCGTCCACGGAAGCCGTCAATGTCAGTTTTGCGATGCCATCTACTTTTTTATTGGATGGTGCTTTCAGACGAACGACAAAGGTTCTCTTTTTCCATATCGTTTTGATATCTTTAAACGCAGAGGCAACGGTTTTCTTTGATTTTGTTCCGCTGCAGTCCGCATAATAACCGCGGCAGTTTTTTTCATCTAAGATTTTGTCGCGTGTGTATTTCATCTTGGTTTTGTTTGGCTTTTGTGCTTTGTTGTACAAAAGCACTCCGTATACCGGAATCATGGATTCCGAAACGGTTTTACGAATCACTTCTTTGTCGTTATTTTTTCCTGTCGAATCGTCTTCCCCGTCTGTCACCAAAAGCACTACGGTTCTTTTTTCTACCGTCGGATTTTCTTCCAGCACTTCCCGCAATGAGCGGTACAAAACAGTTTTGCTTTTTTTACTGTTGTAATATTTGATTCCTTTGATCTTTTTCAGATCGGTCGACAAATTTCCGCCGTCTTTTCCCTGTACTTCTCTTCCGAGCACATTTTTCTTGCTTCCGGCAGAATCGTTTCCCCCTACGGTGTAGAGGCAGAGCTGATCTGCATCTGACATTTCTTTACGAAGACTCATCAACTGTTTTTTTGCTTCGCCAAGCTGTCCCGGCTCTACCGATCCGGAGTTGTCCACAAGAACGATATACCGGATTCCCTCGCCACTCTCTTCAAAGGAAACGGTCTCGCCGGACTGCATCAATGTGATGCCGTCTCCGATTGTTCCGGAAAACGCTGCAGATTTTTTCATTTTTCCTCCGGTCACATAAGCCGTAACATCCGGTGCTTTTCCGTGTGCCTGCTCGACAAGATAAGGTGTCATAAATGTCTTTGCCTGTGCCTGAGTTCCCGGCTGCAGCCATAATGCCGCCAGCAGCAGTAATCCAAGCACTCCTATGTATTTCCTTATTCTTCCAGCCATCTTCTCTCCTCCTTACAATATGGTACAAATACAAATTCGCTCTCTCCGATTCGTATTTTGTCATTTTCTGTCAATTTTTGCACATTTGACAGCAATGTATCGTTCAGATACACCAGATTCGCATCTTCCGGTGAAATGTAAAATCCATGTCCTTTCGGATCGTATACGATTGAGGCATGTTTTTCTCTGGCGATGTGATCGTCTTTGAGTACCACGACATCCATCTTCGGCGATCTTCCGATGAAGTTTTTTCCGGAATGCAGCCGGTAATCTTTTCCTTTTTCCCCGCCTTCAACACAGACCAGCCATCCTGTCACCGGCTGAATTTCCTCGGAAACTCCGAAAAATCCAAGGGCAATCGTCTTATCGCTGTCTTCTATATCAATGTCTGCCATGTCAAAGTCAAAATCATCTGACACTTCGTTGTTCACACTTGCTATGGATTTCTCGATCTGCCGGTCGAGCCCTTCCATCCCTTCTGCCACATCGATGAAAGAGACGGTTTTATCGTCTTCTTCCTTATCATCCAGTTTGATCGCGAGTTTTCCATTTTCCCGCTTACAATGCGGACAAACCAAGTCAACATTTGAATCATACCAATGTCCATTATTGCATTTAATTACCATATTTTTCCTCTTTTCTTTCTCTGTCAGCGAACAAATACTGCGATGGCAGAATAATTATCCATATTGGTGCCTTTTCCATTCTGCAATACGACTTCCCGCATGCTTTCCAGCCATTCTTCCGGTGTCGCGGATTTTTTCAAGAGCTTGCACATCATTTTTTCATCGATCAGCTCCCAAAATCCATCGCTGCAAAGTAAAAATGTACTGTTTTGGGAAATATGCATTCCTTTTGTAATCTGATATTTGGGAGAGGACCATTCGGTTCCCATTACCCGCAAAAGACGACTTCTGTCCACATGATGCCGAATGTCTTTTTCCTTGATCTCGCCACTTTGATACAACATCTGCGGCACGCTGTGATCCTGTGTCCGCACGATGTATTTTCCTTTTTCAAAATAGTAAATGCGGGAGTCTCCGACGTGCGCGAAACTCGCATCTAAATTGCTTATCGTAAGACAAGTCAATGTCGTTTTCATTTTGTCCGTCGCATCTTCTTTTTTCTGCTTTTCAAGCAACGCCTGCTGTGTCCGCGTAATGCTTTCCTCGACAGAAATCCCTTTTTCCAGATTTGCTTTCATCTGCTCGACGACAAACGAAGAAGCGATATCTCCGCTTCCATGCCCGCCTAATCCATCACAGAGCAAAAAATACAACGCATCTTTTGTCGGAAGTATTCCCAGTGAATCCTCATTGACAGCACGCCCTCCTTTATCTGTTATGCTGTGATATGAAATGTTTAACTGCGTATCTGCCATATTTTGTAACCTCCTGTGCACCTTGGTTTTCTTGAATTATAACGCATTTTTCTGTTTCTCTATGAAAATGTAAAAATTATCAACTTTCTTGTCATTTTTGCTCGCCTACTTCAATGACTTAAGTATCATCTTCCGGTATTTATTCATCCTTGATTTGATGATTTTGTAATTACACTTTTTCGACAGTCCATTCAGCGCACCTTTGTCAATTTTCTGAATGGTTTTGCTTCTTATATATAGATATTTGGTTTTCCTGCATCCTTTGAATGCGTTTTTCCGAATATTTACAATTTGAAAACTGTTTCCTTTGAACTTGATTTTCGCCGGAATATCATACTTTTTCTGCCCTTTCTTCGCCACACCAACGATCGCCACTGTGCGCTTCTTTGATGTGTTTTTGAGCACTTTGTATTTCAATCCTCTTACTGTGAACTGAGTTACTGTCTTCTTTGTCGTTTTCTTGGAAGTTGCAGTCTCTTCCTATTCGTAATCTTCATCCCATTCCGGATTGGCTTCGTCCTGCTCCTCTTCTTCCGTGATAGCGGTCACCGTTGTCGTAGGATACGTCGGCGGTATGACCGGTGCCGGCGTTGTTTGCGTTGGAGATTGAGACGGTACAATGACCGGAGTTGGGGTAGGAGTTATTACCGGAGTTGGAGTTGGGCTTGGCGTAACTTCTACCGGATAAAAATCTACATATTTTTTTGTCGTTGTATATTGGTCAGTGCTGCTATACACAACTCCAGACTCTTCCTCTTTCCAGCCATAAGACGAATCCCCCTCCGGACCTTCCAGCTTACTCAGATCAATATCCACCGTATACTGTGGATACAGATACAAATCCGTATCTCCACTGTAAACATATCCTTGATAATACCACTCACCATCTCCATCTTCTGTTGTATTCCAGCCCTTAAATGTCCTTTTAAACGAATAAGAAGTCCAAGTTTCCGCAATATTGGTATATACATAAGCATCGGAACTCGGCTCATAACTCTGTATTTTTACAAAACCCGGTTCAGTCTCATCACACGCATACTCATCGGATGAATCATCCAAATAGTGTATTCTGATCGTATCTTTATTTATAACATTGTAATACACTGTACTGGAATCCAAATCATTTCCGTCTTTATCTCGAATCACAAAATCTATCTCTCCGGAACCCTCTTTTAAAAAATAAATCAAAACTTTATAAGAGAGCTCCTCTTCTTCATCTCTGTTCCAAACTAACGTAATTGCATCTATGTCATATTTCGCTGCAATATAACAGCCTTCCGGCAAATCCCCCAAAGCATAGCACGATATTTCTTTACTGTTTTCTCGAGTCAGATTAACTGAAATATCCTGGTCTGAAGTAAATACATAACAATAGGCTTCTGCCTGTACCTGTCGAAATGTCAAACTGACAAGCATCATAAAAAACATAACTCCTACTATCTGTCCTATTTTTTTTAATGACATCTTTTTCTCCTTGTTTTTCCGACAAATTCATAAAAATTTAACATTTCCATTTCCCAGCATTTCACATGTTCCAGCACTTCTTGGATATGCTCATTTATGGTATTTCCGCCTAATATTTTACTAGATTTGTCTGTTTTTGTCAACTCTATAGAATGTGTCGTATAACTCTTTAGAATGTGTACAAAACGTACCCTGTTTGCTATTCTATAAAGATAGAAACGAGTTTCTTCACTTATTCAATTGATTTGGAGGTAGATTGCCATTATGGTCAAAGATGAACTAAACATAACGGTGGGAGCTCGTATCCGAACAATCCGCGAAAATATGGGATATACCAGAGAACGCTTTAGTGATCTTTGTGACATATCGGATAGTTTTCTGAGTGATGTGGAACGTGGAAATAAGAGTCTGACGACCAAGACATTGTACAAAATCTGCAGTTCGACCAATGCATCTGCCGATTACATTCTTCTTGGGAAATCCGAGACTTCGGCATCGCAGAAAAGTAAACGAGATCAGGAAAGCCTCGATATGATTGCCTTTTATTTACAATCATTGTCGGATTCACAAAAGAATCATTTGATGGCTATCTCGCGGGAATTTTATCTCGCAATCACCGGAAATGACGCGGATTGACAACAGATTTACACTTACTCAACTCTATTTGAACACAAAACTACAGAAACAAGAGACAGGCCGCTCTCCAAGTGTACCTGTCTCTTATTTCTGTATGATAAAATCTTTCTATTTGAGCCCTTTTTCTACACGCTCAATCCGCAAATATTGTAACATCCTGACAATTTTCCGCATAGTATTTGTGAAAAATCGGTCATGAACGGTGTATATTTTGTCATAAATGGCAGATATTTTCGTATCATTTCGACATAATTTGTAACCATTCAGGACACCTACTCCCACAATTTTAAAATTTATTTTACTTTTTGTGGTAATTTTGCTACAATGATTGATAACATTACTAGCGGGGGAAACGATATGATTAAACGTACAATACTTATTTTGGAAGATGACATGTTGCAACGGGAATCTCTGTGCCGGTGGATGAACGAATATGCCAGACGGCGGAGCATTTCTCTGCAGATTCTGACAGCAGCTTCTATCGCGGAAGCCAGGGCAGCACTTGTGGGTCATCCACCGGTTTTTGCTTTTTTTCTTGACATTTCGCTCAAGGAAGACGATAAGGACCATGGTGGGCTGGAATTCAGCCGTTTTTTGCAGGAAACTTCCGCTTACCGCCACACTCCGCTTATTTACGTGACATCGTATGGCGATTATCTGAAACAGGCATTGAACACCTTTCACTGCTTTGCTTTTCTGCTGAAGCCATACACGAAAGAGGAATTGTTTACGCAGTTAGACGACTTGTTTGATTCGCATATCGAGCAGCTCTATGTACGCGATCCCGAAGGAATCTACCATGCCCTTAGTCTGGACAGCCTCCTTTATGTGCATTCGGAAGGACGTTATCTCCATTATTTTACAGGTGAATACGAAGTTCGATCGCGTCAGTTCTCCATGACAGAACTGCTTGGCAAACTGCCTTCCCACTTTGTCCGGTGCCATAAATCATACATCATGAACACGGAAAAAGCACGGAATTATGATTTTATCAACCACTACATCGAACTGGAAGGTGCCGGCATGCACATCCCGCTAAGCCGTACTATCAAAAGCAAAGCCTACTTTCAGAAAAATAAGACAGGAGAATAGCTATGAATAATATTATTGCAACGATTTTTTCATCTCTTTACCAGCAGATTGTCCTTATTGCAAGTTGTCTGTTTATACTACAGCTGCCACTTGAAAAATGGAGGAACCGGCGAACCCTTATTACATTTTTTCTTTCGTGGATTCCCATTTTTCTCATCCAGAATTTCAACAATAACTGGGTACTCCCATCCCTTTTTCTGTTGCTTGGAATCTTTTCCCTCGCATTGCATATCATCACCGGATGCCGGTATTTTCACGCCCTTTTGTCAATATGTATCAGCTATTTTATTATGCTTCTTCTCAATATGCCGTTTCTATTTGTGTGCTATCTTCTTTGGGATCCACAACTCATCCTCGGTTCTGCCTGGCTTTCCTTTGGAATTGCCGTTATCAGTTCTGTTTTCCAATATTTGGTCATCAGGCACTTGCCTGTTCGCCGGCTTTTTAAAAGCCTATGCCGAATTCCCATCTCTATCAGTTATTTTATCCTTCTTTTTCTCGCCGTGCTGGCTCTTTTGTGCAGCCTGAACACGGAGATTACTTATATTCCGCATTTTGTTAAAAACTTTTTAATCGTATTTCTTATCCTGATTTCCGGATTGGTCTTTACCCAGCAGATCCTCATTAACCGCCGCAGCACGATGGAACTGCATTATTATGAGCAATATCTGCCGGTTCTCGACAACCTGATTCAAAAAGTGCGGGAGACGCAGCACGGCCACAATAACACGATTCAAGCAATCCTGCATTTGATCGACGTTGACAGTGACAATGAAAAGATTTCCGAAGCATTGTCAAATTATACCAATGAATTGCAGGAAAGTCTTCTTCCCTCTTCACTGCTTCGCCTTGAAAATAAGCTGCTTGCCGCCCTTTTGTACCACAAACACTGCCAGGCCGCAGAGCAGGGGATGACGATTCATTTTCATATTGCGGATCCCATGTGCTGCTGCCGGGCGAGTGAATTTGAACTGGTCGATGCGGTCGGGATTCTCGTGGACAATGCGCTGGAAGCGAGCAGCCCCGGCGATAACATCTATGTGTCGATCCATGCCTCGCACCACAATGGCACGGAGGGCATAAAAATCGTCGTTGACAATCCGGGAGAGACCGTCAACGACGCATTTCGCGAACAAATATTGAAAAGGGGATATACGACCAAAACCGTCGAGGCGGAAAAACACGGGCTTGGGCTTTCCATCCTGCAAAACATTGTGAAAAAGCACAATGGCGCGCTGATGATCTCAAACGCGCTCCACGACGAACTGCAGTACATCTCCTTTACCTTACTCCTGTAAATAGTTCTTTGTCTCCTGCATGACCTCACGTAGGATGTCAATATTTCCCAACGTGTCGTCGGTTTCGAGCGAATGATTTACCCCCTCGATCCGGGAACTTCGGATCTGCGCCTGCGCGCACTGATAGATCACGTTATCGACATCCGGAACCCACGGATCCGCGGTGCCGCAAAAAGCGATGCCCGGCGCCGGATTTGCCAAAAATGTCTGTGCGAGCGGTGTATAATAAATCTGCTTTGCTTTCAACCGGTAAACATTGGTAAAATGTGCTGCTACGGCTGTGCCAATGCTTTTGGATATGAATACGATCTCGTCGTACTCCTGCCACAGGATCGGCGCAAGAAATTTCTCCGCACTCTCGCAGGCTTCGTCAAAAGCTTCTCTCATTTTCTCCGCATTTCCGCGTATATTCGTTGTTTTCTTGATCCGGTAATCCACTTCCAAAAAGGTGTCATACCCGCATTCTTTTGCCAGTTTTTTACTGTAATACAACAATGGTTTATTAAAACGGTACCCGATTCCCGGGAAAAATACTGCTATTTTCACATTGATTCTCCTTTTATCTGCGGCAATATTGATTCAGCATTTTGATCAATTTTCCGCATTTGTTTTCCTTATATATTCTATTCCAAAGTTTCGTTTTTCAGATTATACCATATTCGCTACAACGAAACAAGAACGCAACGAGAGCGTTTTTGAATAATCTGTAAGAAAATCTCGTTTTCGTGTAATTTTGCGGTTTTAAAAAACTCGTTTTCGTGATATACTATACTTATAAAAATCTCGTTTTCGTGTAAGGAGGGGTATATCATGAAACGAAAAATCTATGATTCCATGCAGAAATGGAAAGAAGAAAATGGGCGTACTGCCTTATTGATCGATGGTGCAAGGCGTGTCGGTAAAAGTTATATTGCGCAGGAGTTTGCCAAAAAGGAATATAAAAGTTATATTCTTATTGACTTCAACCGTGCGCCTGCTGAAATTACAGATCTTTTTGTTCATTATTTAAACGACTTAAATATGTTTTTTCTCTATTTATCAAACTTTTATGGAGTAAAACTCTATGAACGTGAAAGTTTGATTATTTTTGACGAAGTTCAATTGTTTCCCAAAGCACGCGCTGCCATCAAATATCTTGTCGAAGACGGGCGTTATGATTATGTTGAAACCGGTTCCCTGATGACGATTAAGAAAAATGTTGCAGACATCGTCATTCCTTCCGAAGAACGCCATATGAAAATGTACCCTTTGGATTTCGAAGAATTTTTATGGGCGCTCGACAACGATACACTGATGGATTTTATTCGCCTTTGTTTTGAGGAAAAAAAGCCTATGGGGCAAGTGCTTCACCGCAAAACTATGGACTATTTCCGCCAATATCTTATCGTCGGTGGGATGCCGCAGGCTGTAAAAACTTACCGTGATTCGCACGATTTTGACCAAGTCGACCGTGTTAAGCGGGATATTTTGGAACTTTACCGGGCAGATATCATAAAACACGCAGAAGGTTATCAGATGAAAGTAGCCCAGATTTTTGACGACATTCCTGCCCAGTTACAGAAACATAATACAAAATTCAAATTTTCCTCTTTGAAGAAGGAGGCACGTTTCCGGGAATATGAGGATGCTTTATTCTGGCTTTCTGATGCCATGATTACAAATATCTGCTACAATTCGACAGCACCAAATATCGGATTGAAGCTGAATATGCATCGCATGACATTGAAGTGCTATATGGCAGATACCGGTCTTTTGATCAGCCATGCTTTTGATGAAAACGGATTGGTAAGTGAAGAAATTTATAAGAAACTTTTATTTGACAAATTGGAAGTAAATAAAGGAATGATTATGGAAAATATTGTCGCCCAGATGCTTACGGCAAGCGGTCATAAATTGTATTTTTATTCCAATCCTTCCCGCGACGATGCAAGTCTCCGCATGGAAATCGACTTTTTGACCGCAAAAAGCAAGATCAGCAACCGCCATAATATTTCACCAATTGAGGTGAAATCAAGTAAAAATTATACGCTGACTTCCCTGCGTAAATTTAAAGAAAAATACAAAGAGCAGCTGCACATTCCTTATGTGCTTCACCCCAATGATCTGAAAGAAGAAAATGGGATTCTTTTTCTTCCGTTATACATGACACCATTAATATAAAACGATTCAGGGCCACGGTGATGGGATAGTCCTGAATCGTTACGCACCTAATCCTTTTCCTTTGGCGTCATATATAAGAAATCAATCGGCCCTTCGTCGTCACCGCCGCCCAGAAATCCGAGCATATAAATCTTCCCATCCGAACCGACTTGGAACTCTCCATGCATATCCGGAAAAAGCTTCTGATTCTTTGAATCGACAATTTTTTCCAGTTTCTTTGTTTCCTTGTTATAATGAAATACCCCATTAAAATAGGAAAAATAGACTTCGCCGGTATTCTCATTGACACAATACCGGATCGGTTCATCCCCTTTCCAGTATTCCAAATAATCCAATTCCTGCATTTCCTCATTGTAACTCCGATAATGGATGCTCTCCGGTATCCCCTTTGAAATCGCCGAATAATCCAGCTTTTCCTTTGTCTCTCCCGTCTCCACATCGATCATTTCCAATATGTTTTTATCATTGTCAAAGTTGTAAAAAATGCCATCATAATAACTGCCATACATTGCCACATCAAAACTTCTTTCAATCTTCATGGTCTTCAAATCAACGACATATGACGCCTGCTTTTCCTTGGATTCCAGATTGCAGTTAAATATCGCCTTTTCCCTTGTCAATGGCACAATATTATATTTGTCTGTCGGATCTTTCTCCAAATGATTCTTTTTATACCATTCTGACATAGTGAAATCGTACAATGTCTTTCCGTTCTCATCCCCTGCCATCAAACGTTTCCCGTCGAAATACCACAAAAGTCCTGCCCCGGCATCATAATGGTAATACTCTCCATCCCCAAATACCGCATGCTGTTCCATTTTCCATTTTTCCCCATCGAATTGTCCCGTCTTCCATCCGGAAGTGTCCCCATAATATGACACCGCAAAATGGTCTGTTTGATCGATAAACCCACTCCAGCACTCCCAGATATCGCCCGTCCCCAATCGCTTTTCATCGTACTTCTTTGCGGTAGATTCATCAATTAACAATTTTACTGCCTCCGGATCCGCTTCCGGTTCTTCGAAACTCAGTTCTTCATAAAGATTTTTATTGCACTGATAGCCAAGTTCTTTTTCCAGATTCCGCTCCTTCTTTTCCGCTTCGGTAACCTTCCTGGCGATTGACCATGTTTCCTCTTTAGAATTTTCGGTTGTTTTGTCCCAATCCTTAAAAAATATGTAGGTTCCCGTCAAATCCTGTTTTCCATCCACACCGATATCATAGGAATACGCCCCATTGTGCGTCCTAAAGTTAAAAATAAGATTTAACTGCTGTTTTTTAACTTCCATCATACTGCAAAAATAATCAATGGCATCCTGACACTCTTCATAAGCCTGCTTAGATGCCGGCTTGATCTCATCCTTGATCTGCTGCGATTGCTCCTGCGTCTGTTCTGTCTCCTTTTTTCCACAGGAAACCGCTCCTATACACAAAACCCCAGCCAGAGCAAAAATTGATAAACGTCTCCAATCCATGCGTCTCCCCCTCTTCTACAACTACTAATTATCTGTTGTCTCCGGTCACCAGATCACCGCAAAGCCGGTCCGTCACGATATTTTTGCAGCGTTCACGGTGCGCCACATGCAACGGATGATTCATAAATGCTTTCAATGCTGCTTCGTCTGTAAATTCGGCATAAAAGACAAGGTCGTATCCGCCTGCGATGTTCTTCCCAATTTCCGCCTGCAAAAGTCCGTCGATGTTTCCATTCATCGTCGCTACCGAATCCTGCATAAACCGAAGTGCTTCTTCCTCGCCATGCTTTTCCTTTACTTTCTCTGTATAGTTCCAAAACAAAATGTGTCGAATCATGAATCTGCCTCCTCTAAAATTTACTTATCATCAGTATACTATTTCTGTGCTATCTCTGTCAATCCTTGGAAGTTTTGATTCGGCTGGCATCTTGCTTCTATCAATACAGGAAATTCCACTACACCATATACTCATCTATATATTTATCTATATTTTTCATGTCTAATGCCCTTTTCCCCGTTTCATGAAACATCAAAAGATCCCGCCCGATCAAAATGTCATTTTTCTCATATATATCCAATTTCCGCAATGTTCCATTGTAATAAACACTATCATCCATCATCCCAAAATGTTCCACATAAAAAATCTTCGCCGTCCGCTTATTCATCACCGTAAAATCCGGATAAAATGGTTTCATCTGTCCATCCACCATCAAATATACCGGCTTTTCATATCGGTACAAAATCCCCCGTCTCTCAAAATGGTCCGCAATAATCTTTTCCGATTTTGACCGAACCCGCTCGCCTTTATTGGTATAAATTTCCGTCCGATCATCCTCAATCGGCTTCCCTTCGTAGGTTTCTTCCGCAAATCTACGAATCTTTTCTTCCCTGCTCAAAATCCCTGTCGTAATCAATTTCCTTTTCCCCGCGTGCATATCATTGTATATTTTTTCCAAGTTGAATTCATCAATATTTCGCAACGCCTTCCTTAAATTTGCAATTTGCTTTTCTATTTCCGGAAGCAGTTTTGCATAATATTCCTCTTCAACCAACCGCTTAAGTGCCGTGATTTCCTGCTTCCCGACATATTTCTGATCCAAATAATAGCGGTAATGTCCACGAATTTTTTTACATTCCACCTTTCGAATCTGCACCCCTTGTAATCTCTTTTCAAGACCTTTCTTGATTTTTTCCAATTGTTCCATTCTCTGTAAGATTTTTCTCTCCATCAAATTCCCCGCTTTCTATTTAATTTTGTTTTGTGTGAATTCTTGTACGAAATGTACTTGTAAGAAATCTTGATTTCCAATTACTCATTTAGTATAACATAGTTCATTTACAAAGACAACCTGTTATGGTGTTTTTTATTTGTTTGGTTTTGTGAGGCCGGGGAAAGGCAGCGGATTTCGCTTGATTTCCCTTTTTACGTTGCCTTTTCGCCTTGTCTCGCCCGGGAAAGGCATCGGATTTCGGCGTCTTCCTCGATTTTCGCTGCCTTTTTGGCTTCTTGCCAGCCCTAAGGGCATCGGATTTCGCTTGGTTTCCCTTTTTTCGTTGCCTTTTCGCCTTGTCTCGCCCGGGAAAAGCAACATATTCCGGCGGTTTCCTCGATTTTCGCTGCCTTTTTTGCTTCTTGCCAGCCCTAAAAGCATCGGATTTCGCTTGGTTTCCCTTTTTTCGCTGCCTTTTCGCCTGAGTTTGCCCGGGAAAGGCAACATATTTTAGCAACTTCCTCTGTTTGCGTTGCCTTCCCCCCTCACCTCACCAAAAAAGGGGCGCCTTCGGCGCCCCGTCAAACCAAACTCAATTTCAAACCCAACTCCGTTTCCTTCCCTATCTTCCATACAATTTCGTCATCCGGCGGATCTTCTCGCAAAGTTCCTTATCAAAAGCATCTTTCTTCATGCGCCACTGCCAGTTGTAGCCAAGGGTCGATGGCGTGTTGATGCGCGCCGTGCCCGGCAGACAGAGGTAGTCCTGTGCCGGAATGACACAAAGTTTCGCCACACTTCGCTGCGCCAGCGTGATCAGCTGCCATGTCAGCTTTTTGCGGCCGACAAACCTGCCGCCATAAGGCAGATTCAGATAGCGGAGTGCCACGCTGCGATCCTCTTTTGACAATTCTTTCCACCAGTCAAATGTCGTCTGGTTATCATGTGTTCCAGTATAAACCACGCAGTTCGAGTTGTAATTGTGCGGCATGTAATCACTTTCCTCGCGCGAATCAAATGCAAACTGAAGCACCTTCATTCCCGGGTAGCCGGTCGCAGCCAGGAGATCCCGGACGCTGTCCGTCAGAAAACCGAGATCTTCGGCAATGATCTGCTGCTCGCCGAGCACTTCATTAATCTTGTCAAAAAGAAGAATTCCCGGGCCTTTCTCCCAGGCACCGTTTACTGCTGTTTCTTCGCCGTATGGAATAGCGTAATATTCATCAAAGCCGCGGAAATGGTCGATTCGCACCATGTCATACCATTTAAAACAATGGCGGATGCGCGAGATCCACCAATAAAACTCCGTCGATTCATGGTATTCCCAGCGGTATAGCGGATTCCCCCAAAGCTGGCCCGTCTCCGAAAAAGCATCCGGCGGACAGCCCGCTACCGCAATCGGTTCAAGGTCTTCCGTAAACTGAAACAATTCCGGGTGCGCCCACGTATCTGCACTGTCAAGCGCAACGTAGATCGGAATATCCCCGATGATCTGCACGCCCTTGTCATTGGCATACTTTTTCAACTGTTTCCATTGCTTGTCAAATTCATATTGAAGGAACATATAAAAACTAATCTCGTTTTTGTACGTTTCCCGGCAACGCGCAATCGCTGCCTCGTCGCGGCGTTTCAATTCTTCCTCCCAGGTCAGAAAACCGGCCCCTTTGCGGGTGTCCTTGATTGCCATAAACAGGCAATAATCCGGCAGCCATTCCTGCTGTTCCGAAACAAATGCCTGAAATTCTTCATTTTCTGCGATGTTACTGCGGTCAAAAGCTTTGCGCAGAAGCGGAAAACGCTGATTGTACTGTTTTTCATAATTTACATAATTTCCCTCGTCCTCAAGGTCTGCCGCTGCGATCTCTTCCGCCGTCAAAAGCCCCTCTTCCGCCAACGCGTCGAGCGAAATATAGTACGGATTTCCGGCAAATGTCGAAAATGACTGGTACGGAGAGTCGCCGTATCCCGTCGGTCCCATTGGAAGAATCTGCCAGTATTTCTGTCCACAGCTTACCAAGGTATCAACAAAACGATATGCATTTCGGTCAAAGCACCCGATTCCGTGTGGAGACGGGATACTTGATATCGGAAGTAATATTCCACTTGCTCTCATACTTTCTCTCCTTTTATTTGGCAAGCAATGACTTGCTCACACGCACTTCGTAGCCTTCCGCCCATTTTTCATAAGCCGTACGGAACGCATCTTTTTGCTGTTTTTCCACTTCCTGCTCTACATATGCCTGATTCAGATTTTTCGTATTCGCCTTCAGGCAGTAAGCGATGTAAAAGCCATCCGATTCTTCGATGACACCGCTTGTCGTATCCTTTTTCAAAGCGAGAACATTGGCTGCCAGATTGGTACGACTGTCAAGACTTCCCAAAATCACTTCTTCCGGCGCACTTCCGGTCTTTTCCTTCACAAACGAATAGAAATTTCCCTGATACGTTGCCAGTTCCTGTGCATATCCTGCTGCCTGCGCACGAACTTCTTCGCGGTTTGCATCCGTCGCCGGCAGATAGCACAAAAGCACTTTTGCCGCCTGCGTCGTCGCCGCGTCAATCGAAACCTGTGTCGAACCGGTCACAACATCGTACATTTTTCTTGCCACGAGATTTTCCTCAAAAATGCGGTGCATCGTCTCGGTCGTAATCCCATTTGCTTTCTGGACATCCTCCGGAATCGTCGCGATGTACTGGTCCGCCTTATAATCAATGTCTTCTTTTTCATCGACACCAAGCGTCACGCCCTGTCCTTCGGCCGCCTTGTTCATTACTTTGATCTGAATGATAAGACGCACGATATCCTCGATCGCAGTCTGTCCGATCGTATGATCATCGACCGAAATATTCCAGACATCCGTGCCAAGCATAGAGTCATACTGATTTTTCAAAAACCAGTTGTAAACCAGGTATTCATCGTAAGTTACGCCCTGTTTGCCGACAGCGACAGCGATGGAATCTCCCTGGAGATCTCCATTGTTTACCCTCGCCGCTTTTTCTACACTTATCGTCTGCTCTTCTGCATTTTCCGTTTTTTCAGAACATCCGACACTTGTAAGCATCAGGCTCACGGCAAGACATCCGCAAAGAATTTTCTTTCCAAATCTATTCATTTTCTTCCTCCTTGATCTTCTGCATCTCATTTACAAGTTCTGACAATTGTCGAAGCAATGGCTCCTCTTTCTGCTGATATACAAAATACGGCGTTGTCTCCGGTACAAAACGCAGTTTGCCTTGGTATACCGCAAGCAGGTCCGGAATTTTGGCCGTCGCCACTTTGGCCTGCGGAAACATCGTGATCCGTATCTGGTTCGCCTTTTCCACGATCGCCGTAATATACGCATCGTGTGCCTTTGCTTTCAAAAGCGCGATCTCCAAAAGATTGCACACACTCTGTGGCGGCTCGCCAAAACGGTCGATCAGCTCGTCTACCATATCGTCTCTCTCCGGCTCCGTCTCGATTTCCGCGATGCGCTTGTACACATCCAGTTTCTGGAATTCATTCGGAATATAATCTGCCGGGATAAACGCATCCATTTTCAGATCAATATTTGTCTCAAACTCGTCATTTTCGACCTTTTCCCCTTTGAGGCGTTTGACGGCTTCATTGAGCATCTTGCAATACAGATCGTATCCGACCGCCTCCATATGTCCGTGCTGTCTGGCTCCCAAAAGGTTTCCTGCGCCACGGATCTCAAGGTCCCTCATAGATATTTTAAACCCTGAACCAAGTTCTGTAAACTCTTTTATTGCGGCAAGTCGTTTTTCTGCTACTTCTTTTAACATCTTGTCGCGCTTATACATCAAAAATGCGTACGCCGTCCGATTGGAACGACCGACACGTCCACGCAGCTGATAAAGTTGGGAAAGCCCGAGTTTATCGGCTTCATCGATAATGATCGTATTGACGTTAGGGATGTCTAACCCCGTTTCTACGATCGTCGTCGAGACGAGGACATCAATCTCGCCGTTGACAAACGCAAACATGGTCCGTTCCAGTTCACGCTCATTCATCTGACCGTGAGCATAGGCGACAATGGCCTCCGGCACAAGTTTCTGCACCTCTCCGGCGATAATGTCCATATTGGCGACGCGGTTGTACACATAGTAAACCTGTCCGCCGCGTCCAAGTTCACGAAGAATCGCCTCGCGCACGATCTCGTCATTTTTTTCCATAACAAATGTCTGAATCGGCATACGATCGACCGGCGGCTCTTCCAGCACACTCATATCGCGGATTCCGACAAGACTCATGTGAAGTGTCCGCGGAATCGGCGTCGCCGTAAGGGTCAATACATCAATGTCATTTTTCAACTGTTTCAATTTTTCTTTATGTGTCACGCCGAAACGCTGTTCCTCATCGACGATCAGAAGTCCAAGGTCTTTGTAAACGACATCTTTTGCCAAAAGCCGATGGGTTCCGATGACAATGTCAATTGCGCCTTTTCGCAGTTTTTCCACCGTCTCCCGGTTTTCTTTCGGCGTTCTCAGACGGGAAAGCATCCCCACTTCGACGCTGTAATCACGCATTCTCTGGACAAACGTATTGTAATGCTGGCCCGCAAGAATCGTCGTCGGCACAAGAACAGCCACCTGCTTACCATCCATAACGGCTTTGAATGCCGCGCGGATCGCGATTTCCGTCTTTCCATATCCGACATCCCCGCAGATCAAGCGGTCCATTGCCTTGATACTTTCCATGTCTTTTTTCGTATCTTCGATCGCGTGCAGCTGATCCTCCGTCTCCTCATAAGGAAAGACCTCTTCAAATTCGCGCTGCCAAACCGTATCTTTTTCAAATGCGTGTCCCTGCTTCGCCTGTCGTTTTGCATACAGATCGACCAGTTCCTGCGCGATTTCCTTGACGGCCCCTTTGACACGCGTTTTCGTCTTCTTCCACTCCGGCGAATTGAGTTTGTTTAACTTCGGCACTTTCGCCGCATCACTTCCCGCGTACTTTTGCAGCACTTCCAGAGAAGTCGCCGGAATATACAGATTGCTCCCGCCGGCGTAAGCCACTTTCAGATAATCCTTCGTTATGTGATCGACCTCGATCTTCTCAATTCCTTCATAAATACCGAGTCCGTGGTTTTCATGAACGACATAATCCCCGATCTTTAAGTCATTGAAGCTGTGGATCGCCGCCCCTTCGTAACGTTTGACACGTTTTTTCCGTTTCTTCTTTACCCCGCCGAAAATGTCGCCCTCCGTCATTACGACAAAGCGCAGATTTGGGTACTCAAATCCCTTCCGCAGTGTACCTTTGCCGATCATCACTTCCCCCGGAAGCAGTTCATGCGACAGATCTCTGCTGTAAAACGCCGGGATCTCGTAATCCTGCAAATCCTGGCAAAGCCGCTCTGCACGCGTTCCCGAGGCAGAAAGCACCAGCACGCGGTACCCGTTTTTCTTCAGCCGCAGGATATCCTTCGCAAGCAGCGAAAAATTGTTATTATACGATGGGGCTGCCTGAATCTGGAAATTGTATTTGTGTCTGACATTAAATTCCTTGACTTTCATATCCAGCGCCGTCATAAGGAGCAACGGCAGTTCAGACAATTTTTTCAAAAGCACCGGCAGCGAAAACAGAACTTCCATCTGTCCCGGCAGAATATATCCCTTTTCGAGACGGCTTACCATACTCTCGCGGAATTCATACTCCACCGCTTCGCCTTTTTCGATACAGCGTGCCGGCTCGTCAAGATAAACGCAGACATCTTCTCCTTTAAAATAATCAAAAAACGAACTTACATTTTTTGTAAAATAGCTGACATAACTTTCCAGATTTACGAGTCCGTGATAAACTTCATAGGTCTCGCGGAAATTTGCCACACTCTGACGGAGCCGCGAAGCTTCTTCCTTCTTTCCCTCTTCTTCAAACCGGCGCACGCAGGTCTGCATCTCCTCTTCCATGCGGTGCATTCCTTCTAAAATGCGGTCTTCTTCCAAAAAAATTTCCGTCGCCGGATAAATCTCGATCTCGGAAACGGTCTCGACCGAACGCTGGCTCTCTACGTCAATGCGTCGGATTCCGTCGACTTCGTCGCCCCACAGTTCGATACGATACGGGCATTCCTCGGTCAGCGGAAATACGTCGATAATACCTCCGCGCACCGAAAACTCGCCTTCTTTTTGCACTTGTCCCGTATTTTCATAGCCGATGGCAACAAGATTTTTCTTAAACTCCTCCAGATCCAGAATTTCTTCTTCGGCCACATGAATCCGGTTTTCCTGATACCGTTCAAACGGCAGACAATAGTCCATGCCTCCATCCAGCGTCGTTACGACGGTAAGCGGTTCCTTTTCCAACAACCGTTTGATAACTTTCAGCCGTTCTTTGACAATCGCCTGTCCGTGCACATCCGCACTGTAAAAGATGAAATCCTTCGCCGGATAATACATGACATCGTGGTCGTAAAGTTTCAGATCTTCGACAAGTTCCTTGGCCCGCACTTCATTGTGTGTGATAACAAGCCGGATTCTCTTATCGCGCCCTGTCCCATAGATCATATGGCTCTCCTGGGTATCCATACATCCGATCAGCTGAACCGGAAATTCACCCTGTTTTATCCCGCGTATGAGCTGGTCATATTCTTCCAGTTCCCCAAGAGGGGCAAATAACGTTTCCAAATCTCTCTTTCCTTTCCAAAAATTTCCTACTTCTTTTTCGCATTAAAGCGGTTCATCGCCACATCCACATCCTGCGTCACAATCGTTTCCACGGCTGCGACAGCTTCATCCAGCACTTCATCCATCTTCTTTTCATCTTCCTTGGAAAAATGTCCCAATACATGATTGACAAGGTCGCCTCCCTGTGGCTTCGCCCCTACACCCACTTTGACACGTGGAAATTCGTTCGTTCCAAGATGCGAAATAATATTTTTGATGCCATTGTGCCCGCCTGCGCTTCCTTTTCTGCGCACACGGATCTGTCCCACTTCCAGGTCAATATCGTCGTACGCCACAATAATATCTTCCGGTTCAATCTTATAATAATCCGCGATACTCCGCACACTTTCTCCACTCAGATTCATAAAAGTCTGCGGCTGCGCCAAGATCACTTTTTCGCCCTCGATAAATCCCTTGCCACACACGGCTTTATGCTCTTTGCTGTTTAATGAAATATGATATTTATCAGAAAGTCTTGCTATGACTCCAAATCCGATATTATGTCTTGTTCCTGCATACTCTCTCCCCGGGTTTCCTAATCCTACAATCAGTTTCATAAGCGCCTCCAATTATCCATTATCTTTTTATTATACCAATTTCACAGCTTATCGGCAAGGGTTTTGTAAAAAATCCTGCGCACCAAAAAAACCAGTCACAGCTGCCGCCGCAGCCATGACCAGTCTTATTTGATTGCGTATCACATCGCTTACACGCCTAAATTCAATTTTCTGCTTCTTCCTGCAATGCTTCACGAAAACGTGCAAGAATCGCATCTTCCAGTTCTTCTCGCATCTGAGGGTTGATTGGATGAGCGACATCGCGAAACTGCTCGTCAGGTGTTCTCTTACTTGGCATCGCGATGAAATATCCTTTTTCCCCTTCAATCACTTTGATATCATGAACGACGAAACAATCGTCAAATGTCACAGATGCTATCGCCTTCATCTTCGAGTCTCTGTCAATAACCCGAATCCGAACGTCTGTTACCTGCATACCCATATCCTCTCTTCTGCTTTTCGTTTGCTGCATAGTAACGATTCATTGATTTCCATACATTAGATCCTGAATAGTTACATTGCTGATTACAATACATAACGTGCATTCGTCTCAAGCACGATTTTAATGTTTTCCGGATCACCTACGTAATTGGAATTTGCGCGAATTGTATCATGGCTCTCCACAATACAGTTCTCAATATACGTATTATCACCGATATAAACATCATTCAGTATGATTGAGTTGCGAATCACCGTATTGTTTCCTACATATACTTCTTTAAATAAGATAGAGTCCGATACTTCGCCGTTAAGAATACATCCACTCGAAATCAAACTGTTTCTCACTTTGGATCCTGCATTGTATTTTGCCGGCGGCAGATCTTCTATCTTCGAAGCAATTGTCGGATACTGTGCGAAGAAATAATCGCGGATATCACGATTCAGGAAATCCATATTGGTTTCAAAATAAGATTCCACCGTCGTAATATTACTCCAATAAGAATTCATTGGATATGCATAAATCTTCTTCAAGCCACGGTAACGCACAAAAATGTCTTTTACCAGATCAAAGCATCCTTCACTTCCCGCACGCTCGATCATCTCAATCAATTGCCTTCTGCGAACTACGTAAATGCCTGTGGATACCGTTGTCTTTGACGTCACGATCGGTTTTTCTTCAAATTCCGTCACAAGTCCCGATTCATCCACAGAGACAACACCAAAACGACTTGGGTCATCCCTCTCCCCGAGATCCTTTGTCACAATTGTGATGTCTGCATTTTTCTGAACATGATACTCCAAAACTTTATTAAAATCAAGTTTATAAACACAGTCTCCGGAAGCGATTACAACATATGGTTCATGACTTGCTTTCAAAAAGTCAATGTTCTGTGCGATCGCATCCGCCGTCCCACGATACCAGTAACTGTTATCCTGGGTCTGCATCGGAGTAAATACAAACAATCCCCCTTGTTTTCGTCCAAAATCCCACCATTTTGAAGAATTCAAATGCTGGTTCAATGATTTTGAATTATATTGTGTAAAAACCGCCACTTTACTGATGTGGGAATTTGCCATACTGCTCAGCGCAAAATCAATACTGCGATAACCCCCTGCAATTGGCATCGCGGATGTTGCTCTCTTCTTGGTCAGATCCCGCATCCGTGGGCTTTCACCACCTGCTAAAATAATTCCGATTGCTCTCATATGATGTCACCTGCCTTTATCAAAGTTCCGCCGGCTTCCAGCGTATTGTTTGGATAGTCCTCACTCGTTGTCACCCCTGATATGGCAGTATTCTTACCAATTGTCACACCGTCCGGAATCACGGTATCATCTCCAACCGTCACCAGATTAAATGCATAGACATCCGGCTTCACTTGGTTCACAACATCATCTTCGCCTTCGCCCAATACACAATTTGCGCCGATGGTTGTATTTTCTGCGACAATCGTTTTGTTCAATACCGTATTTTTACCGATATGTGTCGAATTCATAACAATAGAATCACGAACGACCGCTCCCTCTTCAATCACGACATTGGAACCAATGACGGAATTGTGTACTTCTCCATACACTTCACAACCGTCCCCCATGATTGCCTTGTCAATTACAGCGGAATTCGCAATGTACTGTGGACGAAGCCACTCGTTTTTTGTATAAATTTTCCAAAATTCTTCATACAGATTAAATACCGGAATCAGATCGATCAATTCCATATTGGACTCCCAATACGACCCCAATGTTCCTACATCTTTCCAATAGCCATTAAACTCGTATGCAAAGATACGGTCACCTCTTTCATGGCAATATGGTATGATATGTTTACCAAAGTCACATCCCGGTTGATCACGCAGTGTGATCAGTGCCTCGCGCAGCACCGGCCAGGAGAAAATATAAATTCCCATGGATGCCAGGTTGCTTTTTGGTTGTTCCGGTTTTTCCTGAAATTCCACAATCTGTTTATTGTCATCTGTAACACAAACCCCAAAACGACTTGCCTCTTCCATCGGAACCGGAATCGTCGCCAGTGTCACATCTGCATTGTTTGATTTGTGAAAATCCAACATCACTTGATAATCCATTTTATAAATGTGGTCTCCGCCAAGGATCAGAACATAGTCCGGATTGTACTGCTCCATATACTTTAAGTTCTGGAAAATCGCATTGGCTGTACCTGTATACCATTCACTACTTGTACTTTTTTCATACGGTGGTAAAATCGATATTCCTCCGACATTTCTGTCAAGGTCCCACGGAATACCAATTCCGATATGCGTATTCAGCTTCAGCGGCTGATATTGTGTAAGCACCCCAACAGTATCTACTCCGGAGTTAATACAGTTACTCAACGGAAAATCAATGATACGATACTTTCCCCCAAAAGCAACAGCAGGTTTTGCTACATTTGCCGTAAGCACTCCAAGTCGTGAGCCCTGTCCTCCTGCCAGCAACATAGCTATCATTTCTTTCTTGATCATCAGATCACCCCCTGTTGTAATTATGCCTGTCAAATCGTGATATTTTAACAGGTCTCGTGAAACATAAACACATTATAACATATACAAAGTAAAATGTGAATACTTTTCACAAATATTTTTTGTAAAATTTATTTTTTTTGTGGAAAATGCACAATTTGCCAATCCTGCCGTTTTCTTCTTGTTTTTTTCACCTCTTCGTTTTACAATAAATATATTATAGTAACTATTCAGGACACCCCGCCCACACATTGATTCTGATATAGTTACATATTATATACTTAAAAAAGGATGGTTATCAATATGTATAAAATCGATTTTAGTCACCCGGGAAAAGCTCATTTTATCGG
>OGDF01000534.1_pt1 | contig 60597 bp, 48 predicted proteins | sample 1570141 | NCBI WGS metagenome assembly OGDF01 (sample SAMEA4370581, study PRJEB24528) | human gut metagenome
TTTCGCGCCTACGATACTTGATCATCTCGATCTGGGAAAATTGGTCAATGCCGGCATAGCATTTAGAGCATGTGAATGCTCTAGATATTCCTCCATAGCTCAGTCGGTAGAGCACGCGGCTGTTAACCGCGGTGTCGCTGGTTCGAGTCCAGCTGGGGGAGCCATTGAAAGCTACGGAAAAATCCGTAGCTTTTTTGTTTGTATGAATCCTTGCGAAATAAATGAGAAATGCGGACGGCGATTTATTCGCTGTCCGCATTTTTGCGATATCTGTAGATTTACGATTACTTGAAAAGCCACTGGCGCAGCAGTGCCAGATCCATGCCATTAATGGCGGTATCTTGACTGATATCTGCCGAGGGCAGTTGCCCCTTGGAGAGATTTTCCTGACGAATCAGATATTTTTGCAGCAGAACATAGTCCGCAAAATTGCATTCGCCGTCGCCGTTGATGTCAAAATCAACCCCATCCAACGCAACAAATGTGATGCCGAATGCTTCAGCGTGACTTTGTGCGGAGGAATCACGGTAACCGTAGATGATGCCATCAAAGTGTCCGCTGTATTCCTTCGATTTAATGCCGTTGGAGATGGTTTCGATGCTGCCATAGATGTCGCAGTTGGGGTTGCAGATGGTGATTTTCTGAAGCACCCAGCAATCTTCAAATGCCCGCACTGCAATTTCTTTGACGCTGGCGGGGAGCTCCATGGCGGTAAGGGCACGGCAGGAGGAAAATGCGCTGGAGCCAATGCGCTCTAAGCCATCGGGAAGCGTGGCGGAGGTAAGAGCGTAGCAAGCGGAGAAAGCAGCATCTCCAATTTCCGTCACATTGGCGGGAATGGCGATAGATTCAAGCTTTTGACACCCTGTAAAGAGATTGCTGGGAACTTTGGTGATGCCGTTGGGGAGATGCGCCTCGGTCAGCTTCTGGCATCTTTGAAATGCTTCGGCGCCAAGCGTGGTCACATTGTCCGGAATGTAGATTTTCTCCAGAGCATAACAGTTGCGGAATGCTTCTGTGCCAATGCTCTCCAAAGATTCCGGCAGCGTCACGGTTTGCAGCTTCTCGCATCCGCTGAAAGCCATCATGCCGATGACACGCACACCCTCGGGAATCTGCACCTCCGTCAGGTTTTTATTGTAGGCAAAGGCGTTGCTGGAAATGCCGACGGTGTCCGGACGAATGGTCACACTGGTGACGCTGGAATCGCAGGAGATCAGCCAGTTTCCGGCATATACCATGCTCTCGGAATTCTGCTTCTGAATCAGCGGTGTGCTGTCGAACGCCATATCGCCGATGGCGGTGACACGATCCGGAATCTGAATGTCCTCCAATTCCGTTCCGTAAAAGGCATAGTCACCGATTTCCTCCAGTGTAGCGGGCAGCTGAATGGCGGAGATGCTGGTGTCCTGGAATGCATATGCGCCAATGGTGGTGACGCCCTCCGGAATGTGCAGCCCCGTGACCAGTCTCTGATTTCTCAGCGCACCGGGAGCGACGGTCACCAATCCTTCCGGAAGTGTTACTTCTCCGCTCAGTTCACCGCTGCCGATCAGAATGTTGTTGACGATGATCAGATTGCCCGCAATTTCGGACTGTGCGTTGAACCATGCGGTTTTGTGAAAGGCGTACATGCCGATGCTGGATAGACTCTTGGGGAAGAAGATGCTGCTAAGGCTGGAGCAGCTGTTAAACGCCTCGCTGCCCACAGTTTTCAGCGTGCTGGGAAAGGAGAGCTCCGTCAGACCGCTGCACGCAAAAAACGCACTGTCCCCGATGGTTTCCAGTCCGTTCCGGAATGTGACGGTTTGGAGGGCGGTGCAGTTCTTGAAGCAGTTCGCCCCAATGCTGGTCACGGAAGCTGGAATGTCAATGGATTCCAGTGCGGTGTTGGAGAATGCCAGTGCGCCGAGATAGTCCGGCTGTTCCGGCAGAGTCACGTTCTTTAAGCTGGTGCATCTGGCAAACAGGTAATCCTCCACGGCACGGAGGTTCTTGGGAAGACGCACTTCTGTGAGCGCCGTGCAGCCGGAAAATGCACTGTTGCCAATGCTGCGGATGCTGTCCGGCAGGGTGACAGCGGTGAGATTTTCTAGATTTGAAAATGCCTGAAACGAAATGCTGGTGATGCTGTCCGGCAGCGTGAGGGATTCCAGCGCAGTGCACTTGGAGAGGGCAAAGCTGCCGATGCTGTTCACCGGTGTGCCGTCGATTTCGGCGGGAATTTGGAGTGTCGTTCCGGTGAATACCAGCCGTTCGATCTGGATACCGGCGTTATCAATGTGGTATGTGATGGTGCCTACGCTGTCATCGGTGTAGGTCAGCGAAGTGGTTTCAGCAGCGGATGCGGAGAGCGAAACGCCGGGAAACGCTTTCCCATGCATGGCAACTGGCGTCATGCAGATGCACAGCGCCAGAATACCGGCAGCAGTTTTTTTCCAATTCATAATGTTCCTCCTGTTTTGACGGCTGTTTCAATAATTTCTTACCGTTTTATTATAACAAAGAAATTATATTTTGTCAATCCGCCGTGAGATGTGAAACAATTGGAAGATTGGTGAACGAAACAGAAAAAATGCCGCGCGAAATAATTTTGTCATATATAAATCGATATCTTGACAAAATTCATTTTCTATGCTACAATAAAAGCTGAGTATGTTACATTTCAGGGGATTGTATCATAGAAAGGAATTTATCGAGCATGAATCGTCAGGAGAAAATCACAAAGACGACCGGGCAAATTCTGCGGGAAAACATCTGTACGCTGTTCAACCTGCTGAATCTGCTCATCGCCGTTGCGCTGGTGTACGTTCACGCATGGTCCAACCTGTTCTTTATTTTTGTCATTGCGTTCAATACCATTATTGGCATTGCGCAGGAGATCAAGGCAAAGCGTCTGATTGAGAAGCTCTCCCTGCTTTCTGCGCCCAAGGCAGAGGTGGAGCGAAACGGCAAGGTGCAGGAAATCGCCGTGGAGGAGATCGAACTGGAGGACATCCTGCTGCTGGACAGCGGTAAGCAGATTTGCGCCGATGCCACAGTGGTGGAGGGCACGGTGGAGGTTAACGAGTCCCTCCTGACTGGTGAGTCGGACGCCATTTTGAAGAAGGCGGGGGATTCGCTGCTCTCCGGCAGCTCTGTCATCAGCGGAAAGTGCCGTGCGCAGGTCATCCACGTGGGCAGCGATAACTACGCTGCCAAAATCGCCAGAGAGGCAAAGAAAACCAAGGCGATCAACTCGGAGCTGGTGCTCTCGATGCGGAAGGTCACCAAGCTGACGGGTTTCTTTATCGTGCCGCTGGGTGTGCTCCTGTTCTTGCAGGCGTACCTGATGCGGGACAACAGCCTTTACGATGCTGTTGTCACTACCTCCGCCGGACTGCTGGGTATGCTGCCCAAGGGCTTGTACCTGCTGATCAGCATCGGACTTGCTGCCGGCATTGTGGCACTCTCCCGAAAAAATGTGCTGGTGCAGGATCTGTACTCGCTGGAAAATCTGGCGCATGTGGACGTGCTCTGTCTGGATAAGACCGGTACGCTGACAGAGGGAAAAATGCAGGTGGAGGCGGTCATTCCGCTGGCAGACGGTGCGGAAGCGGAGTTCCGGAAGCTTATGGGCAGCTTTCTTCAGAATACCACCGATAACAATGCCACATTTCAGGCGCTGAACGAATATTTTACTTGGTCGGATGCCTACGCACAGGCGGCAAGCGTTCCCTTTTCCTCCGACCGGAAGTGGAGCGCCATTACCTTTGCCCACGGTGTCACATTTGTTGTGGGCGCACCGGAAAAGCTGTGCCCGTCGGAACTGCCGGAGCAGCTGCGGGCGCACATGCAGGCGGGCAAGCGAATCCTGCTGGCAGGCATCACACAGGAGACGGTTTCCAAACAGGAGGCGCTGCCGAAGATCCAGCTGCTCGCTGCCATTACCATTGTGGATCCCATCCGGAAAAATGCCCCTGCTGCCATGGAATATTTCCGCAGCGAGGGCGTTGCGGTAAAAATCATTTCCGGCGATAATCCGGTGACGGTTTCCGCCATTGCCGCACAGGCTGGCGTGCCGGGGGCAGAAAAGTACATCGATATGAGTCAGATCGGGGACGAGGACATCGACGCCATTGTGGAAACGCACTCCGTCTTTGGACGTGTGACACCAGTTCAGAAGAAACAGCTGGTGGAGGCGCTGCACCGGAAAAAGCATACCGTCGCCATGACCGGCGACGGCGTCAACGATTTGCTCGCCCTGAAAGAAGCGGATTGCAGCATTGCTGTGGGACAGGGTAGCGATGCTGCCCGTCAGGTGGCGCAGCTGGTGCTGCTGGACTCGGATTTCTCCGTGCTGCGGGATGTCCTCATGCAGGGACGGCGTGTGGTCAATAACATCACCAAGTCTGCCGGCGTGTTCTTTATCAAGACGCTGTACTCCATTCTGCTGTGCGCCATTTGTCTGGTGACGAATACGCCGTTCCCGTTCATCCCCATTCAGATCACACTGATCGATCTGGTGATCGAGGGCTATCCGTCTTTCTTTGCCTCCTTTGAGCCGAACGCCAAGAAGGTCACAACACGCTTCCTGCCCGAGGCCATTCGACGGGCTGCCCCCAACGCCATTGCCATTGGGGTGTGCTTTGTGCTGTATCTGATTCTGCACGCCGCAGGCATCATCGGCGCCGGCGGAGAGAACACCCAGGCGAATGCCCTGCTGTACCTGCTGATCGGAACGGTGGGCATCATGGGCGTCTTTAAGATGTGCTACCCCATGAACCGGCTGCGGGCGTTTCTGGCGGTGACAACGGCGGTGGGACATTATGCCGTGGTTGCCCTGTGTCTGTTCCTCAAGGATCACATCCTCTGTCTGGATATTCTCCATATGGCAGTGCCCACCGGAACCACACTGCTGCTCTTTGTGCTGTTCACGGCGGTCAGCGTGCTGACGGAACAGCTGCTCTCCTGTACGGTTTTCCGGAAAAAAACGGCTTGACGAGACAAGCCGGATCATCCATAGATTTGTGAAACAGGTCACTCTGCAACAGCGCAGAGCGACCTGTTTTTTTCAGGAAATAGAGGGACTTCGTGGTTAATTTTCACAAATGTTCCCTTGATTTTTACCATGTTTTATGTTATGATAGGAGAAAAAACAGAAAAATAGGAGGGAAAAGTGTGATTCGAATTGCAATATGCGATGACGAAGCGTCGCAGGCGAGGGAGATTGCAAGAATCGTGGGAAATTTTTTTCAAAAACAGGAAATTGCACACCGCATTGATCTGTTTTCCAGCGGGGAGGCGCTGCTGAAAGATCAGGAGTTTATCGACGTGGTCTTTCTGGACATCCAAATGGGCGGTATCGACGGCATTGAAACGGCGCAGGAGCTGCGGAACCGTGACACACGGACGGTGCTGTTTTTCATTACATCCTATTCCCAGCACATCATGCGTTCCATGACCATCCACCCCTTTGCCTTTCTGGTGAAGCCGGTGGAGGAGGAACAGCTGGTGCAGAATCTGGAGGACTACCTGAACTACGCCCGCAGCATGCAGCAGGAAGAGCAGGAGGGTGAGATCTACCTCATGGAGGGGGAGATGCTGACACGGTTTGATCCGAACGAGATCTATTATTTCCACTATCTGAAAGATCGGGTGATCGAGGTGGTCACCGAGAAAAAACGGCATCAGGTGAAAAATACCATTACCCAGCTGTATGACATGCTGAACCACAATCTGTTTCTTATGCCCAGTCAGAGTTTTCTCGTGAATATCCAGTACATTCAATCCGTCAACACCAAGGCAAAGTCGCTGATCATGAAAAACGGCGATGTGATTCTGGTCGCCAGACGGCGGTATCCGGAGATCTTTGAGTTTCTCAGCCATAGTTATTTCAAGTGAGGTGATGGTCTGTGGTAAAATTTGCGCTGGAATGTATGACGACACTGCTGTGCGCGGTTCTTTTCGTGTTTTTCCTGTCCGCAAGGTACCAGCTCTGGAAGGAACGCCGTGTGCTACGGTTCGTGCTGGCGGCTACAGTCGTGGCGGGGAAGATGCTGGTTGGCTATCTGCGGATTCCGCCGCTGAACTTCATTTCCTTTTGCCTGATGATGCTGCTCCTGCTCTGGATTCTGTATGAGCGGCCGTATCCGCTGCTGGTGCTCAATCTGGGGGCTTTTTTGGCGGCAACGATGACTGCTGATACCTTTGGTGTCCTGCTGGTATCGGCGTTTCGCCGTGTCACCATTGTCACAGTGCTGAGTGCGGATGCCATGTTTTTCCAGGACCACGTCTGGAACTGGATCATTGTGATCGTTCTGGTGCGTCTTTTGAGCGTTCTGCTCGGGCGGAGCGAGGGAAAATCCATCCGGTGGCATGAGGGCGTGTTTTATGTCCTGCTGATTCTCTTTCAGGTGGCGATCTTCGCCTATATTTCCACATCGATTCAGGAGTATTCGAGAGGTTCGTTCCTGATGCTGCTGATGGGAGGATATCTGCTGCTGGACATCTATATCATCTTTGTGTTTTACCAGATCTCTCATGCGAGAGAGGCGGAGCGGCAGGTGGAACTGATGGAACAGCAGGGACAGATTCAGCTGCAAATGTATCGGGAACTGCAAAAGAAATACGACCAGTCCTGTTCCATTATGCACGACATCAACCGGCACTTGAATATGCTGGAACAGCAGACGAAGGGCAGGGAGGACGATCGGACACGGCAGTACTTTGCCGATATGCACAAGGCCGTGGGACAGCTCTCGCCCATGATCAAGAATCAAAACGCCATGCTGGAAATCATCCTGAACATTCTCGCAGAGCGTTCCCAGAAGGAGTCGATTCTTTTGGACATGGATGTGGAGGAACGCTCCCTGCATTTTATCTCCGACATGGATCTCACCACCATTTTTTCCAACCTGCTGGACAATGCGGTGGAGGCGTGCATGAAGCTTCCGCCGGAACAGCGGTGGATCCAACTGAAGCTGGAACAGAGGATGGGACTGATCCGAGTGCGGATCCAGAACAGCTGTCTGTCCGAGGAGGAGGAGCGAAAACTGCCACGGGATGCAACGGCAAGATCGCACATCGGCATCGGGTTATCCAACGTAAAAATGACAGTAAAGAAGTATGACGGCACGGCGGAGATTCATCGGGGGCTGGAAAGATTTGATGTTTTGCTGATTATTCCAGTTCCAAATTCGGATTAAAATTCCCAAAATTTGAAAATTTTCTCCCGAAAAAATTTTTGACTTGACCAAATGAAGACGAAAAACGACCAAATAAAGCTGGAGGGTTGATTTTCGGCGAAAATGGTGCTATACTGGGTGATACAAGACGTCTTGGATTTTCAGAAAGGAGAACATGAACCATGCAGAGCAAAAAGGGAATGAAGAAAGGTATTCTGACCGGTGTTGCTGCTGTATCCAGAAAGGCTTCTGAGTTTACTGCAAACCTTCCGTGCGTTTGGTGGAACTATCAGCCCCAGATGCCCAAGTCTGTAAAGAAGATGCGGAAGTTCTGATGCTGGCACGTCTGGCAGAAAAATTTGCGGGGAAGTTGGTACAGGCAGGAACGGTATCTCAGGAGGAGGCAGACGTATACGCATTTGGCTTTTACCAGATGCTTATGCTGCTGCTGAATGTTGGGACAACGCTGCTGCTAGGAGCCGCTTTTGGGTTGTTCTTACCCTGTGTGCTTTTAAATGTTGCCTATATCCCGATTCGGGTGAGTGCCGGTGGTCACCACGCAGACACCCCGTTTCGATGCTATCTTTTTTCCACGTTGCTGATCGCCGGGCTGCTGGGGATTCTCAAGTGGGTTCCGATTCCTCCGGCGGTATCGCTGGGGCTGCTCGCAGTGTCTGGTGTGGTGATCTGGATCATGGCACCGGTAGAAACGGAGAACCATCCGCTGGATGAAACAGAGCGTCATGTCTATCGCAGACGGGCGCATGCGGTACTGATCGCAGAGCTTGCGGCGGGACTGCTGGCTGTGATTCTGGCAAGGGAACAACTCGCTGCCATTGTTGCGCTTGGTCTTGGGACGGAGTGCGGGATGCTGCTGGCCGGGGCTTGGAAAAACCGCCGGCATATGCAGCAGGATGCGGAAGACGAATGGTCTGGAGATAGCGGCAAATTGCAGAAATAGTATTCTGGATGAGCAAAGACACTGGTTTCTTGGATTCATTGTGCGGAATGCGAGAATTGTGCCAGGTGGTATTCTATGTAAATCCTTGTACTTGGAGCACATGCTGCATCGAACCGTTTGGGACGGTGCGGAAACTTTTTGGAAGTGTGCGGACAGTTTTGAAATGCGGATTTGGATTCCTGATGCATAAGATAAATCGACAGTAAGGCTTAAATAAGGATTCACAGGACAAAACTGTGTGCGTGTTCGGGAGACGTGCCGGACATGGCAGCGCATTCGGAAGAGAAGAAAAAAGCGGAAGCTTTCGGTGCATGTGCAGCATCGGGAGCGGAAGTAAGATCTGAAAAGGTCACATAACGGCGGGAGCGGACATTTGTGCAAGTCTGTTCCCGCTGTTTTTTTGTTCGTCCGCAGGAAGCAGGTTCTTGGAAATACGGTGGAGTGTAGACATTGTGTGGCACGGACCGGAATATTTTGCGGATTTCCGCTGGAGTGGTTGACAAAATGCGTAGAATCCGATATAATAGAAATGCTACGTTCCTGCGTTTTGGGCACTTGTTTGCCCCATATGTCCGGTAGAAATTGCGCAGATTTTGGCGCACTGCGGGGAACGGGCGAAATATGGATGAAATCGCAGATGCCAAAGGCGGCGGATGCATAGATGGTGCCAATTTCCCAGCGAAATGTGCGGAAAATGGGAGAAGTTTGGCGTTTGGACCGCACATCGTTTTTTCGCCGGAATGTGAGCGGCGGGAATTGGAAGGAGAAAAATTATGGCCGGCTCTGAACATGAGTTGAAGAAAAAGCCGAAACTGACAGAAGAAATGGTAACAGAGGTGACCCTTTCGGAACTGGAAAAAAATCCGGAGGGCATTACGAAATATCCGATCCTGGAGTTTGATGAGCGTGCGCTGCGGTTACTCTCTGCCGGTGTGGCGGAAACGCTGCAATACAGTCATGTGAAACCGGCTGGCGGACGTGCCTACTGTGCAGTCAAGCGTCTGATCGATATTGTGGTTTCGTTTCTTGCATTGGTGCTCCTCGCTGTTCCTATGGGCGTGGTGGCACTGGTTATTTTTGCGCAGGACGGCGGCAATCCGATTTTTTCTCAGGAGCGTCTGACGGAAAACGGCAAGATGTTCCGGATGTATAAGTTCCGCTCCATGTGTCAGGATGCGGAGGAGAAGTTTGCCGAGGTGCAAAAGGAGAATCAGACCGACGGACTGGCGTTCAAGAGCGACAGTGACCCACGAATCACCAAGTTCGGACACTTTATCCGCAAGACCTCCATCGACGAGCTTCCCCAGCTCTGGAACGTGCTGCGGGGACAGATGTCCATCATCGGCCCCCGTCCGCCCCTGCCCCGGGAAGTGGTTCTATATACGCCCCACCAGATGGAACGCCTGCTTGTCAAGGGCGGACTTTCCTGTATCTGTCAGGTGGAGGGACGCAGCGATATGGGATTCGATGCGTGGGTGGAATCCGATATCCGTTACATTCAGACGAGAAATCTGCGGATGGACATCAAGCTGATGTTCAAGATGCTGGTTGCCGTGTTCCGCAGAAAGGGCGCACGCTAATGAAGTGAGGTGTTGGACATGAATCCAATGGCAATGATGCAGATGAAAAGTCTGTTCAGTAAATTCAAACGCAATCATCCTAAGGTACCCCAGTTCTTTGCGGCGGCTTCCCGCTGCGTGAATGTGGGGAGCGTCATCGAAATTCAGGTGACCACCGCAGAGGGCAAAACGCTCTGCACCAACATGCGTGTGACAGAGGACGACATGGAAATGGTGCGCCAGCTGGCGGGACAGGCGAAAGCCTGAGATTTTTCTGCGGTAAAATTTGCACAGTTCAAAAAAACAGCCTGTTTTTTCGCAACAGGCTGTTTTTTTCTGTTTGTGTGGCATTGACAAATATTTTAATGTGAGATATAATAAACTCAACCGTTTTCACAATTCCCATGGCATGTCGATTTTTGCCATGGGAAAAACAGGAAACGGAAATATTTTTTGGAGGTATCTCATGAATCTATTCGAACAAATGCTGTCTCAGGCAAAACCGGGAACGGAAATCAAATTAACGCTGTCAAGCGGGCAGGTTATTGCAGGGGTTGTCACGCAAAATGACAATACCGCAGCTCTTGCGGTACAAATTACATCTACCGCAGTGGTGCGCTACGATCAAATCGCAGCGATAGAACACAAGGTAATGAATCCGAATGCAGTACCGCAGCCGCAAGGGAACTTGTCCCCAGAAACACCAGTTCAAAAGATTTCGCTGGCCGATGTTAAAATTCCGGAATTTTCCTGTATTCAAAAATTGGCGGAGCAATATTCCAGTCTGACAAATGAACAAAAGAAAGAACTCCAATCTCCTTATAATAAAGTGATCAATGGTGTCAAAAATCATGATGCTGATAAAGTTAAGCAGGCAACCAATAGCCTGTGGAATATTGTGGAAAACAATGATGATTTGTATTACGATCCTCATGTGATGCAATTGACGGCCTATGTATTTTATCTGAATCAGGAATACGAGGAGGCTTGGGAATCATTTTTTGATGGCGACAATTTGCGTGTTGCGTATCTTGCCGCTTATGCGCAGAAAGCATATCCGCAGGCAGCCGCTTTTGCAGCGGAGTTTCTCCGGAAAAATAAGCGGGCAGCCATCATTCCGGAAGCAATGGCAATGCTGCGGATTGCCTCGCTGGAATGCGGCGATATGAGCGGCTTTGCCTATGCGGCAAAGGTGTGTGACGCAGCCCATGTTTGCTGCCAGGGCAGCGATCTGCTGTATGATGCCATGCAGATGATCTGTCAGGAGAAGAAACTCCCCGTTTCCGGAACTGCCGCCAGTACAGATCTGCTGGCGGCGCTGGATGCCGCTTATCATGGCAGTGAAGTAAAGAAACTGCTGGAGAGATTCTCCGTGAACAAGGAGCCCGAAGTTCCAAAGGAACCGGAAAAGCCCAAAAAAGCAGAGAATCCAGTGCCGCCGAAGAAGCCAAAACCCGTGGTGCCGAAGCCGGCGGGACCGGAGCCGGAAGAGATGCTGTCGGGAAAAATCGGGAAACTGATATGGATCGCCGAACATGGCGAGATCCTCGCAGCGGATGAGAACGGCACAGAAACAACCTATCCCTTTCAGTTCAGGGATGTGGTGGATAAATCGCTGAGAAGCGAATGCGAGCATGGCACATCCGGACAGAAAGTACTCTTTGCGCTGAATGGAACACGTCCGGTGCAGATCGAAAGACCGGAGTCGTTTGCTGAGAGATATCTGGATTATGCCAACCGGCTGATGTCACAGAACGAAGTGGGACAGGCGTTCGAAGTGTACCGGAAGATGCTGGAAACTCCGAAGAAGAAAAGCGCATTTATGGGGACGCTGAAGACCTTTTTGACGCTGTGTGAAACACCGTCTCAGGCGGAGCCGTACTATGAAACAATGGCGGAAACACTTCGCAAGTATGCTATGCCTATTGTGAAGTATGAGCTTGGGTCGCCGGTCAAAAAGACGTACAACATTTGCCAGATGCTTCAGAAGTCATACGAACAGCTGGAAATGTGGGAGGAGTACCTGGAATACATGCAGTATCAGCTGAGCGCAGTTTCGCCGGATGAGAAGCAGCAGGTGATGTATTACTGTCTGGGAATGGGAAAGTGCCTGCTGAATCTGGGACGGAATCAGGAGGCGCTGGAGCAATACGAGACATGGCACAGCATGTATAAAAAACAGAAGGCCGGTTTGTCACAGAATGAGCGCAGCAATCTGACGGAATGCAACGAGAACTATGTCTGCCCGCCACTTGCCAATCTGTATTTTGAAGCCGGCAATCTTGCCAAGGCGAGAAAGTATGCGGAGGAGGCGAACAGCACCAAGGTCAAGGGACTGCTGGAGAAGCTGGACGAAGCGGAAAAAAGCCAGCCGTCCATGCCGGTGGTGCATCTGGAGGAGGAACTCCGTGCTGTTCCCATTGTGCCGGAGTCGGAGAATTCCCAGTCGGTTCCTGAGCCGGAGCCGGTTCCCGAGCCGGAGCCGGAGGAAGATCCAGAGGCAGAGCCGGAAAAGGAGCTGTCCTTCTATCTGGAACAGTATCAGGATGGCGGCGATTTTGAGAAGCTGGGCAAGACGGAGCAGGAGGTTTGCCAGACGGCGCTGTCTTTCGGTGCAGGAAAGGAATACTGTATGCTGTCCTATCTGACGGCAGCAGCCAGCCTCTGTCCGGCATTGCAGCCGGTTTCGCTGGCTGTCAGCTACGCTTATGACGATCCGGCAGCCAAGTGTCACTATACCTCAGAGCAGGTGGCAACTATTATCTATGATGTGATGGACTTGGACTATCTCTCTAAGGAGGATGCGGAGGCGCTGGTCTTTGCGTCAACTCTTCGTGCCCTGTTCTATCACTATAGCATTCCGGATTACGGTCTGGGGGATATTCAGAACATTGCGCTGGACGGCGACCTTGCAAAACAGCACAGTGCCGCCCAGTTCCTGCTGAACCAGCTGTATAGCTTTCGGGAAAATACCGGTTACGGTATGGATGCCTTTGCGGACTACGTGACCAACCCCAGCGGGAAGGACGGAAAGACAGCGGAGGAGATCGTGCGGGGCGCCAAGGAGTGCCGTGACAGCATTCAGGCGCAGTGTGAACGCAGCGAGAGCGTTATGCGCATTACGATCACCCGCAAGATCCTGTTTCAGGATTCAGACAGCAAACTGAAGCAGTGTCTGGAGATCGTCTGTGGGGACGACCGGAGCAGGAGTGCCGAGGTTCAGCAGGTGATGACCGATCTCTTCATTCGCAAGAAGCACGAGATCTCGGAGGAAAATCTGGACAAGAAGCGCATCGACGACTACGTGGACGATGGCTGGGATCGTGCTGCCGACCAGATGGAGGAGAACAAAGAGCCGGTTGACCGCTATGTCAAGCTGGTGGGCGGCCGGCGTGGAAATATCGTCAATGCCATGAAACGGGCACTGGTGTGCATCTGCGAGTGGCTGGATGTGGTCAAGAAGTCCACAAACTCGGAGAACGAGTACGCCAACCGGCTCTATCTGGAGGGAAAGAATGCCATCTACAGCAATCTGGAAACACTGGCGGAGGACTTTGCCAGCGTACCGGGCTGCGGTGCAGCGAGCATTGTCTACACGGCAAAGGAACTGTGCGCACGTCTGGACGGCTCCTATTGTCCGCAGAACCGGAAGTATTTCTACCAGCCGTTCCTGCTGAGCAGCCATATTCTGCTGGGAGATGACTTCCTGCCGGAACTGCAGGGCACATTCTGCCGGCTGCCGAAATTCAACGTGCTCTCCCGTATTGAACAGCACGCCGCAGCCAAGCTTCCGACGCTGGAACATCGGGTGGACGAGATCTTCGGCGAGGATCGTGCCCAGTGCAATCTGCGCACCGCACGGCTCATTCAGGAGTACGCTGTAGAAATGGGACTGGATGCTGTGGCAAAGCACAGCAAGTACACCCTCTATAGCCGCTGCATGAATCTGGCGGAGAAGCAGATCCTGTGGCTGCATCAGGACTTCCAGAACGAACTGGAACTGGCGCAGAGCTACGGCAGAATCTCGGACATCCGCGGCGTTAAGACCGCCATTGCCAACTGTGCTGATGTGTGGTATGACATCACCTTGCACTCCGGCGATTTCGGCTTCTATATCTCCCTGCTGGAGGCATTGGAGCAGGAGATCACAGACAACGCCAAGGAATACGGCGAGCAGCTGTCCCGCCAGCTGGACACGGTGTTCAGCAATCCGGAGCTGGAACACGGCCCCTATACCAAGGAGGAGATTGCCGGACTCATCGAAACGCAGAATTATACAGCTGCGGAGAACATGATCAACCGCATTCGCCGGCAGGATATCACAGAGGTGCGGGACTTCTCGGAGGAGCCGTTCTACTATCTGGAGAGCTTTCTGAAAGAGTACGCTTCGCTCCACGAGGTTGTGTCTGACCGTGGCATCACCATGGAAAAGGCGATCAAACGGCGTTCTGCCAACACTCTGATGAAGGACAAGCGCAGCGGCGCCCGTCTGATTGAGAAGTGGCTCTCCAATGGCAGTGAGCATGCCGGTGTGGAGCGTGTGACGCAGCTGCTGGAACTGCTGGGCTGGACGGGCTGCACGGTGACGGAGGAGCCGAATGCCGGGGCAGACATCTATAACGTGAGGATGAAAAAGCGGAGCGGTCATATCTACTATTCGCACCCCATTCCGGCATTTGGCTCGGATTCGGAGGAGGATGGCTTCCGTGTGCTGTGCATCACCGGCGACTTCAATCCGGAGCGCCTGATGGACATGCTAGAGAAGATCAACACCGTTTCCATGAATACCATCATTTTTCTGGATGATTCCATGTCCCTGTCTCAGCGCCGTCACTTTGCACGGAAGCTCAAGGAGAACCAGTCGTTCTCCAAGGTGTTCCTGCTGATCGACCGTGTGCTGCTGTTCTATCTGGCAAAGCACTACAGCACCAACGCCATCAACCGCATGCTTATGGCGACGGCGCTGCCGTTTGCCTACTGCCAGCCCTTTATACCGGAATCCGGCAAGAAGTTCCCGCCGGAGCTGTTCACCGGACGCACCGCAGAACTGGAAAAAATCAAGTCGCCCAATGGTGCAAACCTGATCTACGGCGGACGCCAGCTGGGTAAGAGCGCCCTGCTGAATATGGCGAGAAAGGAAATCGATGGCAACAGTCAGGGGCATCGTGCGGTGGTAGTCGATGTCTTTCAGCTGAAATATCCGCAGGCTGCCCGAAAGGTTTCCCAGTCGCTGGTGGACGAGGGCATTCTGGACGAATCCTGCGAGTGCGACGACTGGAGCGTTCTGACACGGCACATCAAGCGCCGTCTGATGGACGAGGAGAACCCCATTAACTATCTGCTGCTGATGCTGGATGAGGGCGATATCTTCATTCAAAGCTGCAGCGCGATCAAGTATCAGCCGATTTCCGAGCTGAAGGAGATCCAGTCCAGCAAGTTCAAGTTCGTCATCGCCGGAACGCACAACCTGATCCGGTTCAATCGGGAGGAGGTGCTTTCCAACAACATCGGACTGACCCATCTGGAACCCCTGACCATCCACCCGTTCAAGACGCCGGAGGGCACAGAACTGCTGACCCATGCGCTGGGCTATCTGGGCATCCGGTTCCAGGATGAGAATACCATTTCCATGATTCTGGCGCAGACCAATTATTTCCCGGGTCTGATCCAGCTGTACTGCCAGAAGCTGCTGGAGGCAATGAAGCGGGATTATGCCGGCTATAACGAGACGGAAACACCGCCGTACATTGTGACAGAAACCCACCTCAAGAGCGTGCTCTCGGATCCCGGCTTTAACGAGATGATCCGGCAGAAGCTGGACATCACCCTGAAGGTGGACAAGGACGAGGGCGGCTACTACATGATTATTGCACTGATCATTGCCGAGCTGTATTATCGGAAGCAGTCGGATGCCGGCTACTCTCTCGCAGAGATTCGGGAGGTCGCCGTGGAAAACCAGATCGGCAGGCTTCTGCGGCTGACAGACGAACAGATCAACGAACTGCTCATCGAGATGTGCGACCTGAACGTGCTGGGGGACAACGGCGGAACCTACGTCTTTTCCACTAAGAGCTTTCGGGAACTGCTGGGCGACCAGAAAGAGGTTGCCAACCAGCTGGCAAATTATATCGGGGATGGTGAAGAAGCATGATGACAGAAGAGCTGTGGTGGGGACGCACCCCCAACCCTGCAAGATTTCAGAAAGACGTGCTGGAACAGGTGGAGCTGGAAAATTCTGTCGTCCTGAACTTTCCCGGCGATGTGCCGTGGCGCTCGGTTTTTATCAGCATGCTCCAAAATTCTCTGCATCAGACCAGCGCCACACGGGATTTTTTGGTGATAGAAGCACCATATGAGCGTGATCCCAAAAAACGCATGGAACCCGGGGAATTCATTTTGAAAAATCACTGTGAGCAGTGGGTCTACGACAATTACTGGCCCACCCAGACCTATGGACAATACCTGGCAAGCAAACCGGTGACGCTCCACCAGATGTATATCTATGTCAAGGGCATCCATCGGGACGAATGCGAGGCGTGGTTTCAATTTGTGCGGGACTATCTGGAGAGCTTTCCGGAGAATGCTCAGCACGCTGTCTTTCTGCTGGAGGTGCAGTGCTCCAGCGTCAGCGGCTACCGGCAGCTGACCTTCCTGAACTATCAGGACTATGTTTCGGATTATGACGGGCTGATGCTCTGTCTGGCGGTAACGGCGCCGCTGCGGTGCAGCAGCACACAGAAGCAGTACATCGCCGAGATTGCCGACCACATTGCCGGCGAAAACGTCGAGCAGGCGGGACAGCTGGCAGACGAGGGCGTGGCACTCGCCCAATCGCCGCTGGAAACGGTGGGAACGCTCTTTGCGGACTACGGCTACAACAGCGAAGACTTGGAAAAACGGGTACACGCTGCTGTGTGGGAGGCGCAGATCAAGATCATCTTCCCGAAGATGGAGCAATTCCGGAGCGCATTTATCCGCAAGCATCACGAAAAGCTGATGGGCGTGATGCCCGTCCGCAATTCCAACGGCGAAACCATCTACGAGCCGGACGAACTGGAACTGGGCACGCTGTACTTCATTTGCAACACCAAGTGCCACGTGGAGCAGAAGGACTATGAAAAGCTGCGGAGTTATCGGGAGGCACGCAACAAGCTGGCGCACTGGGACATTCTGAGCTATGAGGACATGCAGTCGCTGGGCTTGCTTTAAGAGCCCGTAAGGAAGTGATACTATCAAAATCATCGCACGCATTCGAAACGATTTCCCGACAAAGTTCGGGATTCCACGGCAGAGCGGTCTGGTGGAACTGGAATCACGGATTGTGATGGAGCCGACCTACCGCAACGCCGACGCCTTTCGGGGGCTGGAGGAATACAGCCACATCTGGCTGATCTGGCAGTTCTCGCAGGCGGTGCGGGAAAACTGGTCGCCCACGGTGCGTCCGCCGAGACTGGGTGGGAACCAGCGCATGGGGGTATTCGCCACCCGTTCGCCGTTCCGGCCGAATCCGGTGGGGCTGTCGGTGGTGGCGCTGAAAGAGGTGGTGCTCCATGGGAAAGATGCGCCGTACCTGATCGTGACCGGCGCCGACCTCATGGACGGCACGCCCATCTATGACATCAAGCCCTACCTGCCCCATATCGACAGCCATCCGGAGGCAAGAGGCGGATTTGCGGTGCAGGCAGCAGCTCACCGGCTGCACGTGGTCTTTCCGGAGGCGTGGCTGTCACAGGTGCCGGCGCATCTGCGTGAACCGCTGACGGAACTGCTGGCGCAGGATCCCCGCCCGTCCTACCAGCATGACCCGGAACGGGTGTACGGCTTCCCCTTTGCCGGCATGGAGATCCGGTTCACTGTGCAGGCGGAAACGCTGACAGTTTGCAGCGTGACACCGGAAAAATAAGCGGACCAAAAGAGTCCCCGCATCGGTCAGACGGTGCGGGGACTTTTGTGCGGTATTTATTTCAGCCGGAGGATTGCGCTTCTTTTTGCTGAGCCTGCTGTTCATAGAGGGTGTCGAGGAATTGTTCCAGCTTTCCCTTGTTGCGTTCGGTGAGGGCGTTGTATTTTTGGAGCACGGCAGCGGCGTCTTCGTGGAGCGAAACGGTACAGCGGTTGACAGGAATGTTGGTGCGTCCGGCGATGTAGTCCAGACTGACCCCGTAGAAGTCCGCCAGCTGGACGGCACGAGAAAACGGAAGTTCACGTTCTCCTTTTTCATATTTGCCATAGTACTGGGCAGTTGTCCCAAGATATGCTGCAAGTTCAGATTGTGTTTTGTCTGCATCTTCCCGCAGATCTCGAATTCGCTGATAAAAAGCCATGTGTGCCACTCCTTTTTTCGTTTATTTTATCACAAATGGCTAAAATATATTGACATATCAATCTAAATAGATTATAATATGAATAGAATAGTCAGATATGACTATAAAACACAAAGGAGTTGGTATCAGTGAAAGCAAGCAGGAAAACAAGGTTTGTCCGGTGGATTGCGGCGTTTGTCAGCATTGTGTTATTTGGAACATATCTGGGTTCTTTGTCAATGAATCCACTGACAGTCTCTGCGATTTGCTGTCGAAAGGATGGCTTTGATAAGAGCAGATATACTCTGACCGGCAATGTTGCACAGGATGTTGCGACGATAGCAAAATCACAAGCTGGTCGAACTTGTTCTGATTTTGGGTATTCTGGGGTCGATTATGGGGCATGGTGTGATGAATATGTTGCGGACTGCCTTGAAAATGCCGGATGTGATGATTCAATCGTTGCACACGGTGGAACGGTTGCAGATTTTGAAAAAAAGATGCGAAAAAGAGGTGCGGTTGTAGTATCTTCGCCGCAGCCGGGAGACCTGTTGTTTTTTTCATGGTCACACGTGGAAATTGTAACAAGGGTCGAGGGTGGCACTGTGTACTGTGCCGGCGGTAATAACCAGGGGAAAACTTATCCTGGCGGAAGATGTGCCGGAGAGAGAAATGCACAGAGCGTTGCAAAAAGCATGGGCGGTTCGATTCGGTTGTATTTGAGACCGAATTATCCGAATCCGAATCCAAATCCGCCGACAAATTTGAGTATAACATCTAATGACGGAAAGTATAAAGTTGGTGATACAGTGACGTTCACGTTTTCGTGTTCAAATGCAACAGAAATGTATATTCCGATAGATGTAAATGGAGAACGAAAATATTTTATTGATGTGTCTGGAAGATCTTCATATACTTGCTCATTTGATACACCAGGTGTATATGGCTATTTTTTATATGCTAAAAATGCAGCAGGCGAAGCTTCTACGGTTTTAGATTATAAACAATTTCGAGTTGATAGTTCTGTTCCTGCGAATTTAACGATTTCTACAGATAAAAATAGTTATGCAGTAGGCGAACAAATTACATTTTCATTTTCATGTGATAATGCTGTAAGAGTAGCTATTCCAGTTGATTATAACGGAAAAAGAACAGATTTTATTGATGTAACAGGGAAAAATACGTATACTTGTTCGTTTGATAAAGCAGGAATTTATGGCTATTTTTTATATGCAGAAAATGCATGTGGAGAATCTACAACTGAATATATCGAATTTACTGTGCAAGACAACCCGCCATCAAATTTGTCTATTTCAACAGATAAATCGTACTATGTAATTGGTGAAACGATAACATTTTCTTTTACAAGTCAAAATGCCACTCGTTTAGCTATCCCAATTGATTATAATGGAAAGCGAGTAGATTTTATTGATGTAACAGGAAAAGATACATATACTTGCTCATTTGATAAAGCAGGAACCTATGGTTATTTTTTATATGCGGAAAATGCTTGTGGGGAATCTTCAACGGTTCTTGATTATAAGCAGATTCAAGTATATGATACAATCCCCGGCGACCTCAACTCCGACAACACCCTCACCACCGCCGATGCCGTTTTTCTCCAAAACTACCTCCTGAACGCCGCCACCCTCACCGCTGACCAGCAGCAGGCTGCCGACCTCAACGCCGATGGCGTGGTGAACGCCCTCGACCTGGCACTGTTCCGGCAGAAGCTGGCATAACCAAACCGCACCCCCAACAGAAAAGCCGTACCTCAGACCATTCCGAGGTACGGCTTCTTTTTCTATGGTTTTGCGTTTTGTTCGTTTAGCGGATCTTCGAGCCTACCGGCAGGCTTTCGTCAGGGAAGATCACCTTGACATCACCGTTGGGCATATCTGCCGCACAGATCATGCCGCAGCTTTCCACGCCGCACAGCTTTGCCGGCTTCAGGTTTGCCACCAGCATAATCTTCTTGCCGATCAGGTCTTCCGGCTTGTACCACGGTGCAATACCGGAAACCACCTGTCTGCCGCCCATGCCGTCGTCCAGCTGGAGCTTCAGCAGCTTCTTGGACTTCTTCACCTTTTCGCATTCCAGAACCTTTGCCACACGCAGATCCACCGCACCGAACTGCTCGATGCCGATCTCCTCTGCCAGCGGCTGCGGGGTGAACTCCGGCTCCTTCGGCTCTTCCTTGGGCTGTGCTGCCAGAATCAGCTGGTTCAGCTCGTCGATCTCCTTCTCCACGTCAATTCTCGGGAAGATGATCTCGCCCTTGTGTACCGTCACATTTGCCGGCAGTGTGCCGAACTGGTCGGCGGTGTCGTAGGTCAGCGTGTCCTCTGTTGCGCCGATCTGCGCCCAGATCTTCGGCATGGTCTCCGGCATGAATGCGCCCAGCGGCAGGGTAATGATGCGGATGGTCTCCAGCAGGTTGTACAGCACTGTTGCCAGACGGGTGCGGTTTGCCTCGTCCCGTGCCAGAATCCACGGCGCTGTCTCGTCGATGTACTTGTTCGCACGGGATACCACCTGGAAGATCTCCGCCAGCATCTGGTTCAGCTGGGTCTTGTCCAGCAGCGTCTCCAGCTTTGCTTTCAGTCCGGTGGCAGCTGCAATGAGGTCGTCGTCAAACTCGCCTGCCTGACGTTCCTCCGGCAGCGTGCCGCCGAAGTACTTGTCCACCATGGCAACGGTACGGGAAACCAGATTGCCCAGACCATTTGCCAGATCGGAGTTGATGCGGTTGATCATGATCTCGTTGGAGAACGAGCTGTCTGCGCCCAGCGCCATTTCCCGCAGGATGTGATAGCGGATGGCATCGGCGCCGTAGCGGTCTGCCAGCAGGAACGGGTCAACTACGTTGCCCAGCGACTTGGACATTTTCTGTCCGTTGAAAGTGATCCAGCCGTGAACGGCGAGGTGCTTCGGCAGCGGCAGATCCAGCGCCATCAGCATTGCCGGCCAGATAATGGCGTGGAACCGCATGATGTCCTTGGCAACCATGTGGACATCTGCCGGCCAGTAGCGGTCGAAATCGTGGTAAGCTTCGTTGCCGTAGCCCAGTGCGCTGATATAGTTGGACAGCGCATCGATCCAGACGTAAACCACGTGGTCGGGGTCGAATGTGACCGGAATGCCCCACTTGAAAGAGGTGCGGGAAACGCACAGGTCTTCCAGACCGGGCTTGATGAAGTTGTTTACCAGCTCTACCGCACGGGTTTTCGGCTGAAGATAGTCGGTCTCTGTGAGCAGCTTTTCAATGCGGTCGGCGAAGGGGGTCATCTTCATGAAGTATGCCTCTTCCTTTGCCTCGGTCACCTCACGGTGACATTCCGGACAGCAGCCGTTTTCGTCCAGCTGGGATTCCGTCCAGAAGCTCTCGCACGGGGTGCAGTACTTGCCCTTGTACTCGCCCTTGTAGATGTAGCCCAAATCGTACAGCTTCTTGAAAATCTTCTGTACGGTTTCTATGTGGTAATCGTCGGTGGTGCGGATGTAGCGATCATAGCTGATGTGCATCTTTGCCCAGAGGGCTTTGAACGTCTTGACGATCTCGTCCACGTATTCTTTCGGGGTAACGCCCTTGGCAGCGGCTTTCTGTTCGATTTTCAGACCGTGCTCATCGGTACCGGTGAGAAAGAGCACATCATAGCCCTGCATCCGTCTGTAGCGTGCGATGGAATCGCAGGCAACGGTGGTGTAGCAGTGTCCGATGTGCGGATTGCCGGACGGATAGTAGATCGGTGTGGTAATATAGAACGGCTTTTTTGACATACAGGATCCTCCTTTATTTGCAGCCGCCGGATCCTGTGGAAATAAGTTCCGGCGGCGTAGGCTCTTAACCTCTATTATAACATATTTCTCTGAATTTGTCACGTGTTTTTTTCGGGATTTGCGTTTTGAGAGAAGCCGGCAGGCAGCGCTTTCTATGAATTGCGGTTCACAGACGGCGAAATCCGCTGTGTCCCGTCTGCCATGGCAAAGAAACACCCGCTGTTCGGCACCAGAGTGACACCGGACAGCGGGTGGTTTTACGGATTATGGGAGCTGATCCGTTTGGAAAGACGGGTGCTTAGAATCTGTTTTCACAAGGCACGTGTGTACGCATGGAAAGACAGGTCCTTAATTTACCGTGCGCAGGACCGACTTGTGGAATACCTGCTGGTAAGCCTTGACGACGATGGGCAGCAGAACGCAGATCATAATGACGTCAAAGGGGAACTGTCCCACGTTCTTGATCAGACGGGGCAGCATCCAGGTGCCGAATGCGCTCCATGCCGAGCCGGACATGGCAAACGGGAAATCCGGATTGATGTAGCATGCGTACAGAATGCTGGAGTTCAGCATCAGATTGCCGATAAGCACCACGGTCAGACGTGCCAGCACGGCGGAGAACAACAGGTTCTTCTGGGATGTGCGGCGATACAGGAACAGACCGTATACCAGCGCATTCAGAACAACCACCAGCGCCAGCAGCAAGTTATATTCCCGCATTTTGGAGCCGTCCAGCAGATAGCCGATGATGTCCGTGCCCAGTGCGGCAATCATGGAAACCACCGGGCCATACAGCATGGCGATGATCATCACGCCCAGAAATGCGAACGTGATGCGGATGTCCGTGCCGATGGGAATGGCGATGGTGCGCAGGACGATGGACAGCGCCATGAACAGCGCTGCAACGGTGATGGTCCGCACCTGTTTCAGTTCACGTGCGGAATCAGTGAATAATGACAAAAAGCCTCTCATGAAAATACCTCCTTACCCTTGACGGGCATTTTGAAATGGTGCTTCGTGCACATAAGGAGTGAATTTCAAGAAAGGCTTTCTGAAAAATCAGGACTTCTTATGATGCATTCAGCGGGATGCGGAATCGGCACCGCAAATTCGGGACACTGTCCTGAATTTTTCGTCCCGGCAGCAACTCCCCGTCTGCCGGACACTTAACGCACCGTTTCCTACTCTGGTAATGCAATCTATCTCAGCGCAGTGCGCTGAAATCACCCGGCAGAGAGAAATGCCGGGGAGATGCCATAGGATTTCGAACCATTTTTCACAAAATACGTGTATCCGCTTTGTGAAGACGGGTTCTTACTTTTCGATCACACGAACACGCAGCACGCCGTCAATGGCGGTCAGTGCCTTGATCATTCCCTCAGTGACACCGTCGATGTCCAGAATGGTGTAAGCGTAATCCTTCTTGCTGGCATTGGTCATATTCTCAATGTTTGCGCCAGCCACGCCGATGACAGAGGTCAGGGCGGAGATCATTGCCGGAACGTTCCGGTGAATGATACAAACCTTGGTATATACTGCCTGAAGCTGTGCATTGGGCAGGTTCACGCTGTTGCGGATGTCGCCCTGTTCCAGATAAGCCATCAGCTCATCGGCTGCCATGCTTGCGCAGTTGTCCTCGCTCTCCGGTGTGGAAGCACCCAGATGCGGGGTTGCAATGATGTGCTTTGCGTTGCAGGTCTTTGCGTTGGGGAAGTCGGTGCAGTAGTAAGCCACCTTGCCGCTCTCCAGCGCTGCGATCATATCATCATCGTTGACCAGTTCGCCGCGGGCATAGTTCAGCACACGAACGCCGTCCTTCATTTTGGCGATGGAAGCGGCATTGATCATGCCCTCTGTGTCCTTGTTGAACGGTACGTGGATGGTCAGGTAATCGGCTACGGCGAAAACATCGTCCTGTGTCTTGACGACAGTCACAGACGGATCCAGACGCAGTGCTGCGCCGATGGACAGGAACGGGTCAGTGCCGACGACCTTCATGCCCAGTGCAACGGCTGCGTTGGCAACCAGTGCGCCGATGGCACCCAGACCGATGATGCCCAGTGTCTTGCCTTTGATCTCCGGGCCGGCGAACTGGCTCTTGCCCTTTTCCACCTGCTTTGCAACGGTGGTTTCGCCATCGGTCAGACCAGCCGCCCAGGTCATTGCCTCCGGAATCTTTCGGGAGGAGATGAGCAGACCGGTGAGCACCAGTTCCTTTACGGCATTGGCATTGGCACCCGGTGTGTTGAATACACAGATGCCGGCTTCTGCGCAGCGATCCAGCGGGATGTTGTTGACACCGGCACCTGCACGGGCGATTGCCAGCAGGTTGGAGCCAAATTCGGTTTCGTGCAGCGATGCGCTGCGCACCAGAATGGCATCCGGATTCTCAGCGGTGTCGGTTACGGTGTAATTCTGTCCGAACCGTTCGGTTCCGGCAGGAGAAATCTTATTGAGTGTTTGAATGGTATACATGGGATTCCATCCTTTCTTCAGGCATTTTCTGTTTCAAACTGACGCATGAAGTCCACCAGCTTCTGCACGCCCTCGATGGGCATTGCATTGTAGATGGAGGCACGCATACCGCCAACGGTGCGGTGGCCCTTCAGGTTCACGAAGCCGGATTCTGTAGCAGCCTTGATGAACTTGGCATCCAGTTCCTTGTCGCCGGTCACGAACGGTACATTCATGAGAGAACGGTCTTCCTTGCGGACGGTGCCCTTGAACAGCTTGCTCTCGTCCAGGAAATCGTACAGGATCTTTGCCTTTTCCTGATTGCGCTTCTGCATTGCTTCCAGACCGCCCATCTTCTTGAGCCACTTGAACACCTTGCCGCAGATATAAATGCCGTAGCAGGGCGGTGTGTTGTACAGGGAGTCTGCATCCGCCTGTGTTTTCCATGCCAGCATGGTGGGGGTGTTCTCCACAGCCGGCTTTTCCGGAATCAGGTCTTCCCGAATGATGGCGATGACAACGCCTGCCGGACCCACATTCTTCTGAACACCGCCGTAGATCACACCGTACTTGGTGACATCTACCGGCTCGCTCAGGAAGCAGGAGGAAACGTCTGCCACCAGAGGCTTGCCCTTGGTGTTGGGCAGCTTCTTATATTTGGTACCATAAATGGTGTTGTTCTCACAGATATAGACATAATCGGCGTCTTCGTCGATGGGCAGATCGGAGCAGTCCGGAATATAGGAGAATGTCTTGTCCTCGGAGGAAGCGATCTTGACAGCCTTGCCGTACTTCTGCGCCTCCTGATATGCCTTTTTTGCCCACTGACCGGTGACGATGTAGTCAGCTACGCCGTTTTTCATTAGGTTCATGGGGACAGCTGCAAACTGCTGGGATGCGCCTCCCTGCAGGAACAGAACCTTGTAGTTGTCGGGAATTCCCATCAGGTCACGGAGATCCTGTTCTGCTGTTTTGATAATCTCGTCGAATGCGGCACTGCGGTGGCTCATTTCCATTACGGACATACCGGTGCCTTTGTAATCCATCATTTCAGCTGCTGCTTCCTGCAGCACTTCTTCCGGCAGCACTGCCGGGCCTGCGCTAAAGTTATACACTCTGTGCATCGCTAAATACCCTCCTGCAAAGCGTGGCATGCAAAACCATACGCTTTGAAATTCTGTTTTCCGATCCAGGACGGCCGGAAATGGCAGGCGACACTGGAACAGTGTCCCTGTAGAATCTGTTTGCAGCAGATTCTCAGAGCTGCTTCCATGGGCATGGCGCATGGTTTTCCAAAGCGCCAGTAATTCCATAGGCCCCTCTATGTATGGATCTCCGTGAAAACAAGCTTCTGCTCTGACCGGTTTTTTGAAACGGTACTTTTTATTATACGCCATTTTCGTGCAATTGTCAAGTTCTGCATAAAATTTGCGGACAATTGTTTTTCCAAGGCGGATTCCCGGCGCCGGTTTTGTCGTTTTTGCACCAAAAAGACCCGCCTGCAAAGATGCAGCACGGGTCTTGTCAAAAACGGTTGTATTGTGGGGTTAGCCGAGAATGCCGAACGTTCCGTCGATTTCCACAGCCAGAACTTCTACGTTGTCCAGAATGGTGATCTCGTTGCCGTCGGCATCGTTGCCCTTCATGGTTACGGCGATGTCATAGATGGCGGTGGCGTCCTCCTTCATCTTGCTGACGAAGTCGTCGCCCAGCAGGGAGGCGTAGGTGTCCAGATAATCCTGTACGAAGTCGGTGTCCTCCTCAAAGTTTTCCTGGAGGACTTCCTTTGCCTGTGCCATTTCCAGACCGGTGATGGTGAAGGTGTCGGTCTGGGCATAGTTCACCAGCGTCTCGTGGTACTGTTCCAGTCCGCGCTCCATGCCATAGCTGTACTTCTCCTGTAAGTATGCCTCCATGGATTCCTGATAGTCCGTATAGAGCTGTGCCTTGTAGAGGTCATAGTTCTGGGTGTCGATGGCATAGAAATAGAGAGAGATGGTGTTTGCCAGACCTTCCGGAACAGCTTCGCTGTCGTAGGTCAGCTTGTAATCCATATCATCGGGGTTGGATTCCGTCACCGGCTGGATGTCCTCTCCGGTGCTCTCAGAAGCAGCGCTGCTCTCCGAGGTGTCGGAGGAATCTGCCTTGCTGCCGCATCCGCCCATGGCAAACAGGGCGGTGCAGGCGAGCAGCAGTGCGGTAATACGGTTCCAAAGGGATTTTTTCATGCGCTTGTCCTTTCCTTATGCCAGCGGCTGGGTGGAAATGCCGTTTTCCGCTGCCCATGTTTCAATGGCGGAGCCGGACGGGCAGGTGATGGTCACTGCCAGCGGTTCTGCGCCCTCTACCAGACCCCAGCGGTCGTATTCCAGCGTGCTGCTGGCGATCGTCAGGTCGGTGAGGCTGCCGCAGCCGGTGAACGCCTCTTCCATAACGGTGGTTGTTGCAGCCGGCAGGGAGATGCTGGTCAGGCTGGAACAGCTTGCAAATGCCGCACGGCGCACGGTGGAAACCGTTTCCGGAATGGAAACCGAGGTCAGCGAACCGCAGTCCATGAACGCACTCTCGCCGATGGTGGCCAGACCATTCGGCAGCGTCACGCTGGTGAGATTCCAGTTTGCCTCAAAGGCGTGGTCGGCGATGGCGGAAACCACATAGCTGTCCACCGTGGACGGGATGTTCAGATCGGTATCTGTCCCGTTGTATCCGGTAATGGAAATGGTGCCGTCATCGTTCATCTGATAGTTGAAGATGCTGGTTTCCGGTGCAGTGTCGCCGCCTTCCGGTGTCGTGCCGACTTCGGTCTGGGAGGCGGAGGTGTCTGCGCCGGCGGTGCTGCTGTCATCCTTTTGATTGCCGCAGCCGGTAGCGGTCATGGCGAACGCTGCGGTCAGGAGGGCAGCCCACAATGCTTTTTTCCAAAATGGATGATGTGTCATATTCGTTCCTTTCTTCGGTGCACCGACTGAAACTGAATCGGTGCGGTTGGCTTTCGGGGAACACGAGTTTTAGACAATCCCGCACAAAGCTTGTGCGGCGTTGCTTTTATTTTTTGCCGCGCATTTTTGCACGGGTCTGATTGCTCAGGATCTGCTTCCGGATGCGGAGTGTCTTGGGGGTGACCTCCAGCAGCTCGTCGTCCGCCAGAAATTCCAGACAGTCTTCCAGACTCAGGTTGCGCGGCGGTACCAGACGGAGCGCATCGTCGCTGCCGCTGGCACGGGTGTTGGTGAGGTGCTTGCGCTTGCAGACGTTGACTACCAGATCTTCTGCCTTGGGGGATGCGCCCACAACCATGCCCTCATAAACTGGCACGCCTGCGCCGATGAACAGCGAGCCGCGCTCCTGTGCGTTGAACAGACCGTAGGTGACAGCTTCGCCGGTTTCGAAAGAGATCAGCGAACCAACGCTGCGGCGGGGAATATCGCCCTTGTACGGCTGGTACTCATAAAAGACGCTGCTCATGATGCCCTCGCCCTTGGTGTCGGTGAGAAATTCGCTCTTATAGCCGAACAGACCCCGGGAGGGGATCAAGAAGGTCAGACGGGTACGGCTGCCCTGCGGGTGCATGTCCTGCAGTTCTGCCTTACGGGAGCCAAGCTTTTCCATGACAGAGCCAACGCACTCCTCCGGAACGTCGATGGACAATTCCTCGATGGGTTCGTAGCGCTTGCCGTCCACTTCGTGGAACAGAACACGAGGCGTGGAAACACCTAGCTCGTAGCCCTCACGGCGCATGTTCTCAATCAGGATGGACAGGTGCATTTCACCTCTGCCGGCAACACGGAATGCATCGGTGCTGTCGGTCTCAGTGACACGCAGGGAAACGTCACGGAGCAGCTCCCGCATCAGACGGTCACGAAGCTGGCGGGAGGTGACGAACTTACCCTCCTGTCCGGCAAACGGGCTGTCGTTGACACAGAAAGTCATTTCCACCGTCGGCTCGCTGATCTTGGTGAACGGCAGCGGTTCGAAGCACTCCGGCGCACAGACGGTGTCGCCGATGGAGATGTTCTCAATGCCGCTGATCCAGACGATGTCGCCCACGGTTGCGGACTCTGCCGGCACACGCTGAAGTCCCTGAATTTGCAGCAGGGAGACGATCTTGTTGCGGCGGGAGTTCTCCGGATCGTGGTAGTTGCCCAGCAGCACCTGCTGTCCCACCTGAATGGTGCCTCTTGCGATGCGGCCGATGCCGATTCTGCCCACGTACTCATTATAGTCAATGGAGGAGATCAGCATTTGCAGCGGTGCCTCCGGATCGCCCTTCGGCGGATCCACATAGGACATAATGGTGTCGAACAGGGGTTTGAGGTCGGTGCCTGTTTCGTGGGGGTCAAAGCTGGCCGTGCCGGCACGGCCGGAGCAGTACAGGAACGGGGTGTTTTCCAGCTGTTCCTCGCTGGCATCCAGATCCATGAGCAGCTCCAGCACCTCGTCTGCGATCTCGTCCAGGCGTGCGTCCGGACGGTCGATCTTGTTGACCACAACGATGATCTTCAGGTTCATTTCCAGTGCCTTGGAGAGCACAAAGCGTGTCTGAGGCATCGGGCCCTCAGCCGCATCTACCAGCAGCAGTGCGCCGTCTACCATGCTGAGAACACGTTCTACCTCGCCGCCGAAGTCCGCATGTCCCGGTGTATCAATGATATTGATTTTGGTGTCGCCGTAGCGTACCGAGGTGTTCTTTGCCAGAATGGTGATACCACGCTCACGCTCCAGATCGTTGGAGTCCATGACACGGTCTGCCACAGCCTGATTTTCCCGGAATACGCCGCCCTGCTTCAGCATCTCGTCCACCAGCGTGGTCTTGCCGTGGTCAACGTGGGCGATAATGGCGACATTTCTCAAATCTTCTCGTACCATAATTCTCTTCCTCTTTCTCGTGTTCGTCGTTTGAAGAAGCAGCATCCGCAGGACACGGCTTCTGATTTTTGGATCTACAAAGCCATACACATGAAATCGAAAAAAAACAGGTAAACTCTCGAAGAGTCTACCTGTTTTTTGGTGGGAGAGGATGGATTCGAACCATCGAAGCTAGAAGCAACAGATTTACAGTCTGCCCCCTTTGGCCACTCGGGAACTCTCCCAAATCACACATGTAGGTTGTAGAATATTGGAGCTGGTGGACGGACTTGAACCCCCGACCTGCTGATTACAAATCAGCTGCTCTACCAACTGAGCTACACCAGCGCTGCAACGATATTTATTATATCACAGGATGTCCCATTCGTCAAGCATTTTTTTGAGGTTTTTGATTTTTTAAGTTTTATAGTGATAAAGTTTAGAAATATTTCTAGAGATGCTTGTAATACAAGTAATTTTGATTATACTGTAAAATAAAATGAATGCGGTTGAAATGGCGGAATACCTGAAGCAAGAGCAATCCGGCGTCAGACGGCAAATCCGGCGCATTCGGCGCAGCGGAACCCAGCGGCTCAAAAACGGCGGATGATTTCCTTTTCAAATCGCAATCACGTAATTTTCACCAAAAAATCAGTTGCATTCCCGTTGCATTTATGTTATAATCTATAGGGCATCTTTTGTAAAATACAAGAGCTTATCGATAATACTATTATAATGTATTCAGAAAGAAAATAAAGAGATCTGTTTTTCGGCGCTGTTTTGCCGGAAACGGAAAGCGAGGGATTGATTCTATGTGTGGAATTGTTGGATATGTGGGAAAGCGGGATTGTACGGATGTTTTGATGAGCGGTCTGAGCAAGCTGGAATACCGCGGATATGACTCCGCAGGCATCGCCGTGTTTCAGGAGGGGAAGATCGTTGTTGCCAAGGCGAAGGGCCGTCTGAAAAATCTGGAGGAGCGGATGGAAAAGGAGGGTCGTCCAAAGGGGCACGTGGGCATCGGCCACACCCGCTGGGCGACTCACGGCGAGCCGTCCGATGTGAATTCGCATCCTCACACCGGCGGAAGAGTCACCATCGTGCACAATGGCATCATTGAAAACTACAAGGAGCTGAAAGACTTCCTCATGGGCAAGGGCGTGACCTTCACCAGCGACACGGACACGGAAGTGGTGGCACGGCTGCTGGACTACCGCTATAACGGCAGTCCCATTCAGACGATTTCCGAGACCATCCGTGACCTGGAGGGCTCCTATGCGCTGGGCATCATCTTCGCCGACCATCCGGATCAGGTGTATGCCGTGCGCTGTGAAAGCCCGCTGATCGTGGGCGTTGGCAAGGGCGAGAGCTTCATTGCCTCGGATGTGCCGGCAATCATCGAGTACACACGGGATTACTATCTGTTGGAACACGAGGAGATCGCCGTGCTGAACAGTGACGGCGTGCAGATCTACGATGCCTTTGGACAGCCGGTGCAGAAAGAGCTGAAAACGGCGGACTGGGATGTGGAGGCAATCGGCAAGGGCGGCTATGCCCACTTCATGCTGAAAGAGATTCACGAGCAGCCCACCGCCATTCGCAATACCATTGCGCCCCGCATCCAGAACGGCCTACCCAATCTGGAGGAGTGCGGGATTACGCCGGAGGTGCTTCGTGGCTTCCGCCATATTCAGGTGGTGGCGTGCGGTACGGCAATGCATGCCGGCACCGTGGGCAAGTACGTGATCGAGAAGCTGGCACGTGTGCCGGTGACCGTGGACATTGCCTCGGAGTTCCGCTATCGGGAACCGCTGGTGGGAGAGGGCGACCTTGTCATCATCATCTCCCAGTCCGGTGAAACGGCGGACAGTCTGGCAGCAATGCGTCTGGCGAAGTCGCTGGGGGCAAAGACCCTCGCCATTGTCAACGCCATGGGCAGTTCCATCGCACGGGAGGCGGATATGCTCATCTATACCCACGCAGGGCCGGAGATCGCCGTGGCTTCCACCAAGGCGTACATCGTGCAGATCGCTGTGATGTATCTGTTTGCCTTTGAACTGGCGCTGGCTGTGGGAAAAATCGATGAGGCGGAGTGCCGCAGACTGGTGGAACTGCTCCAGCAGACACCGGACAGCATCGCTGCCATTCTGGAGCACAAGGAACAGGCGCAGTACATCGCCTCCTCGCTGATTACCGCAGACAGCCTGCTGTACATCGGACGCGGGCTGGACTACGCACTGAGCATGGAGGGCTCGCTGAAACTCAAGGAGATCTCCTACATCCACTCGGAGTCCTACGCAGCCGGCGAACTGAAGCACGGCACCATCTCCCTGATTACGGAGAACATGCCGGTCATCGCCGTGGCAACGCAGAAGGCGCTGAAAGAAAAGACCATCAGCAACATCAAAGAGGTCAAGGCACGGGGCGCCAGGGTGATTCTGGTTTGCCGGGAGAGCGACAGCGTAGATCCGGAGGCAGTGGACATTCGTTTCGATCTGCCGGAATTCGACGATCTGCTGATGCCCATGATTGCGGTCGTACCGCTTCAGCTCATCGCATATTATACCTCGGTGCTCAAGGGAAATGATGTGGATAAACCCCGCAATCTGGCAAAGTCGGTAACGGTAGAATAAGGAAAGCGCAGGATGGGAAAGCGCATTTCCGGAGAAATTTAAAGGATGAGAAAGAATTATGAGAAAACATAAGATCACACTTCTGGTGGCTGCTGTTCTGACCGGCACTGCACTGCTTGCCCTGCCGGTTTCGGCAGACGAGGAAATCGGCGGAATGGAAGAGGACACCACACAGGCGGAAACCGTGACCAGCGGTGACTATACCTATACTTTGGAGACAGACGGCACGGCGACCATTGTCGGCTATAGCGGAAAGGACACCGATCTGACCCTGCCCGGCAAGCTGGACGGCCACGTTGTGGCAAAGCTGGGGGATGATGCACTGGAGAGCCAGACGTCCCTGCAATCCGTCACCATTCCGGAGAGCATGACCGGCATTGGCGATGCCTGCTTCTTTGGCTGCTCCTCGCTGGAGTCGTTCTCGGTGGAGAGCGGCAGCACCAGCTTTGCAGTGGACGACAGCGGTGCGCTGCTCTCCGCAGACGGCACCAGCTTCATCGCCTATCCGCCGGCAAAGTCGGGGGACACCTACACCGTGCCTGACGGCGTAACCGAGCTGTGGCCGGCATCTTTTGCTCAGACGAGTCTGACCAGCGTCAGCCTGCCCTCCGGCTTGCTCTTCATTGATGAGTGGGCGTTTGCCTACAGCGACATCCAGTCGGTGACGCTGCCGGATACAGTGACAGAGATCTATGACTATGCGTTTGCCTACTGCACCCGCCTCACAGAGATGACATTTCCGGCATCGGTGCGCAGCATTGACGCAGCGTCATTCGCCGGATGCGCCAACCTGAGCAGTGTGACATTTGCAGACGGTCTGGAAACCGTTGAGATGGCAGCGTTCGCCGGAACTGCCATGAAAGAGGTGACCGTTCCGGCAAGTGTCAGCGCCATCGGCTTCTGCGCCTTTGGATACGAGGATGACATGAAGACTGCTGTAAGCGATTTCGTGATCTACGGCAGCGTCGGTTCGGAAGCGCAGCGGTACTGCACCGTGGAGGATTCCGAGAACGACTATGTCAACAGCTTTACCTTCCAGAGCGTCCTCACTGAGGACAGCGCAGCCTCTGCCACTGAGGATACCAAGCTTCAGACCGCAGTGGAAGAGAAGAGTCCGTGGCAGCAGTACGGCAAGTGGGTGCTGCTGGGCGTTTGCGTGGCAGTGCTGCTGGTTGGCGGTGTGGTGCTGATCGCCGGCGGTAAGAAGAAAAAGGATGCGCCGGAATCCTCTGATAAGTCCGCTGAGGAAAAACGATGAGAACGTGGTATCAGATCGGATGCGGTCTGCTTGTAGCGGTGCTTTTACTCGGCACTGTGCCGCAGTTTCCGGCAGCAGCAGCGGAACTGGAGACATCCGCAGCGGCAACGGAGGACAGCGGCATTTCTGTGGACACCTCGCAGGATGCCAAGTATGATGTGTTCACCTATCGGGAAAATACGGACGGCGGCATTACCATCACTTCCTGCGACACCGCTGCCACCAGCGCAGAGATTCCGGCGGAGATCGACGGGGCACCGGTGACGCAGATCGGCGATGCAGCGTTTATGAATTGCAGTTTCGTCTCCACCGTGACGATTCCGGAGCATGTGACTGCTATCGGCGAGAGTGCCTTTGCCTCCTGTCCCATGCTCTGCGAGGTGGTTCTGCCGGAGGGGCTGACCTCCATCGGCAAGGGTGCTTTCGAGAGCTGCTCCATGCTGAACATCATCAACCTGCCAAAGACATTGACGGCGCTGCCGGATGCTCTGTTCTATAAATGTACATTCCTGTCTATTCTGGAACTGCCGGACACTCTGCAAAGCATTGGAAACGAGACGTTTTACAGCTGCACGGCGCTGGCATCGCTGGAGCTGCCGGATGGGCTGACCTCCATCGGGAAGTATGCCTTTCAGAACTGCCAGAAGCTGACGGACATCACACTGCCGGCATCCTGCACCTCCATCGGCGACTATGCCTTTGACGGCTGTCAGGCGCTGACGGCGTTCTCTGTGGCAGAGGGCAATTCCGCATACTGTGCCGAGGACGGCGTGCTGTTTTCCGCCGACCAGTCCACGCTGATCCGCTATCCGCAGGCACGGGAGGAAACCGGCTATGCGGTGCCGGATGCGTGCCGGACGCTGGGGGACTGGAGCTTCATTGGCGCTTCCACCTTGGAACAGATCGACCTGAATCAGGTGACTGCAATCGGGGAGGACTGCTTCTATTACTGTACGGCGCTGAAGAATATTGCCGTGCCGGACGGCGTGACGCAGCTCAACGGTGCGGTGTTCGCCTACTGCACGTCTCTGGAGCAGGTGACCTTGCCCGACACGATGCAGACGCTGGGAGATTACTGTTTCTATTCCGATGTGGCGCTGGCGGACATCAACATTCCGGACGGCGTGACACAGCTGGGCGAGAAATGTTTCTATAACTGCGGTGCGCTGCTGGAACTGTCGCTTCCGGCGAGCATCACAGAGATCGGGGAAAAGGCACTGGGGTATTACACCAATGCAGACGGCAAGGACGACCAGCGCATCGACAAGCTGAACATCCGCAATGGGGGCAGCGCTGCGGTGCGTGCCTATGAGCGCAGCTGGAAGCATGCGTCCCTGTGGAAATGGCTGCTTGCCGGCGGCATCGCTGTCGCTGCAGCAGGCGGGATTACGGCGATCGTTCTGGTGCATCGCAGCCGGAACCGTATCCGCACGACCACACGCCAGGCATCGGCGACGAAACCGGGGAAGAGAAAATAGACGGAAAGGACCGAGAAATTTTATGAAGCATATCAAACACACGGCGGCACGCACCTTTGCCGGATTTCTGGCAGCGGTGCTGTCTGCCGGAATGCTTGCCGTTTCCTCCGGTGCGGTATTTGCCGAGGAGAGCACAACGCAGTCCAACACCTTTGACGACGGCACGCTGACCTATACCATTACAGATGGCACAAATGTTTCCGTCACCGGCTGTGCCACTTCGGCGACCCACGTCAGCATTATGCCGGAGATCGACGGCTACAACGTCACTGCTATCGGGGAAGAGGCGTTTGCAGAGTGCGAATCCCTGCAGGGTCTGACCATTCCGGAAACGGTGCAGTCCATTGGCTCGGCTGCCTTTTACGGCTGCACCTCGCTGGAATCGCTGACGATTCCGGACGCTGTCACCAAGATCGAGGACGGCACGTTTTTCAACTGCACTTCACTGAAAGATCTGAAGCTTGGGGACGATGTGACAGAGATCGGAAGCATGGCGTTTGGCTACTGCACCTCGCTGGAAGAGGTCACGCTGCCGAGTGCGCTGGAAACCATCGGCGACCAGCTGTTCTATTACTGCACGGCGCTGCAAGAGGTTTCCATTCCGGCGCATGTGACGCAGCTGGGTTCGTATACGTTTTATGGCTGTATGTCCATGGAGTCCTTTGATGTGCCGGCAACGCTGGAGGACATTGGCGCGCTGCCGTTTTTCGGCTGCCGGAGTCTGAAGACCCTGACCGTGGAGGACGGCAACCCCAATTACATTGTGGATGACAACGTGCTGTATAACAAGGCGCACGACATCCTCTATGCCTATCCGGCAGGACGGGAGGACACGTCCTTTGAAGTGCCGGAGGGAACGCTGGTGGTATACGCCGGAGCATTTTTTGCCGCTGAAAACTTGCAGCAAGTGACGTTCCACGATGACTTGCAGTACATCGGAGAGATGGCGTTTGACTTTTGCAGCGGACTGCAATCCATTACCATTCCGGAGAGCGTGACGACCATCGGGGAAACGGCGTTCTCGGACTGCTCCGCCCTAAAGGAGGTCACCTTTGTGGGCGCAGAGGATGAGGACACCTCAGAAAAGAATCTGGAAATCGGCAGCTATGCCTTTTTCTGCTGCGACAGCCTGAAAGAGGTGACACTGCCCAAGCGGGTGTCCTCCATCGGGGACTATGCGTTTGGCTGTGTTTCCGTGGAAAGCGACAGCAGCGAGGACTCTTCCTCCGGCAGCAGCTCCGATGACATGCAGGTGGAGGCCATGGATGACTTTCTGCTCATCGGATACACCGGTGCTGCTGCGGATTACGTCAAGAAGTGCGACGTGAAGATCAACTTCAAATCCCTGAACTTCGACTGGGGCAGACTGGTATTTTACGTGGTGCTGTGCGCTGCCATTCTCGTGGTGCTGCTGATTGCCGTGCAGGTGATTCGCCGGACGATCATGACCAGGGAGGAAAAGGAAGCGCTGCGCCAGGCAAAGGAACTCCAGAAGATTCCGCTTTCTCAGCGTGGAGAGAACGGCGCTGCCGAGGCAGCGGAGGAGCCGGATGACGGCTACCGCGGCATCTTGGAGGACGACGGGCCGGAGGAGGATGTGGCCGTTCCGGAGTATGACGATACCTATACCCACGGCAGACTCCACCAGATCGTCCACGCAGACCAGCCGGAACCGCCTGCGAAATCCGATGGGGAGAATGACACCAAAGAGGACTAACGGAAACTCGTTTCGGTTCTGATGTTAAACAGCTCTGCTGTCTGCTGCGGTGCAGACGGGCGGGGCTGTTTTTTTGTTGCTCAAAATGTGACCAAACGGGCGGCAGCGGTGTTATTATAAGTGAACGGCCGTGAAATACAGAAAAAGAAGATGATCGCATGCAGGAACGAAGGCTGATAAAACAGTTGAAGCAGCATGATCCGGATGCACTGTCCGAACTGATGCAGCAATACACCGCATATGTGGGAACCATTGTTCGGAACATTCTGGGGAAGGTGCTGACAGAGTCCGATGTGGAAGAGGTAACGGCAGATGTTTTTGTCATCGTCTGGAACCACAGCAAAGAAATTCAGCAGGGGAAACTGCGCCCCTATCTTGCGACTGTCGCTCGAAACTGCGCCAAGAATCGGCTGCGCGGATATCAGGAAACAGTTGGTTTAGAGCAGGCGGAATCAATTTGCTGCTGCGAGGACATTGAGCAGGAGATTGATCAGAAGATTTTGGCGGAGATGCTGCAGGATGTGCTGGATGCCCTTGCACCAAAAGATCGGGAGATCCTGGTGCGCCATTATTATTACTACGAGGGCGTTAAGCAGATCGCAGAGGATCTCGGTATGAAAGAATCTGCGGTGAAAATGCGGATGAGCCGTGCCCGAAAGCGTTTGCAGCAGGAATTGATTGACCGTGGCTATGCCTATGAGGATTCGCCGGCGGTGCAGAAGATACAGTTTGCTGCCATATGAAAAGGAGTGACAAAATATGCAAATGAATGATTACGATTGGTTTGACCACTATGATGCGGAAAAAAACGGCGTACCGGAGATAACATCAGAGGAGATTGCAGCAGATGCTGTTGCAAAGCGTGTGCAGGAACAGCTGGGAATTACGATAAAGCCGATGCATTCGCAGCGCCGCAGAACGTGGACACGCTGGGTTGCCGGTGCTGCCGCTGCGGCAGTTCTGGTGACTGGCGGAACGATGCTCTCCACAGCTGCCGGAATCGGTGGAACTGAAGCGTTTTTCCGCAGCCTGTTTTCCAAAGAAGTGCCGGAACATCCGGAAAAAATGGAATCGCTGGTCACCGTGCCGCATGCGGTAATCGATAGTACCAATGCACAGGTGCAGTTTGCACTGTTGGGAATGTACGGCGATGATAGTCAGGCGCTGCTGAGCTTTTCTGTCACGGCATCCGGCGTATCGCTGACGGACGGCTTGAAGATTCCGTATCAGCTTTCTGTCTTGGACACAGACGGAACGGTACTGCTGGAGGAGGCAAACGACGGCGGAACGGTGGCAGAACTTCGGGAAAAAAACGGCGCCTACTATTTGAATCTCAGCATCCAGAAATCCGGACTGCAAGGGAAAAAGCTGGAGCTGACGTTCCAGAATTTCTATACCGATCAGCAGATCCAGGCGATTGATGCACAGGTAAATCAGTATGAGGATTCCTTTCTCAGTGATTACGTGCGGGAGGTGTATGGTGCCGCTGCCTTGGATGGCTTGGCAGCAGGAGAACTTCCAGCAGAATTTGATGTTGCTGCATGGAAAGAATACCGTAGCCAGAACCAGTTGGCGCAGAAGCAAATGGAAAAGCGTGCGCAGTGCTACGCCGCTTCTGATGCAGTGCTGGATGGAACATGGCACACGGAGATGGCGCTGAACTTTGTTGGAAATGCCCCCATCACCGCAGTGTTTGACGGCGGCAGTGTCACACTGCAAACGCTCTCTGCCAATATCTCTATGCCAAGGGAATGGCAGAGGGAGGAAAGCAATGTCACGTTCGTGATCACGTTGAAAGACGGCAGAAAGCTCAGCGATGTGTACACAGAGGATATGGTAGGGCAGGCGGAATCTTCGGATTATGCCATTCGGCAGATCCACGCAATTCCAAGCTGCGCCGCAGATAGTCTGGATTCGTACATTCCGTTGATGTCTCTGTACGGGACGGAAACAGACTCGCAGGGAAATTTCTCCATGGTTCTCTGCTACAGCGAACCCATTGCACCGCAGGATGTGGCGGAAGTGGAATTGGTACACCTCACATTTCAGGGCGGCGATGCGGGAACGGAGACGTTTGGCGGCTTTGCCGTTTCTGACGAAGTGGTGATCTATTCGGCGGAATAATCTCCTTTTTTGAAGTGGAAAACAGCTCTGCTGTCTGCTGCGGTGCAGACGGGCGGGGCTGTTTTTTTCCCTGCATGTAAATTTTCCGGAATTTCCCGAAAAAAATCGGATTTTTTCCAAAACCCCCTTGCAAAAAATGCTGTTCCATGATATGATAACATAAGAACCAGTCTTTACAAGCGTATCCGTGTGTCTTGTGAAGACAGATTCTAACACCTGCGCTGCTTCTCTTGCACAGATTGCAATGGCAGACGGCAGGGCGCAGGCTCTCAGAGCGCTGCGGTAAAAATTCAGAAAAATACCGATAAAGGAGGATCCTACTTATGCAGTATGGTTACTTTGACCTCAAGAACAAGGAGTATGTGATCGACCATCCGGATACTCCGGCACCGTGGGTCAACTACCTTGGTTCGCCGGAATACGGCGCAATCATTTCTAACAATGCTGCCGGCTATAGCTTCGTCAAGTCCGGCGCAAACGGCAGAATCAGCCGCTATCGCTTCAACTCGATGATGGCACTGCCTGGCCGTTACATCTACCTGCGGGACAACGACACCGCAGATTACTGGTCGGCTTCCTGGCAGCCGGTTGGCAAGCCGCTGGATACCTACAAGAGCGTCTGCCGTCACGGCACCGCATACACTGTGATCTCTGCCGACTATGCAGACATCCGCTCTGAGGTGACCTATTACGTGCCCAACGGCGCAACCTATGAGGTTTGGCGTGCGGTTATCACCAACAACAGCGATAAGCCCAGAAACCTGTCCGCCTTCGGCTTCGTAGAATTCACCAACGACAACAACTATGAGCAGGATCAGGTCAACCTCCAGTACACTCTGTTCATCACCCGCACCAGCTTCGAGGGCAACAAGATCCTCCAGCACATCAACGAGAACAGCGGCAAGGATGCCACCGGTTCCAATCACAGAGAGCGGTTCTTCGGCATGGTGGGCGCACCCATCACCGGCTATAACGGCAATCTGGACAGCTTCATCGGTCCGTACCGCACCTACTCCAACCCCATTGCAGTAGAGCAGGGCAAGTGCAACGGCGAGATGAACTATAACTCCAACGCATGCGGTGCGCTCCAGAGCGACATCGTGCTCCAGCCGGGCGAGTCCAGGGAACTGATCTACATTCTGGGGCAGAAGGACAACGCGCAGGCAAACGAGATTCTGGCTTCCTATGAGGCTGCCGGCAAGGTAGATCAGGAAGTGGAGGAACTGAAGCAGTTCTGGCACAGCAAGCTGGACAACTTCCAGGTACAGACACCGTCCGATGCGTTTAACAACATGATCAACGTCTGGAACGCATACCAGTGCTTCATCACCTTTATCTGGTCCCGTGCAGCCTCTTTCGTATACTGCGGTCTGCGCAACGGCTACGGCTATCGTGACACTGTTCAGGACATTCAGGGTATCATCCATCTGGATCCGGAGCTTGCTGCCGACAAGATCCGCTTTATGCTGTCCGCACAGGTGGACAACGGCGGCGGTCTGCCGCTGGTCAAGTTCGACCACAATGCCGGCCACGAGAACACACCGGACGATCCGGAGTACGTCAAGGAGACCGGACACCCGTCCTACCGTGCAGACGATGCCCTGTGGCTGTTCCCCACCATCCGCAAGTATGTGGGCGAATCCGGCAACAAGGCATTCTATGACGAGGTCATCGTCTATGCCAATGGCGGTGAAGACACCGTTTACGATCACCTGAAGCGTGCCATCCGCTTCTCCATGGAGCGTCTGGGCGACCACAATATGCCGGCTGGTCTGCACGCAGACTGGAACGACTGTCTGCGTCTGGGCAAGAAGGGCGAGTCCACATTCGTGGCATTCCAGCTGTACTATGCAATGTCCATGATGCAGGAACTGGCAGCAGAGCGTGAGGATACCGAATACATCTCCTACCTGACCAAGGCGCAGAAGGCGCTGGGCGAAGCGCTGGCAGACTGCTGGGACAAAGACCGCTTCATCCGCGGCATTCGGGAGGACGGCGTTGTGGTTGGCGCCAAGAAGGATCCGGAGGCTTCTATGTGGCTGAACCCCCAGAGCTGGAGTGTCATCTCCGGTTTTGCCTCCAAGGAGCAGAGCGACAAGGCAATGCAGTCCGTGGCAGACATTCTGGACACCCCGTATGGCGCAAAGCTGCTGGATCCGCCGTACATCGACCACTATTTTGACGGCGCCCTGATGCACATCTTCAATCCGGACACCAAGGAAAATGGCGGTATCTTCTCCCAGTCGCAGGGCTGGCTGATTTTGGCAGAGAGCCTGCTGGGTCACGGCGACGATGCATTCCGCTATTTCGAGGAGAGCTCGCCGGCATCCATGAATGACAAGGCAGAGCAGCGTGTTCTGGAGCCGTATGTACACGGTCAGTTCACCGAGTCCACGGCTTCCCCGTATGCAGGACGCTCTCACGTACACTGGCTGACCGGTACCGCATCCACCGTGATGGTTGGCTGCGTCGAGGGTATCTGCGGTATGCGTCCGGATGCAGATGGTCTGCATATCTGCCCGTCCATTCCGGCAGCATGGGACGGCTTCACCATGGAAAAGACCTTCCGCGGCAAGAAGCTCAGCATCACCGTACAGAATCCGGCACACGTACAAAGCGGTGTGGCTTCTCTGACCCTCAACGGCAAGAAGCTGGACGGCGACTATGTTCCGGCGGATGCACTGGCTGAACAGAACACCGTTGAGGTCGTTCTGGGCTAAGAGCTCGTGTTCATAGGCGTCTATCTACGTCTTTTCGGCAAATTTTGTTGCATACTGCGTTAAAAATTCTTGCCATACGAAAGTATGCCTGCAAATTTTTGCCTTGTCTGCAAAAAAATTTGCTCGAAAATCCGCATATATTTCCTACGAACACAAGCTCTAAGCCTTAGAATCCAATCAGACACACTAGAAATCAACAGAAAACCCGCCTGCGTTCCGGCTTTTTCGGACACAGGCGGGTTTTTACTTGGATTTTACTCTGCCACGGTTTCAGAGTTTACACAGCTGAATATCATAAAATACTGCACAGGCTCTAAGATACCAAAGCAGGCGGACGTGTTCATCACATCCGCCTGCTGTTTTTATGCAAGATGATGGGAAAGCGTTATTTCGCATTTCCCAGCAGATTGCCGTTTTCGTCTACCAGCGCAAAGTCCACGTTTCCGCTGTTGACATCGATCTTGGTGCACTGCACCCGTACCGTGTCGCCCAGACGGTAGCATGCGCTGCCCTGTTCCTCCTTGAAAGCGATGCTGTCGTCGTTGACCCAGTCGCTTTCCGGCAGGGTTGCCACGTGCACCAGACCCTCTACGGTGTTGGGCAGTGCTACATAGAAGCCGAAATCGGTGACACCGGCAACAATGCCGTCGAAAATCTCGCCCAGATGCTGCTGCATGTACTCCGCCTTGTAGCAGTCGTCGGCGCTCCGCTCAATGGTGATGGCACGAACTTCCGTGTCGCTGGAGCGTGTGGAAGCCTCTACAACGAAGCTGTCGTACATCTCGTGCATGGCATCGGCATCGGGATTCTCGCAGTAGCTGCTGAGGATCCGGTGGATTGCCAGGTCGGGATAACGGCGGATGGGGGAGGTGAAGTGGGCGTAGTCCTTCAGTGCCAGACCAAAGTGGCCGATGGGATCCGGCGCATAGGCAGCCTTTGCCATGGAGCGCAGCACCATGACGTTCAGCACCGGATACAGGTCGGTGCCTCTTGCGCCGTCCAGAATCTCTGCCAGATGGCGGGGCTTGATGTCGGTGAACACCGGCACATCCACGCCCAGACGCAGGAGGATCTTTTCCAGATTCTCGATCTTCTCCGGAGAGGGCTTGTCGTGGACACGATAGACAAAAGGCAGGTTCTTTTCCCGTGCCATCTTTGCGGCAGCTTCGTTTGCCAGCAGCATCATCTCCTCGACGATGCACTCGCTCTTTCCACGCTCCCGTGCAACCACGTCCACGCAGACATCCTCATCGTTGATGATGAGCGCACCCTCGGCAGTCTCCAGCTCCGGCGCACCACGGCGCTTCCGCTCCCGCAGACGGATGTCGCACAGCTCGTTCATCAGCGGAATCATGTGGATGACATCCTGATACTTGTCCAGCAGCTCCTGAGAAGCCGAGCCGTCCAGAATCTGATTGACCTCGCTGTATACGCCCTTGACGGCGGAGCGGATGACCGTCTTGCGGAACTCGTACTTCACGATCTCGCCGTTTTCGTCCAGCTCCATGAGTGCGGAGAACGCCAGACGGTCTTCGCAGGGGTTCAGAGAGCAGATGCCGTTGGACAGGCTGGTGGGCAGCATGGGAATGACGTGGTTCGCATAGTAGATGCTTGTGCCACGGTCCAGCGCCTCGGTGTTCAGCGGGGTGTTCGGGCGGACATAGTGGGATACGTCGGCGATGTGTACGCCCAGCTTGTAGCCGGCGGCTGTCTTTTCCAGCGAAACTGCGTCGTCCAGATCCTTGGAGTGTGCGCTGTCAATGGTGAAGATGGGGGTGCTGCGCAGATCCAGACGCTTTTCATATTCCTCCTGCGGAATGGGTGCGTTTGCCAGCTGTTCAGCCTCGGCAACGACCTCCTCCGGAAACGCCACGTTTACGCCGCGGATGGCAACGATTGCCTCCGCACAGACGCTGGCACGGGTGGAAACGCCGAAGCTATAGACGATCTTGACCTTGTGCTCTGCGTGGCGCTGTCCGCGGTATACGACCTCTGCCAGCACCTTTTCGCCCTCGTGATAGATGACGCTGTCCTTGCGCTGAATCTGGATGGGAGTCTTGGACATGGTGTCCGCACGGAACATCAGCCTGCCGTTGTCGTCGATGATGACACCGGTCAGCTTGCTGTCCGCCTCCTCCAGAATGGCGAGCACCTCGCCCTCCGGCTTTCCGCTGCGGGAGGGAATGTTGCCGATGAGCACACGGTCTTTGGTCATTGCGCCCTGCAGGAACTTTCCGGGAATAAAGACATCCTGCGCACCCTCTTCCTCCGGCCGTGCGAAGCCAAAGGTACGGTTCAGGCGAACGATGGTTGCCGGGAAATATCCCATGTTGGCGGAGGAAACATATCCCCGCCGGCGCTCGCAGATGGCACCCTCGTGGCGCAGCTCGTTGATGGCCTGCCGGAAATTGGCAGCGCCGCCCCGGTTGGTGCGGCATTTTGTCGCAAGATCACGGTCGCTCAGGGGAGTGCGCCCGTTTTTCTTGAGACATGTCATAATCTTCTTGCGGTAGCTTTCGACGCTCTCAGCGCCTCCGAACTGTGTATTTGCCATAAATACAAATCCTTCCCGCCGCCCATTGCGGCATCTCTTTTCTCATTTTCTTTCTCATTTTCTCAAATTTTTCTTGGCATAGGCAAAAAAACATCCTGTGCATCAGTGTCGCTCTTGCATCGAAGGATAACACCAAAAACACAGGATAGAATTTCGATTGCTTATTTTGTCAGCAGCGGCATTACGATATCCATGAACAGAATCAGTACAAAGAACACGATCGAAAACCAGAATGTCACTTTTCTCAGACGTGCTTCCTTGGTACGGCCACGGTTCTTGTCGTAGAACGAATCGTTGCTTGCACCGGTCAGTGCGGCGGTTGCATTCTGCGGCTTCTGCTCCTGCATCAGACAGATGACTGTGATGATGGCACTTGCCAGCAGAACAGCGGAACCCAGAATGATTTCCAGTACTCCCATGGGAATTTCCTCCTGTTTCAATTTTTTACCCGACAGACAGACGCTGCCTGTAACTTTTCAATATTTCTTTTATTATATCACATCCGCACCAAAAATGCAAGGACTTTTCCGCAAAAAAATAGACAAAGAACCCCTTTTGAAACTGGTGATTTTTCATGAAATCATGGCATATGATACAGAGAACGAACCGCTTCGGCGTCTGCGGGCAGGCGCTGCGCAAAGGAAAGGAGATCGCTTGACGATGAAAACACAACAGCCGCCGGCACCTGCCGGACATCACAACCTGATTTTGGAAGACCGCGGAAAGCTGACGCTGACCGGTGTCACCGATGTGGACTGCTTTGACGAGCGCATCATCAATCTGTTCACCAGTCTGGGCGAACTGACTGTCAAGGGGCGGAATCTGCACATTAACGACGTGAGCGTGGAGAGCGGCGACATGACCATTACGGGGGACATCTGGCTGCTGCAATACGGCGACAAAGACCGCCGCGGTCCGCTGTCGCTGCTGGGAAAGCTGTTCCGCTGATGGAGCTGGAGACGTTTTTCACGGTGCCGGAGCAGACAAGGCTGCTGTTCTGCGCCGTATTTCTGGGGATTCCGCTGGGGCTTTGCTTCGATGTGCTGCGTGTCCTGCGGATGCTTCTGCCCCATGGAAAGTTGGCGGTGGCGCTGGAGGATACGGCGTTTCTGCTGGTCTGGGGCGGTGCGCTGCTCTGCTTTGCCGGCATTTTTGCCCGGGGGGAAATGCGTGCCTATTACGCCTTGGGGAGCACGCTGGGATTCCTGCTGTACCGCTGTACCATCGGCACAGTAATGGTGCGTGTGCTGCACCGGATCTTCGGGGTGTCCGGCAGGGTGCTCCGCTGGCTCACAACGCCCCTTTTCCACGGTGTTGTGCGGATTTACGGTGTTTTGAAAGAGAAATTTGGCCATTTCGCCAAAGTTTCTGGAAAAGTTCATTTTTTTTGGCATTTGCCCTTGATTGTCATCCGAAAAGTATTGTATAATAACAAAAGGAAAACCGTCAAGAGGTGAAAATTGACAATGGCAAAGAAAAAGAAGCAGAAGACGGAGAAAAAATCCAGACTGATTTTCCGGATTCTCCGCCGGACGGCGATCGCTGCTGCCATCATCGGCTGTACCGTCAGCGTGATCTCCACACAGTCCAGCATTGCGGAGAAAAAGACGGAGCTGGCGCAGTTGGAAAAGCAGATCGACAAGCTTACGGCGGACAACGAGGATCTGGAACGGATTCTGGCAAGCGACGACATCGACAGCTACATGGAACGTCTGGCACGGGAGGAGTATAACTACGCCTATCCGGATGAAGCTCGCTTTTATGACGCTTCCAGAAATTGACACAGACTTTGACGGGGCAGAACACGGAAGCACATCACGGCAGGCATGGCAGCGGTGCTGCCTGTCATCAGAAAGGGATATGGAGTTACATGCAGGTCGAAATTGGGAAAATCTATGAGGGCACAGTAAAGAATATTACAAACTATGGGACATTTGTGGATATCCATAACCCCGATGGGGAACGGATCATGGGCATGGTTCATATCTCTGAGATCTCCAGAAGCTATGTCAGCGAGATTCGGGATTTTGTGACAGAGGGACAGCAGGTGAAGGTCAAGGTCATCGGCATCAACCCGCAGGGAAAGATCAGCCTTTCCATGAAGCAGGCGGAAGAAGCGCCGGCTGGCGGCGATCGTCCCCAGCAGCGCGGCGATCATCGGGGACACGGTTCCCGCAGCGGCGGTTCCCGTCCGGAGGGCGGACAGCGCCGTGGTGGAAAGCCCAGCGTCTGGGAGCCGAAGAAGCGGCAGGCACCGTCGGAGATGACTTTTGAGGATATGCTCTCCCACTTCAAGCAGAACAGCGAGGAGAAGATGTGCGACATCAAGCGCAATACAGAGCGAAAGAATCGTTCCAGACGGAAGTGATTTGGAAAGAATCGGCGGACGGCAGAAATGCAGTCCGCTTTTTTGATGCCAAAGCCAAAAAAGAGGTACCTCCCTTGCAGGAGTGTACCTCTTTGTGTTCTTGCGTGACAGTCAGGAAACGCAGCGCTTATTTGCTGTCAGAATCGCTGTCGTCTTTTTTCTCGTCCTCTGCATCTGCTGTAATATGTGCCGGCTGGTCTGCGCCATCGTCGTCATCGTCGGCATCTACAGCGCCTGCGAACGAGCAGAATCCGCCCTCGCATCCGCCGGCTTCCGGTGCGCTCTCTTCCTTGTCGGCTTCCTCCGGCTTTGGAGCGTCGGTATCAGTCTTTTCGCAGCAGCAGTCGCTGTCGTCGTCCTCAGCCGGGATAGGATCCCCCGTACAGATGGTGACATCTCCGCCTTCCATGGGCTCTAGTCTTGCGTTCTGTTTCTTCTCGTGTGCCTTTTTCAGTGCAACGATGGTAGCTGCGGATGCAGCAGCGGCAGCCAAAACCATTGCGGCAATTGTAGTTGCTTTCATAACGATACCTCTTTTCTCCAAGACCGTTTCTATTTCGTTCTGCCGTGGCCTGGAAAACGGCAGAACGACATTTGTTTTGTGAACCATAAAAAATCGGTGAGTGTGGAAATGTATGAGTGAAGCGCCTGTTGTCCTCTGTCTGCGCCTCCGGTTATTCCATTCTCCAGAGCTTGATCTTTTATGTGAACCGGACGATGTTCCGGTTCTGTTATTAGTATACCATGTTTCCGGAAAAAATACAAGTCCTTTTTCGCAACAATATTGATGATTCTGTCCACTTTTTTGAACTGCTTTTGAAAAGACTTACAAATTTCCGGTGCAGTGCATGGCGAGGGTGATGGCAGCGAGGGGGGCAGTTTCGCAGCGGAGAATGCGCTCTCCCAGCCAGACAGAAACGGCGCCGGCGTTCTGGAGCTGTTCCGCCTCCTCCGGATCGAAGCCTCCCTCGCTGCCCACTGCCATGGCGATGGTATGGCAGTTCTCGAAGGGCACCTGTGAAAACCGGATGCCGCCGTTCTCATACATTAAAATGGCACGGTCTGCCTCCTGCATCTCACGGCACATCTGCTGGAACGTGTAAAGCGCTGCAATCTCCGGAATCATGCCGCGCCCTGCCTGCTTAGCGGCAGAGGCGGCGATTTTTTGCAGACGGGGCAGTTTCTTGGCAAACTCCGCCGGCTTGGGGCGGGAGATGCAGCGGCGGGTAAGGACGGGAACAATGCGGACGGCTCCCAGTTCCACGGATTTCTGGATGATCTGTTCCAGCTTGTCCGCCTTGGGAAGCGCCTGATAGAGCGTCAGGGCGACCGACGGCTCTGCGGCACAGAGCGCCGAGGACAGCATTTCCAGATGCACTTCCTCCGGCGTGATGGAGCGGATCCGGCACTGGTAGTCCTTGCCGTAGGCACAGACCGTCAGCGGATCGCCTACACGCATCCGCAGGGACAGTCCGATGTGGCGGGCATCCGGCCCTGTGATGCAGATATCCGATTCGTCAAGTTCTTCTAAAAAAAATCGTGGCATAATGCGACCTCCTGTGGATCAAGTGCCTTTTTCGCACGCTTTGGTTTGACATTCTGAGAAAAATATGATACAGTAGTAACGATGAGAATTTGTTCCGATTTTTTGTCATCGGGCAGATCGAAATGCAGAAAGGATGTATCATTATGAACCATACTTCAACCCTGCGCCGTGGAACAGCTGCGGTTCTGGCAGGGGCGCTTTTGCTGAGCTTTGCCGGCTGTGCGGACAACCAGACCAACGAGGGAACCGATATCCCCATGGAGAACCTCGCCTACGGCGCAACGCTGCGGGAGGACACTTCCCACGATTTCACCATTGAGTACGACAAGCGGTTTCTGGAGCAGGACGAACTGGATCTGCTGTTCAGCTACTACGACTCCATTCAGAAGCAGGATGTGACGGAATTCACCTCCTGCATCGTGGATTTCTATCTGGACTATATTATTGAAAACATGTACGGCGGTCTGCTTCAGAGCGATGCCTATCTGACCAAGGTGCACGATGCGTTCCAGACGGCAGCCGGCGGTGACTTCACGTTCTCCTATCTTCAGATCACGGACTGTAAGGATGAAGATTCTCCCACTTCCGGCGTGGACTATCTCAAGGATATGTTCAACACCCTGCAGGGGGAGGACTACTGGACGACCCACGTCAGGGACTGCAAGGCGCTGACGACCAAGATCGCCATGACCAGCGGTGATAAGAGCGTGGATAGTCAGGACATGACGGTCTATCTGGTCAATCTGGACGGCACGCTTTACGTCTGCCCGTGAGAATCGGCGGAATCGGCGTCCTCGTCATCGGTTTCTCCGGTGAGAAGCTGGCGCTGACGCTTTTTCTCCGCCTGAATCCGGCGCTGTTCCTCTCCGAGTTTCAGCATTGCGGTGCGAAAACGGTGAAACAGCACGACCATTACAATGAGATAGATCACGGTGATGCCCACCAGCAGCACGATCTTCCATTCCTCTTTTCCCATGGGTTTCTCCCTTCTGTCTTTGGTTGCGGTCAAAATAGTTTGTCAAGTCGATTGGAATAGTTTCATTATAGTATGTTCCGGAAATTTTGTCAAGGTGCGGTGTGGGAGAGGAGAATTCGGTTCTGCGGACGGCGCAGCCGCCAATGGGTGAAAAAACGTGCAGAATTTTTTCCGCTTTGCAAGAATTTCTGTCCGTTTTGCAATAAAGCACTTGCAACAAATCGGAAACTGTGGTATAATATCTTCGTCTGTTGCTCTGTGCGAAGTGGGAGCGCAGCGTAACCTTTTCCGCAAGCCGGCAGAATGCATCTGCGGTGCGGAACGCATTTTATTTTTAAGGAGGAATTCCATGTCTAACAACAAGACCCAAGCCGCTGTTGTGTCAAAAAGCCCGAAGGGCGCCAAGCACATCACAGCCGGCGGCGTCCTGTCTGGTCTGGGGAAATGGATTGTCCGCAATCGGGTTTACTTTGCGGCATTTCTCATTCCGGCAGCGCTGACCTATCTGGCGTATGCGATCTTCGGATTGTATCCGTTCGGGGAGGAATCGGTGCTCTGTCTGGACCTGAACGGACAGTACGTCTACTACTTCGAGGCCCTGCGTGATGCGTTTTGGGGCGACGGAAGTATTTTCTACAACTGGTCCCGCAATCTCTCCGGAGAGTTTACGGGAATCATCGGGTATTATCTGGCAAGTCCGTTTACCCTGATCGTCCTGCTCCTGCCGGAGAAGTTCATGCTGAGCAGTCTGCTCATTATGCAGCTGTGCAAGCTGGGTGCGGCGGGTGTGACATTTAGTTATTTCCTGCAAAAGCGGCGTAATGTCAAGCCGCTCCAGTCCCTGCTGTTCTCCACCATGTATGCCATGATGGCATATGCGGTAATTCAGCTGATCGACCCCATGTGGCTGGACGGACTGGTAATGCTGCCGCTGATCATGCTTGGCATTGAGTATATGGTGGACGACGGCAGACGCCTGAACTACATCATCCCCCTTGCCATCATGTGTGTGGCAAACTTCTACATCGGCTACATGATCTGCATCTATGTTGCCCTCTACTTCCTGTTCTACCTCTTCTTTGGCTCGGACAGGAAGCGGAAGCCCTACGACTATGCAGCCACCATCGTCCGTGCCATCTACTCCTCTGTTGTGGCACTGGCATGTGCGGCGTTCATGCTCCTGCCGGTATACTATGCGCTGAAGCTCGGTAAGTTCGAATTTACCGATCCGGACTACAGCTTCCGTTTCCAGTCGGAATTCGGTCTGCTGGATCTGCTGCCGCAGCTGCTGCCGGCACAGTACGACTCTGTCAACGTACAGGGCAAGCCGGAGATCTACTGCGGTCTGCTGACAATTGTCCTGCTGCCGCTGTTCTACATGAACACCAAGATCAGCACCAAGAAGAAGATCGGCTACACCGCACTGGTTGTCATCATGGTTTTCTGCATGATGTGCGTTCCGGTGGACATGATGTGGCACGGCGGACAGGTGCCGAACTGGCTGCCGTTCCGCTACTCTTTCCTGCTGTCCTTTACGTTCCTGACCATGGCGGCAACCACATGGGGCAAGATGGAGGGCGTCAAGAAGAAGCACCTGCTGATCTCTCTGGCAATTGCCCTTGCTGTCGTGCTGTACGTGGGATTCAAGAAGTACGATCAGATGGCATCCGGCGCCGTTTGGATTGCCGGCGGTCTGATCGGCATCTACCTGATCCTGCTGTACTTCCTCACCGGCAATGCGCTCCTGCCCGGCAAAAAGACATTCAACATCGCCCTGTCTGCGATCATGCTCTTTGTTGTGGGCAGTGAGGCGACTTATAATGCCGTGGACTCCATGAAGGACATTGACGACGAAGTGGCATACTCCACCCGTGCGTCCTACCAGAACTACGTGTGGAACGGCCGTGCGGCAACCGATGCGCTGGAGGAATACGATCCCGGTCTGTACCGCGCGGAAAAGACATTCTTCCGCTGCGTCAACGACAATGCGGCATTTGGACTGAAAGGTATCTCCCACTCCAGTTCCGTCATGAATACCCGTGTCATCAACTTCATTGAAACCATGGGCTATTGCATGCACAGCTATTATACCCGTTATGACGGCAATACGCCTCTCGCCGACTCGCTGCTTGGCATCAAGTACGTGCTGGATCGCGGCGATTCCAATCGTCTGCTGAACCCGACCTATGAGCCGGTATTGCAGTACGACTACACTAACGAAAACGACGTGGACAAGACCATCACCGCCTACGAGAACCCCAATGCGCTCTCCATGGGCTATATGGTCAACAGCGATGTCACCAAGATCGACCATCTGGGCAACGACAACCCGTTCAACAGCCAGAACATCTTCCTGAGCACCATGAGCGGCAACACTGTCTTTGATGAAAACGGACAGTTCGAGTCGTGGCACGAGTACTATACGCCACTCCAGCTGGCAGAGGATATGGTGGTCAGCGATGCGGTCACCACAAGCCCGTACGGCGAACAGACCAAGTTCGAGGACAACGGCAGCGGCGACCCGACGGTGGACTTCCATCTGGTGGCAGAGTCTGACGAGCCGATCTACCTGTACTTCAAGACGGAGTTCCAGCACAAGGTGAACCTGTGGACTGCCTCCTGGACAGAATCAGAGTGGAACGACTGCGAGAGCACCTGGAGCGCAGAGAATCCGGACGGCACATTCAACTGGAGAGCTGCGGACCAGCAGGCAAACGCACAGTCCCGCTTCACCGGTCTGGGCGAGTACTTCGAGGGCGATAATTACACCATCCTGCGTCTTGGCGAATACGAGCCGGGCACAAAGATCACCGTTCGTATGACCGTTGCCAACGATTACACCATCGTCAAGAACTTCCTCTTCTACACCTTCCATCCGGATCTGTTCCAGCAGGACATCGATACCCTGAAGCAGAACCAGTGGAATATCACCGACTACAGCGCACGGAAGATCACCGGCGAGATCACCGCAGAGGACGGTCAGCTGATGATGACCAGCATCCCGTATGAGCCGGGCTGGAGCATCAAGGTAGACGGCAAGCGTGTGGACAATCTGGTGGAAGAAGTCAAGAATGACGACGGCAGCATCAGTCTGAAAAACCAGAGCGGCGACAGCGGACAGATCGTCGTGGTTGATGCCATGGTCGGTCTGCGGCTTCCTGCCGGCACTCACACCGTTACCATGACGTATACCCCGCCGGGATGGTGGATCGGTATTGCATTGCTGGCAGGCGGAATTGTCCTGCTGGTGGTATTCTGGTTCGGCGACCGCAAGCGCTATGCAGTGATGCTGGCAGAGCTGGCGCAGCAGCAGGAGCGGGAGCGTCAGGAGGCTGCAAAGCGTGCCAAGATGAAGTCCGCAAAGGCTGCCAAGGAGAGCAGTCCGGAGGCACTTCTGGAGAAGCTGGAGGCACTGCATAAGCAGGGCGTTCTGGACGACGCAGAGTTCGAGGAAAAGAAGGCTGCGATCCTGAAGAAGAAGCCGGCAGAGAACGCCGGGGATCCGCCGAAGCCGTCTGAGAAAAAAGACAGCGATGACGGCGACACCGAGGATTCGGCAGATTAACACCGCAAGAAAAGCTTGACAGGTACGCCGAAATGGTGTACGATAAGAGCACGTGGGCTGACACGATTCAATCCGATGGCAGGATCTCTCTGGACTTGCCAACTCTGTTGCGAAAGATACAGGGCGTCGGCGAAGGCGACGAAATTCCTCGCTCCCCTGCCGGACATAAGGGCCGGCGCAGTTGGGCGGACAACAGAAAAATCAGTCGTCAAAAGGCGGGAGCATTGCTGCGGTAATGCACCGCCTTTTGGAACGTCACAGCCGATACACAGGCTGTGGTGAAAAAACGTGGGCTGACACGATTCAATCCGATGGCAGGATGTCTCTGGACCTGCCAACTCTGTTGCGAAAGATACAGAGCGTCGGCGAAGGCGACGAAATTCCTCGCTGCGCTGCCGGACATGAGGGCCGGTATGGTTGGGCGGACAACAGAAAAATCAGTCATCAAAAGGCGGTAGTATTGCTGCGGTAATGCACCGGCTTTTGGAACGCTGCGGCGAAAAAACGTGGGCTGACACGGTATCAATCCACGGTGGCACCTTGTGTGCGACCGATCCTGTTGCGAAAGATACAGGACGCTGGCAGGCAGCGAAAAACCTTGCTCCAATGCCGGACGTAAGAGCCGGCCCCGTTGGTTGGACAACAGAAAAATCAGTCACAAAAAGGAGGGAGCATTGCTAAGGTAATGCACTGAATTTTTAAAACCCAGAGAATCAGAGAAAGAGAATCCCCCGCATCCGGTGATGTTCCGGATGCGGGGGATTCTTGTTGCTTGTTGAAAGAATAGAATCAAAGTGTTTTCTGCATTTGCAGATAGTTCACGGGCTGGAATCCCATCCGCTCATAGAGCGCACGGGCACGGGGATTCTCCTGCGTTACTTCCAGCCGGATGGCAGCCGCTTTGCCCTTGAGATCTTCTGACAGGGCTTCGATTGCCTGCGTGCCGTAGCCCCTGCCCTGATACGCCGGACGGAAGTAGATCTCCTCCAGCCATACCAGCACACCGCCCGCCTCATGCTGCATGGTGCGGTTGGTGACGACAAAACCGGCGGGCTTGCCGCTGTCCAGAAAGATGTAACCGCCCAGATACTGATCGGAGCGCAGAATCTCCTGAAATGCCCAGTGGTGGCGCTCCGGCGGAATGGGGTGGAGCACTGCCTCAGAGTGGTAGAATTCCTCTGCCATTTCGCAGAATGCCGCCTCGTCTGCCGGCTCGAAGCGTCGAACTTGCAGATTGTTCATCGGCTGTTTCCGCCTCCTCCGTGGCTTCCTCCGCTGGAACTGGTGTGGCTGCTTCCGCCGCCGCCACCACCGCCGCCGCCGCTGCTGCTTTCGATCTTGGTGCGGGTGCGGTAGGTGCGGAGAAACTGATCGGTGTTCCGCTTATGGCGAATCTTGCCGGCTTCCAGATAGTTCCGCATGTTGCCGGCGGTCTTGAACTGGTAGCTGGAGCGGATGATGAGCAGCGAAAGCCCGAACGCAATGAGTGCGCCGGCAATGGCAATGAGAATAATCATGCCCCAGCTTAGTTTCGCCGTGTATTCCTCGGGCAGCTCGGATACCTCTTTCACCACGCCGTTCTGCATGATGAGGTACTTGCCGCTGTCCTCGTTGTAGGTATAGTAGGTGTCGCTGGGCGCACCCTTCTCGGCGTAGTATTCCAGATTGTAGCAGAACTGGTGGAGTGCGCCGGGGATATCCTCGCTGCCACGCACCAGATAGGGGTTCATGCAGGAGAAAATTTCCGAAACACGGTCGGAGGAACTGGAGTTGGTGTAGTAGAACTGTCCCTTTCCGCTGGTGGAAATGTAGTCGTACAGATGAGAGGCACCGGACATATCCAAATAGAGGAATACACCGTCGGTGTTGATACCGTACAGTTCATCGTACTGGTCATCGCAGAACGCAACGGTGTCCGCATCGCTGCCGTCGCCGACCTCTGTTGTGCCGATCCAAACGCCGATGTTCATGCCGGTCTGGTCGGCGGTGTCCTGAAGCTCTGAGAGGACTGCGGAAAATTCCGAGTCAGTCAGCAGATAGCCCTCGTCGCAGAGATAGACATTGTCCTCTTGTGCAACAGAGGTTGTCGCAGCCGTGGGCAGTGCCATCGCACCGGCGCACAGACCAATGGTGAGCAGTGCTGCTGCACTGCGCAGGAGTGTTGTCTTCATCGGAAAATCCCCCCTCCAAGCAGCAGGAAAATAATCAGCACCACCACGCCCAGCGCACTGCTGAACAGCAGCGCTTTCGCCCAGCTGAGAGGCGGTGTGCCGGATTGCTTGCCGGTCTGTCCGTTTATGGCAAAGCTGTAGTCTTTTCCCTTGTACTGGTAATTGAGAAACCACACGGGCAGCAGCACATAGTCGTGCTGCATCTGGCGCAGCTGGATATCCCGCTGCTGCACAGAAAAGGAGGAGTAGCCGGACACGCTCTCCCGCAGCAAGGCAATGCTCTTGTCCTCCACACGCTGTTTCACCCGCGGGAAAACCTCGTCATAGGAATCATCGTATTTCTGCGCCATAAATCCGCTCAGATACTGCATGCTGAAGGTTTTCATCTTGTCGTAGGGAAACGGCTCGATGGCGTCCATCAGAGCGTCGTCGATTTTCTTGGAGCCGTCTGCCGGAACGCCCTTATACGGGATGTCGGCAGCACGCTCTACCAGATATTCCTGCGTTTCTGTCACCTGATAGTCGCCGTCTCTCCACGAGCGAACCTTTTTTCCGATGCCGCTCATACTGGTATCGGCGATGCAGTTGGTCAGCCAAAATGGCACGTAGATACCGCTCATCTTCTCCAGCTGCTTTTCCGAGGTGAAGCCCTTGGGCAGGAACCAGCGCTTTTTACACCACTTATGGAAGCATGCCAGTGCCTGATCCTTGGTGATGGAAAAGGGCAGAACCCACGCCGGACAGTATTCGCCCTGCAGCCGTCCGGCAAGCACCACCGGAGCGTGGCAGTAGTAGCAGAATGTGGCGGAGGTTTCCGCCTCAGCGATGATCTGCGCCCCGCAGTTCTGGCAGGTGTAAAGCCGTGTGCCCTCTTCGAAAGCAGCCTCGTCCGCCTCGTTTTTCAGTGTGGCAGCGTCCGGATCGGCATTGGCGTTCGCCTGATGCTCCATCTGGGCGTACATCTGCTCCATCTCCGCCTCGGTATAATGGCTGTCGCAGTACGGGCAGGAAAAATTCTGGTGTTCCGGATCGAAGGTCAGTTCTGCACCGCAGTTGGGGCATTTATATTGTACAGTATTCATGGATACAGTTCCTTTCGTTTCGGATTATGCGCGGCCCTTTCCGCAGTTGGTGCAGAACTTGCCCGTGTTAACCGCACCGCAGGAGCAGGTCCACTGCGCCGAAGCGGGCTTGGGAGAGCCGCAGTTGGTGCAGAACTTCCCTGTGTTGGTTGCGCCGCAGGAACAAGTCCAGCTTTCTGCCGGAGCCGGTTTGGGAGAACCGCAGTTGGTGCAGAACTTCCCCGTGTTGGTTGCGCCGCAGGAACAGGTCCAGCCGTTTGCCGGCGCAGCAGCAGCCTGTTGAGCCTGTTGTGCAGCCTGCTGCTGCATCTGCATTTGCTGGGCATTGGTGGCAGAGGCGCTGGACATAAATCCGCCGGCTCCCTGCATGCCCATGCCCATTGCCATAAATGCCTGACCGGCACCGGCGGTGTTGGAGCCGGCAGCCTGCATGCCCTTGGCGATGGAGCTCTGCACATAGCCCTCCCGTACTGTGGGGTCGGACATCATTGCACCCTGATTGCGCATGTTGATGAGCGCCTTGCTCTCGTCGTCGTAGCTGATGCTTGCGATACCCACAGAGCTGATGTCCAGACCGCGTGCCTGTGTCCAGTCGGCATCCAGTACCGATGCCATGTACTTGGAGAGTTCCATGCTCTTGGACGGCAGGGAGGAGATGCGCACGCCGTTTTCGGACATCTGACCGATGGCGGTCTGGAGCGCCGTCAGGAACTCGGCGTTGAACTGCTCGTTGACCTCCTCGAAGTTCAGGTGCGATGCGTTGCGGGGCACAACCTCCATGAAAAATTTCAGGGGGTCGGTGATTTTGATGGAGTAGGTGCCGTGGCAGCGCAGGAACAGCTCGGAGTTATAGAAATTGTCGAAATACTGAAGTGCGTTGCGTGTGCCGAATTTGATGCCGCGGATCTCCTGCAGATTGATGAAGTAGACCTGCTGGGACTTTCCCGGCTGTCCGCCGAACTTGAAGCGCTCGAAGCTCTCCTTGACGGATGCTTTCAGCTCGCCGTTGAACATGGACGGAGAGGAGGAGAGGTAGACCTCATAGTAACCCTCTTCTGCTGTGTAGTCCATGATGCGTCCGCCGTCTACCAGCAGCATCATCTGGTTTGACCCTACGACAATGCGGGAGCCGTTGGAAATGATGTCCGGTGTGCCCTTGCTGTTGCTGCCGCGCTTGCCGCGTGTGACCTGAACGCCCTTTGTCATGACTGTGGTGGGACCCATGTCACCAGCCTCGATGAATTCCAGCCAGGAATCTGCCAATGTGCCGCCGACTGCGCCGACTGCTGCACGAACAATACCCATAATTGATACCTCCATAAATTCGCTTGTATTGTGTTTTATCATATGCAAAAAAAGTGAAACAATCTCCAACAAAAAACATCAGTTTTTTTGGGTTTTGATTAAGACAATTATAGCATAAAGTGACGAATATGGCAAGCGGATTTTTTGGAATTCTGCAAAAAAGCTGAAAATCCGCTGCTTTTTTCGGCATACTGCTGGTATTTTTCGAAGCAGTAGAAAAAAGCTTGACAGAAACACGGATTTATGATATACTAAAAGAGTTCGAGGTGTAACTCAGTTTGGTAGAGTGCTTGCTTTGGGAGCAAGATGCCGCAGGTTCGAATCCTGTCACCTCGACCAGTGCATGATTTTTTCCAAATGAAGTGTTCGGATAATGTTTGCGGATATGCAAAGGCTGTGTGTTTTCAGAACCTGAGAGCGCACAGCTTTTGTTTTGGCGTAAAAAACAGCGCAAGGCTTGCCAAATGCGGGAATTTATGGTATACTGTTTTCAAAAGGAGTGTGATAGGACATGAATTGTCATAGATGCGGAAAACCTTTGGAGGATGGATCGCAATTCTGCGAGGAGTGCGGCGCACCGGTGGAATTTCCCCAGCAGCCGCCCATTCCAGGACAGGTCGTTCCGGAAAAGGCACCAGCGCAGGATAATACGATGAAAAAGATTGCGCTGGTGCTGGGCGCTGTCTGTGTGGCGCTGGTGGTTGCTGTTGTGCTGCTCCTGGTGTTTCGGATGCGAAACAATGCTGGAAAATCCGGCGAGTCGGCAGCGGTGCAGACGGTATCCGTGACGGAGGTGACTGCCGGAGAGACCACAAACGAAGCTGCCACCGAGGCAGTGGCAGCAGTGGCGGAAACTACCGCAGCACCGGCAACAGAAGCGCCGACACAGGCACCGGCGGAGACGGCAGCTGTGAAAAGAACGGCGGATTATTCTCTGTATCTTAGAGCCGTAAAGCAGTTTGTATTATCTGATCAGCTGGTATATCGGGAGTATTATCTGTATGACATCGACCGCGACGGTGTGAATGAACTGATCGTGCAGTATGGAACTTGCGAGGCGGATACGATCTATGCGTTCTGGCGAATCGATGACAGCGGAACGGGGATCGAAAAGCTGGAGGAATTCCCCGGCGGACATTCCTATCTCTGTTCACAGGACGGTGTGCTCTACACCAATTTGGGACATATGGGATATCAGTCTGTCAGTGCAGCTGAGCTGGTGAAAGAAAACGGCGTGTGGAAAATTAACTGGAGAGAAGTCTTTACGCAGGAGAACGTGCAGGATGTGGCGGATTACGCCGACTTCGGCCCGGCACTGCAGGGCTATGATCTGGCGAGCACCGCACCGCTGGGCGGAAGCGACAACTCCCAAAGTGCGACAGCAGCAGCGGGCAGCAGTGCATACGCCATCAACGACAAACTGGGAGCTATGGACTGTCATAAGGGCGTTGTTTCCAGCTATACCACCGATTATGTCTGCAATGGTGGGGAGAAGAACACGGTACGGCAGAGCCTCGGCGATGGCTGGCACGTGACCGCCAAGTACAAATGCGAATCATACGGCGTGACGTGGTACGAACTGTGGGATACGGACGACGGCGACTACTACGGCTGGGTGGATGAGGAATTCATTGATTTCTATTGATTCGAAAATGGAACACAAAAAATGCGCATGCACGCCGAAATTCGGTGTCCATGCGCATTTGCGTTTTTGGGGGATTTGGAATTACTTCTGCTTCTGATACCATGCGGTCAGCTCGTCGGCAGAGATGGCGCCGTTGAGCATCTTGCCCTCACGGATGTCTGCGTTCGGCGCACTGCCTTTCAGGGCAGCAGCCGTCTTGCCGAAGCCGCTTCCGCCGGAGGTGGCGAACAGGAAAATCTTCTTGCCGGAGAAGTCGCTGCTCTCCAGAAATGTGTTGATGATCGTGGGTGCAACATACCACCAGATGGGGAACGCCAGAAAAATGGTGTCATAGTCTGCCAGATTACTGCACGGTGCAGCGATTTCCGGACGGGAGGACTTGTCCCGCATTTCCACGCTGCTGCGGCTGTTCTTGTCCATCCAGTTGAGGTCTGCCGAGGTGTAGGGCACCTTGGGGCGAATCTCGAACAGGTCTGCATCAAATGCCGATGCCAGCGCCTTGGATGCGTTTGCGGTAACACCGCTTGCGGAAAAATATGCAACTAAAATTTTGGACATCTTAAAAACCTCCAATTGATTTGCCGAAGGAAACCAGAAATTCTACGGTTTCCGGGTCGTGGTGAGAGAAGAAAGCGCTTTCGCTCTCGTCAGTTCGAAACCGGCATTTTTACGCCGTTATTTAATGTGAGAGCTTGTGTTCGTAGGAAATATATGCGGATTTTCGAGCAAATTTTTTTGCAGACAAGGCAAAAATTTGCAGGCATACTTTCGTATGGCAAGAATTTTTAACGCAGTATGCAACAAAATTTGCCGAAAAGACGTAGATAGACGCCTATGAACACGAGCTTTGACATATTCCTTGGTTTCAATCCTCCAGTGCGTTGTAGATTTCATCGGTCACCGGCTCCAGCCACTCGCTGGAGGTGTTCTCGCCGGGGCACTCCACTGCCAGATGGCTGAACCAGCTGTTCGCCTTGGCGCCGTGCCAGTGCTTGACACCTGCCGGAATGGTGACCACATCGCCGGGCTTCAGACTCTGTGCCGGCTTGCCGGCTTCCTGATACCAGCCCTCGCCGTCCACACAAATCAGCAGCTGTCCGCCGCCCTTGTCGGCGTGGTGTACGTGCCAGTTGTTGCGGCATCCCGGCTCGAATGTGACGTTGGCGACGAATACGGTCTTGCCGGAATCGGTGAGGGGCTTGAGGTAGGAGTTGCCGGTGAAGTACTTGGCGAAGCTGACGTTCGGCTCCCCCATGCCAAAGAATCCGCCGTGCTCCTCTGCTTCGGTGTCGCCGGCGTAGACTTCTTTCGCCATGCGGAACGCTGCCCATGCGTTGGGCCAGCCGGCGTAGAATGCCACGTGGGTGAGAATCTCCGCCATTTCGGTGCGGGTCACGCCGTTCTGCTTGGCAGTGGTGAGGTGATAGACCAGCGAGTTGTCTGTCATGCCCTTGCTGATGAGTGCGGTAACGGTGACAATTGAGCGCATTTTCAGAGAGAGCTTGTCCTCTCGTGACCAGACCTCTCCGAAGAGCACGTCGTCGTTCAGCTCTGCAAATTTCGGGGCGAAATCGCCCAGACTATCTCTGCCTGCGGTTTGTTTTTTCATAGGAAACTTCCTCCGTTTCTGAAATGTTTAAGATTCTTCAGATCCTTTTGCGGAATCCTCCTGACAGTCGCTGGGCCATGTGAGCACGCCGGTTTCCACGGCGACCTCGTAGCGGTGAATCTTGTACGCCAGCCGTTTCAGCGTGGTGTCGATCTTTGCCCGCTGTTCCAGAAGTGACTCACGCTGTTCGGTGAGGAGCTGGAGTCTTGCCGGAATGGTGGCATCGCCCTCCTGCGTCAGCCGGACGTATTCGATGAGCGCTTCCACGGGCAGTCCGGCGCTTCGCATACACTTGGCGAGTTCCACCCAGCCCAGATCGCTCTCCTGATAATCACGGATGCCGCTGGGGGTTCGGGTGACCGGCGGAATCATGCCGATGCGCTCGTAATACCGCAGCGTGTCCTGCGAAATGTCGTAGAGTTCGCTGACTTCTTTGATGGTCATGTGCATCCCTCCTTTTCCGGATTTCTTGAAAATATTATACGCCTTAGAGTGCGCTCTAAGTCAAGGCGTTTTCGGCAAAATCTGCGTATTTCACAAAAAATATGGGATATCCTTGTGGAAAGTGCGGACTGGATTCGACCATTGTTATTTTAGAAAGAATTATGATGTTTCTTGACTTTAAATTTTAAATGTAGTATAATACGATTATAAATCACATTTTTATGGAGGCTTTAAAATGAAACATGACCGCCTCGGTTTCCGCTTTTGTCCGTAAAATGATTGAGAGCTCGTGTTCATAGGCGTCTATCTACGTCTTTTCGGCAAATTTTGTTGC
>OGDF01000535.1_pt1 | contig 60561 bp, 50 predicted proteins | sample 1570141 | NCBI WGS metagenome assembly OGDF01 (sample SAMEA4370581, study PRJEB24528) | human gut metagenome
CCATCCTGGTCGTTATCCTTTATAATGCCCTTCTTCCGGCCCTTAAAAAATCCGGGCTGAAAATTTCCAGCCCGGCATGGTGATGTGAAGCGGATTTCACGAAATCCGGTGAAAGATCGAAAATCCGATTAACCACCCTATAAAAACTTCCCGGACGAATAAGATGTCAAACCTTATTCGTCCGGGAAGTTTTACTTTGTTATTTTTTCAGTATTCCACATTTTAACCTGTTTCGGTCTTGGATATACCTTTGTCAAGGATAAAAAGCCACAAAAATAGCCGCCCCAGTTTGGTAAACTAAGCGGCAATTTTTGCAATTTTAAATTCTATTTATTCCTATTATATATTTGCAATACTAACAAAAATAGATAGGTATCTCTCACTCTTCATCTCCCCACCACTATGTCCCAGTCTGACGTACGCCCCTTATTTTCTGGCGTGCCCTGGAAGGGGGAGCCTGAGGGGGAAACACGGGCTACGCAACTCCGAGTGTTTCCCCCTCAGCTATTCTTTTATTTTACCTTGGAAATGATCAATTCTTTCATCTGGCCCGGATTGCACTTTCCTTTCATCTCTTTCATGATCTGACCGACCAGAAAGCCAAGTACTTTCTCCTCGCCGTTCTTATATTTTTCTACAGCATCCGCATTAGCTGCCAGGATCTTATCCACTACAGCCTCCGCCTCCCCGGCAGACTGGGAAATTTTCAGACCGTGGGCCTCGATATAAGCCATCGGCTCCACATCTTCATCAAAGATCTTCTCAAAGACCTCCTTCGCGCCCTGGTTGTTCACTTCGCCTTTTTCCACAGAAGCGATAAGGGCTGCCAGATGCTCCGGTGAAAACTCAACCTCTTCTTCCTCCAGTCCTCTCTCTTTCAGCAGACGAAGCGTCTCACCCAAGAACCAGTTTGCCGCTTTCTTGGGATTGCCGCAAAGGTCCGCCGTCTTCTCAAAAAGCTCTGCCAGATGGCGGGACTGGGTTAGCTGGCTGGCATCGTACTCGGAAAGGCCATAATCCTTCTGGTAGCGGGCCGCTTTTTCCGGCTGCATCTCGGGCTGGGCTTTTTTCACCCGGCTGATCCACTCGTCGTCGATGTAGACGGAGGGCAGATCCGGATCCGGGAAATAACGATAATCCTTGGCATCCTCTTTGGAACGCATTGCGTATGAATACTCTTTGTTGTCGTCCCAGCGGCGGGTCTCCTGAACCACGCTCTTTCCTTCCTCCAGAAGCTCGATCTGACGGGCTCGCTCGCCGTCGATGGCACGGGCGATGGCTTTGAAGGAGTTCAGGTTTTTCATCTCGGTACGGGTGCCAAGCTTATCGCTGCCCACTTCCCTCACGGAGAGGTTTACGTCGGCACGCATGGAACCTTCCTGAAGCTTACAGTCTGATACGCCAAGATACTGGCAGATCATCCGGAGCTTCTCCAGGTAAGCGATAACCTCCTCGGCAGAACGCATATCCGGCTCGGAAACGATCTCCACCAGCGGAACGCCGCTTCGGTTGTAGTCCACCAGGGAGCAGTCCTCCCACTCGTCATGGATCAGTTTACCGGCATCCTCCTCCATGTGCATCTCGTGAATGCGGATCTTTTTCTGGCCCACGGAAGTGTCCACCATCAGCCAGCCGTCGTGGCAAATGGGCACATAAAGCTGAGAAATCTGGTAGTTCTGCGGGTTATCCGGATAGAAATAGTTTTTCCGGTCAAAACGGCAGTGCTGGTTGATACCGCAGTTTGCCGCAAGGCCAAGAGCCAGTGCATATTCCACCACCTGTTTGTTGAGAACCGGAAGGCTTCCGGGCATTCCCGTGCAGACCGGGCAGGTGTGGGTGTTGGGCGCACCTCCGAATTTTGTGGAGCATCCGCAGAAAATCTTTGTGGCTGAGGCCAGCTCTACATGGACCTCAAGACCGATGACTGTCTCATACTGTTTCTCCATCATGCTCCCTCCTTTCCATGCTTTTTCTCCGCTTTTGCCTGAAAGGCCATGGGGAAACTTCCGCGAAGCTTCTCAAGACCATAAGCCGCATTCAGAAGTTTTTTCTCGCTGAAGCAGTTTCCTACGAGCTGCAGACCTACGGGCAGGCCTTTGGAATCCATCGCCACAGGAACGCTGATGCCCGGAAGGCCGGCCAGGTTTACCGCCGTGGTATAAATATCGCTGAGATACATTTTCAGGGGGTCCTGAAGACTCTTTCCGATCTCAGGAGCCGTGGTCGGGGAAGCTGGAGCCAGGATCATATCATATTTGTAAAAAGCCTCGTCAAAGGATTTCTTGATCAGGGCCTTTGCACGGAGAGCTTTCAGATAATAAGCGTCGTAATAACCGGAGCTTAAAACAAAAGAGCCCAGAAGAATACGGCGTTTTACCTCCTCGCCGAAGCCTTCCGCACGGGTCTTTTTGTACATGTCGTGAAGGCCGTCGGCCTCCGGGGTGCGGTAGCCGTATTTAACGCCGTCAAACCGGGCCAGGTTGGAGCTGGCCTCCGCAGAGGCGATGATATAGTAGGCAGGGATCACATAGTCCACCATACCCAGCTGGAAAAATTCGACAATCGCGCCGTTTCTGCTCAGGAGGTGAATCGTGTCCACCATGGCTTTTTTCACATCCGGATCGAGGTTTTCTGCGAGATCCAGATATTCCTTTGGCACACCGATGCGGACACCGTGAAGGTCGCCTCTCAGGGAATCCAGAAACTGTTCCGGCTTCCTTTCCATGGAGGTAGAATCTTTTGGATCGTAGCCCATGAGCACATCCAGAAGAGCCGCGCAGTCCGCCGTATCTCTTGCCACCGGTCCGATCTGATCCAGAGAGGAGGCATAGGCAATCAGGCCATAACGGGAAACGGTTCCGTAGGTGGGTTTGATGCCCGTAACGCCGCAGTAAGCGGAGGGCTGACGGATGGAACCGCCAGTGTCGGAACCCAGGGCCGCAAAGGCTTCTCCTGCCGCTACAGCCGCACAGGAACCACCAGAAGAACCGCCGGGTACATGGTTGGTATTCCAGGGGTTATGGGTGATGCCAAAGGCGGAAGTCTCTGTGGTGCTTCCCATGGCGAACTCATCCATGTTTGTTTTTCCAATGACGATCATGCCTGCCTCGTTGAGCTTTTCTACAGCAGAGGCATTGTAGGGCGGAACGAAGTTTCCAAGAATCTTTGAAGCGCAGGTGGTTTTCTGACCCTTCGTGCAGATGTTGTCTTTGACTGCAATGGGCACGCCTGCCAGCGGGCCTCTGTAGCGGCCGGCCTTGATGCCTTCCTCAACTTCTTTTACCCGCGCGTATACTTTTTTCTCATCCACATCCAGAAAAGCGTGGATCTTCGGCTCCTGTCTGTCGATCTGGTCAAGGGAGGCTTTTACGGCTTCTCTCACGCTGATCTCCTTCTGCCGGATCTTTTTCCCCAGTGAAAGGGCTGTGTTTTCCAAAATATCCATATCGGTCCTCCCTACTCGACTGTCTTCGGTACCAGATACTGGCCATCCTTCTTGCGGGGCGCCAGATCCACCAGTTCATCTCTCATGTCGCCGTTTACCACTTTGTCCTCGCGGAACACATTTTCCACGGGGAAAAGAGAGATCAGCGGCTCCACGCCTTCGGTGTCGAGTTCGTTCAGTTTATCTACATAACCCAGGATTTTTTCCATTTCCTGGCGGGATTTTTCTCTTTCTTCATCGGTGAGGGCCAGCTTGGCCAGAAGCTCGGTGTTAGCCATAACCTCATCGGAAATCTTATGCTCTGCCATTTTTCTTCCTCCTTTTTTACGGCTCCAGTCTGTTCAGATCGCGTGGGAACAGGCAGGCTTCTCTAACGTTTTCCTCGCCCAGAAGCTGCATGGTCAGACGCTCCATACCGATTCCGAGACCACCGTGAGGCGGCATGCCGTATTTGAACGCATCCATGTACTGCTCCATGCCCTCGTCGGTCATTCCTCTGGCTGCGATCTTGTCCTCCAGCATATGATAATCGTGAATACGCTGACCACCTGTCGTGATCTCAAGGCCGCGGAACAGGAGGTCGAAGCTTAAGGTATAACGGGAATCTGCCGGGTCATCCATCGCGTAGAACGGGCGCTTCTTGGAGGGATAATGAGTGACAAAAACGAAATCTGCGTCGTATTCCTCTTTGAAATACCGGCCGATGAGTTCTTCCTCCTCCGGCTCCAGATCGAAGGGGTTACGGATTTTGCGGTTGTATTTCTCTGCCACCAGCTCTTTGGCCTCACTGAATTTTACAAAGGGGATCTTATCTGTTTTCGGAAGGGTGACATTCAGGATCTCAAGCTCCGGGGCGTAGTCTTTTTTCAGAAGCTCCATCGTGTACTGGAGAAAACCGGTCTCCATCTGGCAGATTTCCATGAAATCCTCGATGTAGCCCATCTCAAAATCCAGGCTGGTGTACTCGTTCAGATGTCTTCTGGTGTTGTGCTTCTCCGCACGGAAAACCGGGCCGGTCTCAAAGACGCGATCGAAAACGCCCACCATCATCTGTTTGTAAAACTGCGGGCTCTGGGCCAGAACGGCCGGCTTGTGGAAATAGCTGAGCTTGAACACGTTGGCTCCTCCCTCAGCTCCTTTGGCTCCGATCTTCGGCGTATGGATCTCTGTAAAACCGTTCTCATGAAGAAATTCACGGAAGCCTCTCACGATGCCTTCCTGGATGCGGAATCTGGCCCGCTCCCGGACGTTCCGAAGGGAAACGGAGCGGATGTTCAGCTTGGCCTCCAGAGAAGTGTTAAGCTTCCATTTATCAATGGCAAGGGGAAGGGGTTCTGCTGGAGAGGAGAGAATCGTGATCTCCTCCGCACGGATTTCTTTTCCGTGGGGCGCTCTCTCTTCTGCCCGGACAGTTCCTTTTACCCGGATGCAGTCTCCCTCTTTCAGCTCAGAAATGGAAAGATTTGTTTTTCCCTCTTCCCAGACCGTCTGCAGAAGACCGTCTCTTTTTCTCAGGATCACGAAAGCGATCTCACCCATGTTTCGAATGCTGTAGATACTTCCGTCTGTCAGGACCTCCTGGTCCAGCGATTGCGGAGCAAGCACTTTGGAAAGCTCCAGAGTTTCTTTTTTTCTGACTCCTGTTACAAATTCCATATCACATTTCCTCCAAAAATTTATCTTTTTAAAAGAGAAACACCGGCTGGGTCTGCAAGCATCCAGCCGGTGTTTTTTATACAGTTACTTCATACGCCGGCCTTTCCTGCCTGCCTTCATCACATCTTTGTGATTCTCTCAATGGCCTTCAGCGTATTTTCATAGGTTCCAAATGCAGTCAGTCGGAAGTAGCCTTCGCCATGCGCACCAAAACCGCTTCCCGGCGTTCCCACGATATTTACCGTGGAAAGCAGGTGATCGAAAAACTCCCAGGAGTTCATGGAATCCGGAGTTTTCAGCCAGATATAGGGGGCGTTCTCGCCACCGTAAACCGTATATCCCGCGTCTTTCAAGCCCTGAAGAATGGTCTTCGCATTCTTCATATAATAATCGATCTGAGTCTTCAGCTGCGCCTTTCCTTCCGTGGAATAAACGGCTTCGCCGGCTCTCTGAACGATGTAAGGAGCTCCGTTGTATTTGGTGCCATGGCGTCTTGCCCACAGATCGTTGAGCTTTACGCCTTCGCTGCTTTTTAAATCTTTTGGAACCACCGTGTAACCTAAGCGAACACCGGTGAAACCTGCGTTTTTGGAAAAGCTCCGAAGCTCAATGGCACACTCTCTTGCCCCTTCGCATTCATAAATGCTATGAGGCATGTCCGGATCGGAAATATAAGCTTCATAAGCGGCATCATAAAGGATCACCGCACCGATCTTTCTCGCGTAGTCCACAAATCTCTGAAGATTTTCCTTGCTGATTCCTGCTCCCGTGGGGTTATTGGGGAAGCAGAGGTAGATCAGATCCGGCTCTTCCTTCGGAAGCTCCGGAACGAAATTGTTCTGGGAAAGGCAGGGCATATAGATGACTCCATCGTAATTCTCATTGGTCGGATTATAGAGTCCTGTACGGCCTGCCATCACGTTACTGTCCACATAAACCGGGTAAACCGGGTCGCAAACAGCGACTTTATTATTCAGTCCGAAGATCTCCTGGATATTTCCGCAGTCACATTTTGCTCCGTCGGAAACGAAGATCTCATCCTCATAAACTTCACAGCCTCTCGCCTTGTAATCATTCTCAACGATCGCATGGCGGAGGAACTCATATCCTTTATCAGGGGCATAACCGTGGAAGGTCGCTGCATTGCCCATCTCATCCACTGCTTTGTGCAGGGCTTCAATGATGGCCGGGGCCAGCGGCTGGGTTACATCTCCGATGCCGAGACGGATGATCTCGGCGCCCGGGTTTCGCTCCTGAAAGGCGGCTACTTTTTTAGCGATATTGGAAAACAGATAGCTTCCCTGTAATTTCAGATAATTGTCATTGATCGTAAACATTTTTCTTCTCCTAGCACTCGTCATAAATCAGCATCAATATCATCTGTGCTGTCTCCACCATGTTGGTGGCATTGTCCATGCTACATTTTTGTATATAGCGATGGGCCTCTTCCTCACTTAAATTGTTTCGGTCCATCAAAAGGCGTTTCGCGTTGTGGATATAATTTTCCTCCCGCTCGCTCCTTTTTTTCGGTTTTCTTTTATCCTGTTTCAATCGGCGGTCAATCTGGCGGATCATCATTTCCACGGTGTTGACCAGGTCAAAAACTTTCAGCGGTGTGGTCAGGGACATAAGCCCCGAGGGATTATCACTCACTGCCGATGCGGAACCGATCAGCAGGATATCAAAATATTTCGGAAGATTCTCGGAAAGCTCTCTGTAGTACATATCCGAAAGGCGGTAGCCGCTGACCACCAGCCCCGATGTGTATTTGTTGATTTCTATGAGCGCTCCCGCGCCAGTGGGGCAGAAAATGGTATCCGCAAATCCGTGGTTTACCAGGATTCTGCGGATCTTCTTGGCATCTTCAACTTTCGGCATAACTACAATGATGATGCTCATGACCTTTTCGCCCTTTCTCTTTTCTCTCCCGAACGTTCAGATTAACAGGCCACAGGTCTACGCTCTGCTTCGGTCGGTGCTAAACGAGTCCCACCGGGACTCAGCACCCCGCGCATTACACGCGCTCTCGCTGCTTTCGCAGCTTCTGTCTGAGGCTGATTTTTTATTTTGCTGATACTCTGAACTGTTACTAAATTTTATACAGGTACTGCTCCAGCTCCCACATGGAGATCTGTTCCATGTAACTCATCCATTCTTTTTCCTTGGCCTGATTGTAGATCTTTAAAAATCTCCGGCCCAGGATCTCCTCCATCAGAGGATCCTCTTTCATGGCCTTCAGGGCCTCGCTTAGATTCGTGGGAAGCAGCTCTGTCTCTTCTGTCCTGCCTTCTTTCTGCGGTTTCATCTGCTCCTCGATGCCTTCCAGTCCCGCTGCCAGGCACAGGGCAAAGACCACATAGGGATTTGCTGCTCCGTCAGGACTTCTGAGCTCAATTCTGGTTTCCTGACCTCTCTGGAAGGGAATTTTTACAAGAGAAGCCCGTTCGGATTTGGACCAGTAGATCTGAGACGGCGCCTCAAATCCGGTGGTCAGCCGCTTGTAGGAATTTACCAGGGGATTGCAGAAAGCTGTCATTCCTTTGATATGTTTCAGAATACCGGCGAGGAACGCATAGGCATCACTGCTTAAGCCGTCCTCAGAATCCGGATCGTAAAATACATTTTTTCCATCCTTGAAAAGGGACAGGTGGATGTGCATGCCGGAACCGTCCACGCCTGCCTTGGGCTTCGGCATGAAGGTCGCGTGAAGTCCGTGGCGTTTCGCGATGGTCCGGATCGCTGTTTTCACCGTCATGATCTTGTCCGCGGTTTCCAGCGCGTCATCCATACAAAATTCTACTTCATGCTGGCCGGGAGCGATCTGATGTCTCGAGGACTCCACCTCGTAGCCCATCTCTTCCAGCGTCAGCACGATATCCCGCCGGGCATTTTCCCCCAGATCCACCGGACTTAGATCAAGATAGCCTGCCCGCTCGTGGGTGATGGTGGTGGGGATGCCGTTATCGTCTGTGTGAAACAGGAAAAATTCACATTCGGTATTCACTTTCAGCGTATAACCCAGGCTTTCCGCCTTTTTCAGAACCTCTTTGAGGAGGTATCTGGGGCTTCCCTCGTAGGGAGTTCCGTCCGTGCGTATCAGATCGCAGATCAGTCTCGCAACCTTTCCCTGCTGAGGCCGCCAGGGCAGAATACTGAATGTGGCCAAATCAGGGCGGAGATACATCTCTGATTCTTCCGTCCGGATAAAGCCCTCTATCGAAGAAGCGTCAATGATACACCGGTCATCCATGGCCTTCGGAAGCTTTCCCGCCGGAATGGCGATATTCTTCATCGTGCCGAACATATCGGTAAACTGGAGTCGGATAAATTCCACATCCTCTTCCTCCACAATATTCAGAATCTCCTCCCTGCTGTATTGTTCCATATCAAATCTCCTTTTCCTAAAACCAACTGTCTGGTAATACGACAAAAGGGCGAACTTACCCACTCATTTTAGTGAGGTAAGAACGCCCTTGTTCTATAGTTTTGTATTATAGCAATGGGGATTTTTTTTGTCAAGGGGAATGTTATGCAAAGGAGGGCGGCTCAGAGTCGCGAGCCCGCCGCCCTCCTCTGCACTCCTCCCTGCGGGCCCGCTTAGAAAATACGAGGCTTACGTCTGACTACTATTGCGTGAAATGACGGATGTTACTGGATATAAAAACATAAAAAATAAGGGGCTTACGTCACACTAAAACATAGTGATTATATGGTATTCGGTGTCTCATATTGAAATCTAACAATTTAAATCTTCAATATGAATAACAAAACACCATATCATCACTGCGTAGCAGTGTGACGTAAGCCTCTTATTTTCTAAAGCGGGCCCAGTGGGGTGTGCAGAGGGGCGGCGGGCTCGCGACTCCGAGCCGCCCCTTTGCAATATTCATTTCACGCAGTAGCAGTATGACGTAAGCACCCTATTTTCTAGCGTGCCCTGGAAAGGGGGTGCAGGGGGAAAACCAGGACTAGCGCAACTCCGATGGTTTTCCCCCTGCTATTTCTCTGTGGCTTTTCAAAGCCCCCTGCAAAAATTTGACATAATCTTTAAATAAAGTTATACTATTTTACATACTATAACATCTTAAACCTGGCTTCCACTCCAGGAGGGGAGTTTCACATTTTAGGAGGAGATATTTCAATGATGTACACCGTAGGTGAAATGGCAAAACTTCTGAACATCCCCGGGTCCACGCTCCGATATTATGACAAGGAAGGGCTTCTTCCCTTCGTGGAGCGTTCTTCCGGCGGCATCCGCATGTTTCAGGAGAAGGATTACGAATGGCTGAAGGTCATCAGCTGCCTGAAAAAGGCCGGCATGTCCTTAAAGGATATCCGGGAATACATCAACCTGGCCATGCAGGGCGACGACACCATCGACGAACGCCTGGCCCTTTTCGAGAAGCAGAGAAAAAATCTGGAAGCCCAGATGGCGGAGCTTCAGCACACCATGGACGTTCTGAATTTCAAATGCTGGTTCTATGAGACCGCAAAAAAAGCCGGGACCACTCTCGTTCCCCAGTGCATGGAAGCAGAAGATATCCCGGAAGAATTTCAGAAAATCCGCGAGGAACTTCACTGCAAACCCGAATGTAACTAAACCTAGAAAAGCCCGCCCTGCTTAGCAGTTGTCAAATACACTCGCACAAGTGCGTGCATTTTCCCTGTTACCACAGCAAAAAGCCCTCATGGAGCACTATCAACCAGCTCCGAAAGGGCTTCTTTCTTACAATTTTCCCAATACATAACAGTTCCGGCCTTTTTTCTTGGCTTCGTAAAGAAGCTGATCGGCCTTCGCGTATACATCCTCATATTCTGTCTGTACGCAAAGCGGCAGCCGCCGATGCTGCAGGTCAGGTTATCAATAGAAGGAAGCGCACCGGAAAAACAGCTCCCAGAATCGTTGACTCTGTCGGCCCCAGAATGCACGCCCCGATGAGAAGCAACTTCGTTTTATTTTTCCGGTGAAATGATATATTTGCCTTTGGCGCGAAGTTCCGGATTGCTTAAGATATCTGCCAGCTCGTCAAGATCTGCCACCTCGTATACCATGCTGCTCACGTCCAGGCGGCCGGAATCGATCAGATCCAGCGCTCTCTTCTGGGTATAGGGGTTAATATAGGAAGCCTTCAGCACCAGCTCTTTCCTGAAGATTTCAAAAGGTTTCACGGAAATGGTCTCGTCCGGTTTGGTAAGGCCAAACATCATGACAACCGCCTTATTTCCCGCAATGTCGATGGCCTGCTCAATGGTAGACGGGCGGCCGACGCACTCGATAACCGTGTTGACCCAGGTCATGCCTTCCTCTTTCAGACGGGCTTTCACATCCTCGTGTATCGGATCGATGCAGATATCAGCACCGAGCTTCTTTCCGACCTCGCGTTTGCTCTCCACCGGCTCCAGAAGGGCTACCTTTGCGGCTCCTGCCAGCCTCGACAGCTGGAGCATCAGAAGGCCGATCATGCCTCCGCCGATCACCACCACCTGATGGCCCGGGCGGATTTCACACATATCCATACCATGAAGACAGCAGGCAACAGGCTCCGTCATAGCTCCCTGCTCAAAGGAAGTGTTGTCGCCCAGCTTGTAAACCTGACGCTCATTCACCGCGCAATACTCCGCAAAACCGCCGTTTACCGTTGTGCCATAACCGATCATATGCTCACAGTAATGCACCACGCCGTTTCTACAGGGCTCACAGGCTCCGCAGTAGCAGTTCGGATCGATGCAGACACGATCTCCTGCCTTATAATTTGTCACCTCAGAACCAACCTCTGCGATTACACCTGAAAACTCATGTCCCAGAATCGTCGGCGGCATCACCTCCGCTGCTCCCTTGTCCCCTTCATAAATATGGACATCTGTTCCACACACACCGCAGGCCTTCACCTGGATCAGAACATTTTTCGGTCCGACTTTCGGCATCTCATGCTCTTCCACTCTCAGATCATGCTTCCCGTAAAATACTGCACTTTTCATTTATTATCCCTCTCGAAAAAATAGGTGTTTTAACTGTAGATACGTTCAGTATATTCTTTGTTTTTGGTTTTGTCCAGTTGGAAATTTTCCATGCAAAAAGGCTATTCCCTACTGATATAGAGGATAGCCTTTGTTTGCAAAAATCAACACTTTATTTTCTACACACAAGAACCTCTCCGGCTTTCACGTTTTTCACCGTGCAGAGTTTTCCTTCCCGTATAAGGTTCACTTTGCCTGTGCTGCTCGTCACCTTCACTCTGTCTTCTTCTGCGATAAACCGGAAATCTCCATCGGCCTTCATTTCCCAGATGCAGATGTCGTCTCCGACCCGTTTTTCCTCTGCGGCTCCGTTGGAAATGTATTTGTTGATCAGGCCTACCATCGTGAATTTTCCGGTGGCAGGAATCAGCTGATAAAGATTTGCCTCACCCGGCTTGATCTCATAGGTAAAACCGTCATATTTATCGACTGCCTTTTTCTTATGGTCGTAAACATACCATTCTTTTCCGTTCTCCGTTCCCGGAAGGTCTTTTAAGAGAATCTCATCCTTGACGGCTTTTAGGGAAGAGCGGTCAAGGAAGGCCGCAACATAAATATGATCTCCATATTTATTGTAAATTTTCAAAGGCTTCTCTTTCATGACATTTCCGGCAGTCAGGCAGTCCAGGGTCGGTCTTCCCACATCCTGGCAGCGAATGATCGTACCATCGTTAAAAATCACAGGCCAGAGCTTTTCCGGATCTGTTTTTCCGAGGCCGTCGCTGATATACAGCGGGCCGCCGCTGATCACGCGGAGAAGGATGCTCTGCTCCACATCCTCATGCTCCGACCAGACCATATCCCAGTCTCCCCAGTAGAAACAGCCGTGATAAACGGAATCATAGGCGTTCTGCAGCGCATGCTCCATAAAGCTTCCTGGCACCATCGGCGTATAGTCATCGCTGTTTCTTGAGAGCGCCGCGCTCTGCCGGTTCCAGATATCCTCCGGCGCCATTCCCATACAGTTGATAAGATTTCCGTTAAAATGCAGATCTGCAGAAGCTTCCAGTCCCGTATGAACCGCTTTTGCCGCCTCTCCGTAAGAGACCGTACCCTGGGTCATAATGGAAAAAGAACTCTGGCTGTCCACCTTGATAAAGTCCACGCCCGCATTTTTGAGAAAAGCATGCCACTGGTTCCAGAAACCGAAGACCGCGTCTGCCTGCGGCTTTACCGTGATCTCTCCATTGGGATAGGTTGTAAGAAAAGCCGCATTCTCTTTCTCTGCCTGAGATCCTGGAAGGATTCCATTCCAGTATCCCTTTATGGCCTGCCATACGCCGACATATTTCATCTTGTAGGCTTCTTTCAGCATGCTGACCGTCTCTTTAATGCCTCCCGGAAACTTTACCGGGTCCGCCTCAAAGCTTTTCAGCATCTGATCTTCGGAATCGGACCAGCCGTCATCGATCAGCACCCACTGAACGGGCACTTTCTTTTCTTTCAGCTCTTTCACCTTATCAACGACGGCATCCATATTTACGCTCTGACCGAGAGAATCCCAGGAACACCAGCCCAGTTTTCTGAGGATTTCCGGAAATTCCTTCTCTCTGCGAAGCTTTAAGTTCTTTCCGGAGAGCTTCAGGGCCCATTTTACAGCCTCTTCCGTCACTGCATAAGGGTCCTTGCCCGCTCCGCAGATCAGGGCCACATCCTGCATTTTCCGCTTTCCGGCACAGTTGGAAGAGAGTGTCAGCCGAAGACCTTTTTCCCAGCCAACGAGATCCGCCCGGTTCTCCTTCCCGCTGACAGCTAAAAATACCAGATAATCCTCCGGTCTTTTGAAAATGACCAGCTGGCTCTGCTCCGGAATTTCCGAAAAAACAGTACCGAAAGCAGGACGAATCCACCATTCCTTATGCTGATAAATGGAAACAAAGGGATAACCTTCGGAAAGCTTAAGATCGATCTCCACTCCGTTTCTGTCTGCAAAGGCCTTCTGGTAGCCAAAGGCCGGCGCCTGGGTCTGAATTTCCGCATCGATGCAGACTGCCGTCAGCTCGTCCTGCTCGGAAATCTTCGAAGAAACCGCATATGCTTCTGGTTTACCAGTTACGGAATGGACACTTCCATCCCGCAGCCTTACTTTTTTCTCACAGATTTCAAAGTACTTATTCATGGCTCACCCCGTTCAGTTTTTCCAGAAGCTCAGTCAGCTGCTGCTCGGAAAATCTTCCTTTTGTGAAAGTCACCAGTGTTTTCAGCGGGAAATCGCAGATCACGCGAAAAGCGAAATCCGCCGGCCGGTCTCCCAGGCTGAAATCAATTCCGGACTCTCTCTCAAAATAATCCATCATCTCACGGGCAATCTCTCTAGTCGGTTCATAGTAATAGATCTCCCCGAAGGTGGAATTTCTGTAAAAATGCTTTTTGACAATCGCTGTGGAAGTCACCTCGATGGCAGCCTTCAGGCGGATATCCTCGCTGGAAGCTCCCACCAGGATCTCAAAGCGTCCGCTCTGAACCAGGAAATCCTTCGCTTCCACATCGTAATAAGCGAAGCTTCTCTTATCCAGTTCAAAAACAGCTTCCTTCTCCTCACCCGGCTCCAGAGAAAGCTTCTGGAAACCTTTCAGCTCCTTATAGGGGCGGACGATATCGGTCTGGCAGTCATGGATATAGAGCTCGACAACCTCTTTTCCGGCAACCGCTCCCGTATTTTTCACTTTCACTCTCACCGTTGCTTTTTCCTGATCTGTCATGCTCTCCCGGTCTACAGTAATCTCCTCGTAGGAGAAATCCGTATAGCTGAGACCATGGCCAAAGCAGAACAGCGGTTTCACCTTGCAGGTATCATAGTAGCGGTAACCGACGAAGATTCCTTCCCGGTATTCCACATGATAGCCCTCACCCGGGAAATTTAAAAAGCAGGGAGTATCTTCCAGTCGCTGCGGGAAGGTCTCTGCCAGTTTACCGCTGGGATTGGTCTTTCCATAGAGCACCTTTGCAAGGGCTTCGGCTCCTGCCTGTCCCAGAAGATAACCCTCGACAATGGCTTTTACCTGGGGTTCAAAGGGCATTACCACAGGGGCTCCGTTGCTCAGAACCACGATGATATTTTTGTTATGTTTCGCCACTTCTTCGATCAGCTGGATCTGGGCTCCCGGAATGTTCAGATGCTCACGGTCCATTCCTTCCGTCTCATAGACTTCCGGAAGACCGGCACAGATAACGACCTTGTCCGCTCTGGAAGCTGCCTCAACGGTTTCAGCGAGCAGGTTCGCATCGCACTCCTCCGCCGCGCAGGCAAAGCCTTTGACATACTCCACATTTCCCAGCTTTTTCAGCTCTTCCAGCGGCTTATCGAGGAAGGTGGTATTGATATGAGAGCTTCCGCCTCCCTGAAACCGCGGTTTCTCCGCAAATTCACCGATGACGACTACCTTGTCCTCCGCTTTTAAAGGAAGAACCTTATCTTCATTTTTCAATAGAACGATGCATTCCTCGGCAATCTCCTCGGCAATCCGATGATTTTTCTCATAGGAAACCGGCTCTGCCTCTCCTGCTGCATGGAGTTTTTCCCGCAGCTCCAGAAGGCGTCTTACTGCTCTGTCCACATATTCCACTGGAAGGCTTCCGTCTTTCACGGCAGCTTCCACCTTGCTGTCATTGACCGTACCTGAGGAGGGCATCTCCAGATCCTGTCCGGCAATCAGTCCTTTTACTCTGTCATTTGCTGCGCCCCAGTCTGTGACAACCAGGCCGTCATAGCCCCATTCCTCCCGGAGAATATCGTTCAGCAGATATTTGTTCTCGGAACCAAACTCTCCGTTCAGGCGGTTATAAGCGCACATAACAGTCCAGGGTTTTCCTTCTTTCACCGCGGTCTCGAAGCTGGTGAGGTAAATCTCCCGCAGCGTTCTCTCGTCAACGGTCGCGTTCAGAGTCAGTCGCTTGGTCTCCTGGTTGTTTACGGCAAAATGTTTCAGGGATGCTCCCACGCCCTTACTCTGCACGCCTTTGATATGCTGTGCTGCCAGGTTGGAGGCCAGATAGGGGTCCTCTGAAAAATACTCAAAGTTTCTTCCGCAGAGGGGAGAACGCTTGATATTATTGCCCGGTCCGAGAATTACTGCAACATTCTCTGCCCGGCACTCGGAAGCCAGGGCCTCTCCCATTTTATAGACGATTTCCCGGTTCCAGGAAGAACCCAGAGCGCAGGCCGGCGGGAAACAGGTGGCAGGTACGCTCACATTCATTCCCAGATGATCCGGTTTATCACTCTGTTTTCTCAGTCCGTGAGGGCCGTCGGTCATCAGCATTTTTTCAATTCCAAGTCTTGGAATGCTCTGAGAGTCGTTGAAGGTCTCGCCGGACAGCAGAGAGCATTTTTCCTCCAGAGTCAGTTCTTTTAATAATTCATCTACACTTTGTCCCATATTACAAATCCTCCAGCAATACTGCCTGATAGGGCAGAAGTTCTATCGTTTTTTCCTTCTTTTCCAGGCAGCTGTGATTATTCAGCAAAACCCTGAAAGCCTTCGGAAGCTCGATCCGACAGCTCTCGTTCTGATTATTACAGATGACACGAAGACTCTGAGAGTCATTGCTTCGCGTATAGGCAAAAATTCCCTTTTGCTCTCTCTGAAACGGGGTGATTTTTCCTGTCGCCAGCACCTCACTGTATTCTTCGCTTCGTTTCAGTGCAATCATTTTTTTATAGAAAGAAAGGAGAGAATTTTTGTCTTCTCTTTCTTTTTCCACATTGATTTCTTTATGGTCCGGATTGACCGGAAGCCAGGGCGTTCCTTTGGTGAAACCGCCATTTTTTCCACTGTTCCAGGGCATCGGGTATCTCGCATTGTCCCGGCTTCCCTTCTGCGCGATCTTTAAGGCCTCCGCTTCCGTGAAGCCATACTCTCTTGCAAGTTCATACTGATTATGCGTGGAGCAGTCATCGTAATCTTTCAGCTCAGGAAAGGCAAAATTTCGCATTCCCAGCTCCTGACCCTGATAAATAAACGGAGTTCCCCAGAGATAGAGATACATCATTCCCAGCATGGAAAAACCGTAGAAATTTTTCCCTTCTTCTCTCAGAAGCCGGTCCGCCGCTCTGGGTATATCATGGCATTCCAGAAACGTAGCGATCCACATATCCGGGCAGAGCACCGTCTGGGAATTTAAAAGCTGGTCCCGCAGTTCATCTGGGTCCCACTCTTCTTCCTCGAACCAGAAGTAGTTCGGCGCTTTTCTTCCGAGGCTTAAATGGGATACTTCAAAAATGCAGGAAAAGTACCCATTTTTCAGAGATATAAAATTCTGCATGGAGTGAACGTCCGCATCTTCCATCTCGCCGATGACAAAATAATCCCCTTTTCCATAAGTCTTTTCTTTCATCTCTTTCAGAAAAGCTTCCAGTCCCGGCTGATTCAGGGTTCCGTGTTTCACAGAAACCAGACCGTCCGGTCCGTCTGCCGGAAAAGAGGGCAGCCCTTCTTTTTTCTTCATATATGTAACCGCATCCAGCCGGAAACCGCTGACTCCCAGATCCAGCCAGTAGTTCATCATGCGATACATTTTTTCTCTGAGCCGGGGATTGTCCCAGTTCAGATCCACCTGTTCTTTTGTAAAAAGATGAAGATAATAGTATTCGCTTCCCGGAATCTTTTCCCAGGCACTTCCCCCGAAGATGGAGCGCCAGTTATTCGGCGGATTTTCGCCTTCTCCTTTTCTCAGGAAAAAATAATCCGCATATTCGCCCTCGGGATCCTTCAAAACCTGCTGAAACCACTCATGCTGATCCGAACAGTGATTTAAAACCATATCCATAATCACATGGATGCCCCGTTTGTCCGCCTCATGAATAAGCTCCTTCATATCCTCCGTCGTTCCAAACATCGGATCAATCTCATAATAATCGGATACATCATATCCATTATCTTTCATCGGAGATTTGCATATCGGATTCAGATACAGAAGATCCGTTCCCAGTTCCTGAATGTAGTCCAGCTTCTCGATAATCCCTCTTAAATCTCCTATTCCATCTCCATCAGAATCATAAAAACTTTTTGGATACACCTGATAGGCGATCGATTTCTGCCACCACTTTAAGTCTTGCTTCATTTTTACGTTCCTTTCCTTTTTATGCCCTTATACATGTAGTGGTGATCAGAAAAATCTGATCACCACCTCAGGTTTACATCTTCACAGCACCCTCAGATACACCAGCAACAATGTATTTCTGAAGGAAAATGTACAAGATAATAATCGGTATGATTGTAACAAATACTGCCGGGAAAATTAACTCCCACGGGTTTCCGTACTGTCCGGAAGTCAGCTTTGCGAAATAAAGCTCCAGCGTCAGTGTCTTGGATCCTGTCTTGTTTCCGATTACAAGGAAAGGAAGAAGGTAGTCATTCCAGATCCACATACCATTTAATACGATCACGGTAACGGTGGTTCCCTTTAACAGCGGGAATACGACCTTGAAGAACATCTGAAACAGGTTTGCTCCATCCAGCACTGCCGCTTCTTCCAGAGAGGCAGGTACGCTCTTGATAAAGCCATGATACAGGAAGACGGACATGCTCAGTCCGAAACCGCCGTACATGAGGATCAGTCCCTGTACGTTTTTCAGTCCCATTTTTTCAAACACGCTCAGGAGCGGGTACATCAGAGACTGGAACGGTACCAGCATAGCTGCGGTAAAGCAGAGGAACACGATGTTGGAAAGGATGGTTTTACTTCTCACCATTGCCCATGCGGCAAACGAGGAAACGATTACCAGAAGCAGGATGGAGAAAAAAGTAATAATAAAGGTCAGTCCCAGAGCTTTTCCAAAGTTGATTGCTTCCATTGCTGTCTTGATATACTGGAGAGTCCAGTGTTCCGGAAGCGCTACCGGCGAAGCAATGATTTCATTGTTTGACTTAAACGCATTTACAAACAGGAACAACAAAGGAGCCAGTGTGTAAAGAGCCAGAATGATCAGAATAAGGTGACGTACTGCTTCTCTCAGTACATGTCTGTTTTTCATTGACATTACATCTCAACCTCCTTCTTTTTGGTAACTACTACCTGAGTCAGGGTAACAGCCGCGATCAGCAGGAAGAAAATAACTGCCTGGGCCTGAGCCAGACCGTAATCCGGCGGGTTGGTATCTTTCGTGGTTCTTAAGATCTGCATAGCCAGAAGACGGGTATTGAAGTTACCGTCTGTCAGGGCTACGTTGGGGTCCAGCAGCATGAAGCATTTGGACAGAGTCAGGAAAAATACGATGGTGAAGGACGGCATCAGCATCGGGATCGTGATATAACGGAATCTCTGGAATACGTTTGCACCGTCGATAGCAGCCGCCTCGGAGAGATCGGTCGGAATGTTGTTCAGACCTGTCGTATAAATCAGCATCATGTATCCGGCCATCTGCCAGGTAACGAGAATAGCCAGAGCAATCATTGCTTTGTAACGGTCCTGAAGCATGTTGCAGAAAAACGGAATGTTGATGATTCCATCTTTGTTGAAAATCAGCTGAGAGAAAACGATCTCAAAAATGAACTGCCAGATATAACCAAGAGCCAGGCCGCCCAGAAGGTTCGGCATAAAGTAAATAGTACGATAAGCACCGGCTCCCTTATGAACGGATGTTGCCAGCAGTGCCATGATCAGAGAAACAATATTCAATGCAATCACAGCAATTACGGTAAACTCCAGTGTATATACAAAGGAATCTCTGAATTTGGAAGATTTAAACACTTTGATATAGTTCTGAAATCCTACAAAAGCATCATAGAAATGATCTCCTCCGGCAAAGTAAGTTCCTCTCCACCCGCAGAAAGAATAGATTACGCCAATTCCAAATGGGATCAGAATTACCATGATAAACAGGATCATAGCCGGAAGTAAAAGCGGTACCAGCCGCTTACGATAATATTTATCCATACTTACCACCATTCTGCTGCACTGGCAGCGTTTCTTCGGATTCATATAGAGGGTGTGCGGTATTCCACACACCCTCTATGGATCAATCTTTTTTCTTTTCTTTTTATAAACCTGCTGCTTCGCTCCAGCTGCTTACGATGAAATCAGCGATATCGGAGTAAGCGGTTTCCGGCCACTCAGCGGTGTTTACATAGTTCTCAAGGAGATGAGCACCTAAAGTATATGTAGCGTAGCTAGCCGGCATACCTGCGTATGCATTGGTGATGGTCTTGCCCTCTTTTACATAGGAAAGAATGCTGTCGCCCAGGCTGTATCCAGCGCTGATAACATCCGGATCTGCATTGTACGGGATGAAGGAGCACTCTTCGATGACATATTTCATACCGGTCTCAGAGGTGTTCAGCCATACCAGGAATTTCTCTGCTGCTTCTTTTTCTTCATCGCTGCATTTTGCGTTGATGCAGTAGTACGAAGGTACGAATACCGGGATGGAGGTGTTCATCTGCTCTGCAGTGATACCAGAGGTAAGATCCTCATCGGTAACATCCAGTTTGATCGGCAGGAAGGTCATGTAATCAGCGATATCTGCGTTTGCGTTGGTAATATTGGTGTAGCACCAGTTACCCTGTTTGATAAATACGGTCTCGCCATTTGCGAAGCTTGCTACTGCCTGATCATAACCGTTGGTTGTCTGGTTGATGAGCTCCGGTCCTCTTTCGGTCTGTGCATGAGAGGTCAGGAGGTCAAGAAGTTTTGCATATGCTTCCCAAACCGGTTTTCCAGCTTCCAGCTGCTCGGTGGTTGCTTCTGCTGCTGCAACGGAGTCAGAGAAAACGCCGTCTACTGCTACGTTTACCAGGTGGTCGCCGTAGGTCCATTTCTCAGAACCAGCTACTGCAATGACACCTTTCAGTTTGGAGGTGATATCGTTTTTCTCTGCAAAGGAGAAAGTGCTTCCGCTTAAGGTGATGTCATCTGCGGTTCCATCGGTGATGTACTGCTGCATTGCATTGATCATTGCCTCAAACTCTGCATAAGAAGCAGTCTTGTAAGCTTCGATAAATGCATCGGTATTGTCCTCACCGAACATAGCGCCGATTACTCTGGTATCTACAATGTAGCCATATCCCTCGATGTTAAGGGGTACGCCGTAGTTTGTCTCACCGTCTCTGGTCAGATAGAAGTTCTCCGGGATAGCATCTGCAAGAGCTTTGAACTCCTCGTTGGTAGCATCGCTGAGAGGCATTGTATATCCGCCCTCCTGATACTCAACGAGCCTCTGTGCATCCTGTACACCGAAGATTGCCGGCATATGATCGGACTGAAGATCTGCTCTTAAAGCCTCGGAACTGTCAGTACCGGAACCAAGAGTAAACAGTTTTATGGTTACTCCGGTTTCCTCTTTGTAGGCATCTACTGCTGCCTGCATGGCATCTGCATCTTCACCTTTGATATTGAAAAAGTAAAAATCATAGTCGTCATCGGAAGCACTAACTCCCATACCCATGGTTGTGGTAGCCAGAACTCCTGCCAGCATCATTGCTGCAAATTTCTTCATTTTCATAATTGCCTCCTGTTTTTCTGACTGACGGATCTCTTGGGATTCGGTCAGATTCTGTTCACTCACTTCACTGTTGATACAATATTTTCACGCTGTCGATGTGGGCGCCTCACATCTTGTTTACGACTCAAAGTATAATATATGATTCTCTATATGTCAACCGGTTGACATATTTTTCGTATATTTTAATAATTTAAAATGCAGTTTTTCTGTTATATTGCACATAATTTTATTGTTTTGAATTCTCATTTCACGTTTTCATATAAAAACAGCTGAGAATTTCACCTTTATAAGAATGAAACTCTCAGCTGTTAATAATTATTTCTTCTATTTCTATGCAATTCAGGCTGTTTCTCTTACCACCAAGGTTACAGGAAGTAAAACTTTTGATGCGATTTTTTTCCCATTGCACAGTCGATCTAAAGATTCTATCGCTTTTTCAGCCATTTCCTTAATTGGCTGATGAACAGTTGTAAGTGGTGGACATGAAAGTTCTGCTAATTGAGCATCATCATATCCTACAATCCGGATTTTTCCAGGTATATCAATTCCCATCTTATAACATGTCTGGATTGTCTGAAGAGCCAACGCATCTCCGTTACAGAAAATCGCATCCGCATCTGGATTTTTTTCGAGCACTTCCCTTATCGTTTTATGATAATTCAGACATTTATGTTCTTCCCAACTTGCACTGTACTCTTTTACCTGCACACCCATTGACTCCCCTTGTTTTCGGAAGCTGATTCCCCTATCATCGCATTGCATTCCTGTCCAATGACCTGGATTCAAATATAGAAAATTCCGGCATCCTTGTCCATACAGATATTCTGCCACTATTTTTCCTCCGGTTTTATTATCACAGACAATACTTTCTGCTGCGTAAGAAATTTCTCTTTCCAGAGATATGATTGGAACACTGACATCAGCAAACTTATCAATATTCACTGCATCTGTACATAGAATAATTCCAGCAACTCTATGACGCTTACAAATCTCAAGGTATTCTTCTTCTTTTGCATCATATGCTTTCGAACAAAATACATAGAGAACATACCCTCTTTTATCTGCCTCCACTTCCAGATAGTTTAATAACCTAGAAAAAAAAGGCTGATCAATATAGGGCATAATCACTCCTATACTATTAGAAGACTGTTTTGATAATGATCTGGCAATTTCATTTGGTTGATAATTCAGTTTTTTCATAGCAGCCTGGATTTTTTCATGTGCTTCCTTACTGATATAACCACGATTATTTAATGCTCTTGAAACTGTCGTTACCGATAACCCACATTCTTTTGCAACATCCTTTAACGTACTCATCTGGTAAATCCCCTTCTTTGCTTCCTGAAGCAGAAAATGTTTATTTTCCCATTTTTAAGGCAATTTTACCATGAGAAAAAATTTTTTTCAATTTTCTTTCACACAATCTGCTTTTCTTTTTTATTTCCACAACACTTTCACACGTATTTCCCATAAAATAGTACGCTTAATTCTTTTTATACTTTGCATATGCAATTTTTTATGTTATAATTCTGATTGTCAAATCAGTTCAATAGGGATAGTCCGATGACTGCCTCTTCCACAAGAGGAAGGAGGCGATACTCATGAACACTATGGAAGTTCTCACGTTATTTCTCGTTGTTTTTGAAGTGTTGTCTTACATAGACAATCATCGCAATAAGTAGCTGTTAGATACAAAAAAGCAGTGAAAAGGCTATTCCCTACTGGCATAGGGGATAGCCTCTGTCTCGCTGCTTTTCAAACCCATTTTAAAGAAAGGCAGTCACGGATACGAACAAATCCTTGATTGCTTCTGATTTGATTATAAGGTGTTGGTTTGCAAAAGTCAACACCTTATTTTTTGACCTTCTTATCCAGAACCACCCATCATGTAAAGCGGACATTCGCAATCCGCTTCGCTACTTGCTCATGAACGCAGTCGCTTCGCGATCTGTCAGTGGGAGCTTTCAACTCCCACTGACATAAGCATCCCCCTCACCCGCCGCTTAGTGCTCCGCGCACTTGAAGCGGGGGAATGCTTATCTGCGTTCACGCAGTTCCAGTATGACGTATGCACCCTGTTTTCTAGCGTGCCCTGGAAACGGGGTGCAGGGGGAAAACCAGGACTGGCGCAACTCCGATGGTTTTCCCCCTGCAATTTTTCTCCATGGCTTTCCAAAAGCCTACAGGTTGGTATATCCCATAAGGGATTCATCAACTTTTTCTGCGGCCATCCGCCCCTCGCGGATCGCCCACACAACCAGCGACTGCCCCCTGTGCATATCGCCCGCTGCAAATATGCCAGGAACGCTGCTCTCGTACTCATCGGGAGCGGTCTCCACATTGGTCCTTCCATTGACCTTCACCTGAAAAGCATCCGTCACATAAGCCTGGCTTCCCAGAAAGCCTGCTGCGATAAGCACCAGACCTACCTCGATAACCTTCTCGGTTCCTTCGACAGGAACCATATTCATTCTGCCTGTCTTTTCATCCTTCACCGGTTTCAGGCTGACGATCTTTGCCTGCTTGACCGCACCCTTTTCGTCCTTGATAAACTCCGTCACCGTAGTCTGATAAATCCGGGGATCATGGCCGAAGACGGCGATGGCTTCTTCCTGGCCGTAATCGGTTTTCAGGACTCTGGGCCACTGGGGCCAGGGGTTGGAGGGAGTTCTGGTCTCGCTGGGTTTGGGCATCATCTCCAGCTGGGTCACGGATTTTGCTCCCAGACGGATACTGGTTCCCACACAGTCATTTCCGGTGTCGCCTCCTCCGATGACAAGCACATGCTTGCCTTCCGCAAGGCTTCGTACCTCTTTGGAAACCTGCTCTTTTTCGCCGGAATCCAGAAGACTCTTCGTCACTTTGGAGAGAAAATCCACAGCAAAGAAAATATTTTTCGCATCTCTTCCCGGCACCTTGATATCTCTCGGATTGGAAGCCCCGCAGGCCAGGATTACCCGGTCAAAATTCTTCGTCAGCTCTTCCGCTTTGATGTCTTTTCCTACATCCACGCCGGTGACAAATTTCACACCTTCCTCTTCCATCAGATGAATCCGACGGTCCAGCACGCTCTTTTCCAGCTTCATGTTCGGGATGCCGTAGCGGAGCAGGCCGCCGATCCGGTCGTGCCGCTCGTAGACCGTCACCTCATGGCCGCGGCGGTTCAGCTGCATGGCAGCAGCCAGTCCCGAAGGACCGCTTCCCACAATGGCAACTCTTTTTCCTGTGCGTACCTTGGGCGGCTCCGGCTGTACCCAGCCTTCCGCATAGGCAGTCTCGATGATGGCTCTCTCATTTTCCTTGGTGGAAACAGGCTCGCCGTTCACGTTGCAGGTGCAGGCCGCCTCACAGAGAGCCGGACAAACACGACTGGTAAATTCCGGAAAACAGTGGGTCTTGGAAAGACGGAGATAAGCCTGTTTGAAATTTCCGCGGTAAACCAGATCGTTGGTCTCCGGTACCAGATTGTGCAGGGGACAGCCGGAAGCCATGCCCGCAAGCATATCACCATACTGGCAGAAGGGAACGCCGCACTCCATACAGCGTGCCCCCTGCTTCTGCTGCTCCTCAAGCTTCAGGGGAGTTTTAAACTCATGGAAATGTTTGATCCTCTCAAGGGGGGCTTCCGCCGTGGAAGTCTCCCGCTCATACTCTAAAAATCCTGTCGGTTTTCCCATTTTTCTTCTACCTCCCGCTTATTTCACCTGAAAACTCTCATAGAAAGCTTCCATTTGTGCCTGTTCTCTGGACATTCCTTTTTCCTCCAGTCTTGTACTCAGAGTAACCATCTTCTTGTAATCGATGGGAATGATCTTCTTAAACTTGGGAAGATAATCCTCAAAATGATCCAGGATCCGCTGGCCCTTCTCGGAACCGGTCTCCTGTACATGCTTCTCGATCATCTCGCGAAGCTCCTGAATATCGTATTTTTCCTCCACTCTTTCAATGTGGATCATGGCTTTGTTCAGGTTCTTGTAGAGCTCGTTTTCCTCATCCAGAACGTAAGCGATACCGCCGCTCATACCTGCGGCAAAGTTTTTGCCGGTCTTTCCGAGTACTGCCACACGGCCTCCGGTCATGTACTCACAGCCATGCTCGCCAACGCCTTCCACAACGGCCGTCGCGCCGGAGTTCCGGACTGCAAAACGCTCGCCGGCCACACCGTTGATGTAGGCTTCGCCGCTGGTGGCTCCGTAGAGGGCTACGTTTCCGATGATGATGTTGTCTTCTGCCTTATAAGTTCTCTTGGCAGGCGCTGTCACAGTGATCTTACCGCCGGAAAGGCCTTTACCCATATAGTCATTGCAGTCTCCAGTGAGACAGATGCTCAGGCCCTTCGGAATGAAAGCGCCGAAGCTCTGGCCGCCGGCTCCCGTACAGTTCAGCGTGATCGTATCCTCCGGCAGACCGTTCTTGTAGCGGCTGGTGATCTCAGAACCGAGGATGGAACCAAAGGCACGGTCCGTATTGGAAACTTCCACTTTCAGAGAAGCTTTCTCGCCTTTTTCTACGGCTCCTTTCAGCTTCTTCCAGAGGACCTTTTTGTCCTTGGTCTGCTCCAGTTTGAAGTCATAAACGTCCTCTTTCTTAAAGTGCTGGTTCTGGCCCAGATACGGATTGTATAGGATGCCATCCAGGTTCATCTTGGAAGCCATGGGATTCTCCGCATACTCTTTTACCTTCAGAAGATCGGTTCTTCCCACCATCTCTTCCAGGGTACGGACGCCGAGTTTTGCCATATATTCACGGAGCTCTTCCGCGATGAAACGCATGAAGTTTACCACATACTCTGGTTTTCCTTTGAATCTCTTACGGAGCTCCGGGTTCTGGGTAGCCACGCCCACCGGGCAGGTATCCAGGTTGCAGACACGCATCATAACACAGCCCATCGTCACCAAGGGAGCCGTTGCGAAACCAAACTCCTCTGCGCCGAGAAGGGCTGCGATGGCTACGTCACGACCGCTCATAAGCTTACCGTCGGTCTCGATGATGACACGGCTTCTGAGGCCGTTCTGGAGCAGGGTTTGATGAGTCTCGGAAAGACCGAGCTCCCAGGGAAGACCCGCATTGTGGATGGAGCTCTCCGGAGCAGCTCCGGTACCTCCGTCATAACCGGAAATCAGGATAACCTGGGCGCCTGCCTTTGCCACGCCGGCAGCGACGGTTCCGACGCCGGCCTCCGATACCAGTTTTACAGAAATTCTCGCGTACTGGTTGGCATTTTTCAGGTCATAGATCAACTCTGCCAGGTCCTCGATGGAATAAATATCGTGATGAGGCGGCGGGGAAATCAGGCTCACGCCGGGCGTGGAGTGTCTGGTCTTTGCCACCCAGGGATAAACTTTTTTCGCAGGCAGATGGCCGCCCTCACCAGGCTTCGCGCCCTGGGCCATCTTGATCTGGATCTCATCCGCACAGACGAGGTAACGGCTGGTCACGCCGAAACGACCGGAAGCCACCTGTTTGATGGCGGAACAGCGGTCGTGCTCGGTTCCCTTGGAATCCAGACGGTCATCGCTCTCGCCGCCCTCACCGGTGTTTGATTTTCCATGAAGCATGTTCATGGCCAAGGCCAGGGTCTCATGGGCTTCCTGAGAAATGGAGCCGTATGACATGGCGCCGGTCTTGAAGTGACGGACGATGCTGTCCACGCTCTCCACTTCCTCGATGGGGATGGGATGGGCCGCATAATTGAAGTCCAGAAGGCTTCTCAAGTTTCCGCTGGTCTCCTCGTCCACCATGCCGGTGTATTCCTTAAAGGTCTTATAATCTCCGTTCCAGGCCGCCTGCTGCAGAAGGTGAATCGTCTTCGGATTGTAACGGTGGGTCTCGCCGCCACTTCTCATCTTGTGCTTGCCTACGCTGTCCAGCGTCAGATCGGTGTTCAGTCCCAGGGGATCAAAAGCCTTGCTGTGGCGCTCGTCCACATCCTTTGCGATATCCTCCAGGGTAATTCCGCCCACACGGCTCACAGTTCCGGTGAAATATTTCTCGATAACATCCTCGGAAATACCGATGGCCTCGAAGATCTGGGAACCCTGATAGGACTGGATCGTGGAAATACCCATCTTGGAAGCGATTTTTACAATGCCGCTCAAGATTGCGTGGTTGTAATCATCCACAGCCGCATAGTAATCTTTTTCCAGCAGTCCCTGATCGATCAGCTCTTTGATCGTGTCCTGGGCGAGATAGGGGTTGACGGCACTTGCGCCGTAGCCCAGAAGGGTAGCGAAATGATGCACTTCTCTGGGTTCGCCGGATTCCAGAATCACAGCCAGAGAGGTACGCTTTTTCGTTTTTACGAGATGCTGATGCACCGCAGAAACAGCCAGCAGGGAGGGCATGGGCACACGGTTCTCGTCCACACCGCGGTCTGTCAGAACCAGGATGTTGGCTCCGTCACGGTAAGCCTTATCCACCTCCACGAAAAGCCGCTCGATGGCGCGCTCCAGCTTGGTGCTCTTATAATAGGTAATCGGAACCTCTGCTACCTGGAAGCCCTCCACCTTCATATGCTTGATTTTCAGCATATCGGTGTTAGTCAGGATCGGATTGTTAACCTTCAGAACCTGACAGTTCTCAGGCTGCTCTTTTAAGAGGTTGCCGTCTTTTCCGACGTAAACGGTCGTGCTGGTGACAATCTCTTCACGGATCGCATCGATCGGCGGGTTTGTTACCTGTGCAAAAAGCTGTTTGAAATAGTCGAAAAGGGGACGATGCTGTTTGGAAAGCACTGCCAGCGGCGTATCAACACCCATGGCAGCGGTTCCCTCGCCGCCGTTTAATGCCATCTCCAGAATGGATTTCCGGTATTCCTCGTAGGTGTAACCGAAGGCTTTCTGAAGTCTTGCTCTCTCCTCGTCGGTGAACTCCTCCACTTTGATATTGGGGATTTTCAGGTCATGAAGTTCTACCAGGTTGCTGTCCAGCCACTCGCCGTAAGGCTGTTTTTTCGCATAGTATTCTTTCAGCTCCTCATCCTCGAAAATCTTATGCTTCACGGTATCGACCAGCAGCATTTTTCCGGGATGCAGGCGCTCCTTGATGACGATCTCCTCCTCGGGAACCGGCAGAACGCCCACCTCGGAGGAGAGGATCACGTCACCATTTTTCATAATGTAGTAACGGGAAGGACGGAGGCCGTTCCGGTCAAGAACCGCACCCATCACATCGCCATCGGAAAACAGAATGGAAGCCGGGCCGTCCCAGGGCTCCATCATGGTCGCATAATACTGATAAAAATCACGTTTTTCCTGGGAAATCGTGTGGTTGTTGGACCAGGGCTCCGGAATCGTCACCATGACGGCCAGCGGAAGCTCCATGCCGCTCATAACGAGGAATTCCAGCGTGTTGTCCAGCATGGCGGAGTCAGAACCTCTGGTATCTACCACCGGAAGCACCTTGTAGAGCTGTCCTTTCAGATGGTCGGAAGACATGGTCTCCTCACGGGCCAGCATTTTGTCGGCATTTCCGCGGATCGTGTTGATCTCACCGTTGTGAACGATAAAGCGGTTCGGATGTGCTCTCTCCCAGCTCGGATTGGTGTTGGTACTGAAACGGGAATGGACCATGGCGATGGCAGACTCATAATCCGGATCCTGCAGGTCTGCAAAGAAGGTCCGAAGCTGTCCCACCAGAAACATACCTTTGTATACAATCGTCCGGCTGGACATGGAAACCACATAGGTGTTGTCGTTGCTCTGCTCGAAAACTCTTCTTGCGATGTAGAGCTTCCGGTCAAAATCCAGACCTTTTTCCACGCCCTCGGGCCGTTTCAGGAAGGCCTGCATGATATAAGGCATGCAGCTTCTCGCTTTTTCACCGAGAACTTCCTCAGCCACCGGCACTTTACGGAAGCCTAAAAGGGTCAGGCCCTCTTTTCCGGCGATGATCTCAAACATCTTTTTCGCCTGGTTCCGTTTCATCTCATCCTGGGGAAGAAACAGCTGAGCGACACCGTAATCTCTCTCTCCGCCGATATCAAAGCCTTCTTCTTTTGCCACTTTGCTGAAAAATTTGTGGGATACCTGCAGGAGGATACCCACGCCGTCGCCGGTCCTTCCCTCTGCATCCTTGCCGGCGCGGTGTTCCAGGTTTTCTACTATATGAAGAGCATTTTCCACGGTCTTGTGGCTCCTGACGCCGTTGCTGTTCACAACTGCGCCGATACCACAGTTGTCATGCTCGAACTGTTCTCTATATAAACCTTTCATCTCACTCATCTGTTTCCATCCTTTCCTAGGTGTTATTTTTCCTTCGCATATGCAGCTGCGGCTGTTACCAGTCCTCTGAAAAGCGGGTGCGCGTGGTTCGGTCTGGATTTGAACTCCGGATGCCCCTGTGTTCCTACAAAATACGGATGATCCACCACTTCGATCATCTCCACGATCCGTTTATCCGGGGAACAGCCTGCGACGATCATGCCCTTCGCCTCAAATTCATCGCGGTATTTGTTGTTTACCTCATAACGATGACGATGACGCTCACTGATCTCTTCTTTTCCAAAGAGCTCTCTGGACCGGGTTCCTTCTTTTAATATACAGGGATAAGCGCCCAGACGAAGCGTTCCTCCCAGATCCTCAACGTCCTCCTGATCCGGCATCAGGGCAATGACCGGATGTGTGGTCTCCGGATCCAACTCAATGCTGTTCGCATCCGTATAACCAAGGACATCTCTTGCATATTCCACGATAGCCATCTGCATTCCGAGGCAGATCCCAAGGAAAGGAATCTTTTTCTCTCTTGCGTGACGAATGGCAGTGATCATTCCTTCCGTACCTCTGGGGCCGAAACCGCCGGGAACCAGGATACCATCCACACCGGCAAGCTTTTCCGCTACATTCTCATCGGTGATCTCCTCAGAATCCACCCAGCGGATGCGGACATTGACACGGCTTGCGATACCGCCATGCTTCAGTGCCTCTACCACACTTAAATAAGCATCATGCAGCTGGGTATATTTCCCGACCATGGCGATCTCTGCTTCCTGTTCCGGATGGCGTAAATTTTCCACCATTTCCTTCCATTCCGTCAGATCCGGCTCTCTGCAGGGCAGATGGAGACTTTCCAGAACCACCTGAGCCAGATTTTCTTTTTCCATGGCAAGGGGCGCTTCATATAAATATTCCACATCCAGGTTCTGGAGCACATGGTAGACCGGCACGTTGCAGAACAAGGCGATCTTCGCTTTCACCTCGTCGGGAATCGGATATTCGCTCCGGCAGACCAGAACATCCGGCTGAAGGCCCATGCCCTGCAGCTCTTTGACGCTGGCCTGGGTCGGTTTCGTTTTCAGCTCCTCGGATGCTTTCAGATAAGGAATCAGGGTCACATGGACCAGAACGGCATTTTCATGGCCTACGTCGTGCTGGAACTGACGGATGGCCTCCAGGAAAGGCTGACTCTCGATATCGCCGACGGTTCCGCCTACCTCTATAATAGCGATCCGGTCCTCGTTCTCCTCTTTGGCCCGATAGAACCGGCTCTTGATCTCATTTGTGATGTGCGGAATCACCTGTACGGTGCCCCCGCCGTAATCTCCGTGACGCTCTTTCTGCAGAACAGACCAGTAAATTTTACCGGTGGTCACGTTGGAATTTTTATCCAGGCTTTCATCAATAAATCTCTCATAATGACCGAGATCCAGGTCTGTCTCCGTACCGTCGTCGGTAACGAAAACCTCGCCGTGCTGAATCGGGTTCATCGTACCCGGGTCTACATTGATATAGGGATCAAACTTCTGCATCGTCACCTGATAGCCTCTGGCTTTCAGAAGACGGCCCAGCGAAGCTGCCGTAATTCCCTTGCCCAGACCGGAAACCACACCGCCTGTCACAAATACATATTTTACTGCCATCACATTTTCCTCCTTGCTCTTGCCTGCTTACAATGAAAAAAAGGTGTCAGAAAGCCCGGTTTGGGAACTTTCTGACACCTTTGTCATCAAATTTCATGGGACTTACTATATCTCATTTTGCCCCGTTTGTAAATCCCTGTTTTTTTAAATTTTTTTGTGACAGTTCAGGACGTTCAGCCCAACAGGCCACAGGTCTACGCTCCGCTTCGGTCGGTGCTAAGCGAGTCCCACTGGGACTCAGCACCACGCGCATTGCATGTGCTATCGCTGCATTCGCAGCTTCTGTCTGAGGCTAATGGGTCTACATTCCATTTCGGTCCACGCTAAACGAGTCCCACTGGGACTCAGCGCCGTTCCGCCCATTCCAAAATGAAAATTCATCCTATTGCAAACGAGTTTGCATAGTCTGATTTTTCATTTTGCTGATGTTCTGAACTGTTACAAAAAATTTAAAAAAGGTGTTGACAAGACCGGATTTTTGAGTATACTACGAGTCATAAGCAACGGCGCTTAGGAGTGATCCATTCTCTCCTGAGCGCCTTTTTTCGTTGCAGGCTATGAAAAGCCGGTCCGGCTGACCTGTTTTAAGTGTCATCGCTGCGGAGTAACGAAAGTGCCATAGAACATCAGCAAGTATTGAAAGGAGTGCCATTTCTTATGTCAAAAGATATTCCCAGTTTATATGGAAGCCTTGTTTTCACCGATAAAGTGATGCGTGACAAGCTTCCCAAAGATATGTACAAAGCTCTGAAGAAAACCATTGAAAACGGAACTCATCTGGAGCTGGACGTCGCAAACTCCGTGGCTGTTGCCATGAAAGAATGGGCTGTTGAAAACGGAGCTACCCATTTTACACACTGGTTCCAGCCCATGACCGGCTATACCGCCGAGAAACACGATAGCTTCATCTCTCCCACAGGAGACGGCGAAGTGATCATGGATTTCTCCGGAAAAGAACTGGTAAAGGGTGAACCCGATGCATCAAGCTTCCCCTCCGGCGGACTGAGAGCCACCTTTGAGGCCAGAGGTTATACTGCATGGGATCCTACCTCTCCTGCTTTTATCAAAGACCAGACCCTTTACATCCCCACCGCTTTCTGCTCCTACAACGGAGAAGCGCTGGATAAAAAGACCCCTCTCTTACGCGCCATGGAAGCTTTGAGCACTGAGGCAGTCAAAGTCCTTCATCTGCTGGGCAACACCGCAGTGACCGGCGTCAACACCACCGTAGGACCGGAGCAGGAATACTTCCTTGTTGACAAGGCAGCCTACAGAGCCCGCCGCGACCTGCTCTTCTGCGGAAGAACCCTCCTCGGTGCACCGGCTCCAAAAGGACAGGAAATGGAAGATCATTACTTCGGTGTCCTGAAACCCCGCGTAGCCGCTTACATGCATGATCTGGATGAGGAGCTCTGGAAACTGGGCGTTCCCGCCAAAACAAAACATAACGAGGTTGCTCCTGCTCAGCACGAGCTGGCACCCGTTTTTGATACCGCAAACGTGGCAGTTGACCACAACCAGCTGACCATGGAAGTGATGAAAAAGGTAGCCGACAAACATGATCTGGCCTGCCTGCTCCATGAGAAACCCTTCGAGGGCATCAACGGAAGCGGAAAACACAACAACTGGTCCATCATCACCAATACCGGCAGCAACCTTCTGGATCCGGGCAAAACACCGGCAGAAAACACACAGTTCCTGGTATTCCTCACCGCTGTCATCAAAGCTGTGGATGATTACGCAGATCTTATGAGGATCTCCGCCGCCACCCCGGGTAACGATCACCGTCTGGGGGCCAATGAGGCACCGCCAGCCATCGTTTCCATGTTCCTCGGTGATGAGCTCACTGCTATCCTTCAGGCCATCGAGAACGACACCTATTTCAGCGGCCAGCACAGAGTCCAGCTGGATATCGGAGCTCATGTCCTTCCTCATTTCTTCAAGGACAACACCGACCGGAACCGTACCTCCCCCTTTGCCTTCACCGGTAACAAATTCGAATTCCGTATGCTTGGTTCCGGTCAGTCTGTGGCAGGTCCGAACACCGTTCTGAACACTGCGGTTGCAGAGGTTCTCTCCCAGTTCTACGATGAGCTGAAGGATACACCGGCAGATCAGATGGAATCCGCAGTCCATGAATGGATCAAAAAGACCGTCAAAGCACACAAACGGATCATCTTCAACGGAAACGGTTATACCGATGAATGGGTAGAAGAGGCAGAAAAACGTGGTCTTTTCAACCTGAAATCCACACCGGAGGCCCTTCCGCAGTTTATCGCAGAAAAGAACGTGGATCTTTTCCTGAAACATCATATTTTCACCAAAGAAGAAATCCATTCCCGTTATGAGATTCTTCTGGAAAACTATGTAAAGACCATCCAGCTGGAGTCCAAGACCATGCAGGAAATGCTCAGCAAAGACTTCCTTCCTGCTGTATCCCGCTTCGCAGGAGAGGTTTCCAAGAGCGTTCTGGACAAAAAAGCGCTCCTGCCCTCCATCAAAGCAGAGAAAGAACTGGCTCTCGTGGAATCTCTTACCGCTGCCTATGAGACCCTGTCCGAAGGCAACGACAAGCTGAAAGCTCTCACAGAGGAGGTTTCTTCCATGGAATCCATGCAGGAAGCCGCTACCTTCTGCCATGACAAGGTTCTGGCTCTCATGGATGAACTCCGTGCCGTAGCAGACGAAGCAGAGACCAGAATTCCGGAAAAAGAACTGCCTTATCCGACCTACGATCAGCTGCTCTTTTCCGTCTGAACGCTTTCCTTTTTCTTCAGGTACGCTCATCCCCCTCTTTTACAAAAGTAAACTGACTGGAAAGCGAGGAATCGACACATGGAACTGGATCCTTCCTGTGAAATCAAAGAGGAATGCGGCATTTTCGGTATCTTTGCAAAAGAAGGTACCGAAGCCGCTCCTTCTATTTACTATGGCCTGTGTGCCCTGCAGCACCGCGGCCAGGAATCCTGTGGTATTGCCGTCAGCGATACCACGGGGCCGAAAGGCAACATGAGCTCCCATAAAGATCTGGGACTCGTCAACGAAGTTTTTAAAGAAGAAACCCTTCATTCCCTTCATGGAAACTTAGGAATCGGCCACGTCCGCTACTCCACCACAGGAGGAAATTCCGCCAGCAACGCCCAGCCTCTGGTGCTCAATTACGTCAAAGGTACTCTGGCTCTGGCCCACAACGGAAATCTGGTCAACACAGAAGAACTCCGCCGGGAATTTGAAGAGAACGGCGCCATCTTCCACACTACCACAGATTCTGAGGTTATCGCCTACTGTGTGGCAAGAGAACGGGTCCACAGTACAAGCGTGGAGGAAGCCATCAAAAAAACCGCGGCAAAGATCCGCGGAGCCTATGGTCTGGTCATCGCCAGCCCCAGAAAACTGGTGGGTGTGCGTGATCCCCTGGGATTAAAACCTCTCTGCATCGGAAAAAGAGAGGATGCCTACGTCATCGCCTCGGAAAGCTGTGCGCTTTCTGCCGTCGATGCAGAATTTATCCGGGACGTCCTTCCCGGTGAGATCGTGACAATAACCAACGAGGGCATCAAATCCGACACAAGCCTGTGCCAGGAAAAACATGCCCACTGTATTTTCGAATATATTTACTTTGCCCGGCTGGACAGCCATCTGGACGGCATTTCCACCTACGAAGCCCGCATCCGGGGCGGCGCTGCACTGGCAGCCGCTTATCCCGTAGAGGCAGATATCGTAGTCGGCGTTCCGGATTCCGGTCTTGCCGCAGCCAAGGGCTATTCGGAGGCATCCGGGATTCCCTTTGCCCTTGCCTTCCACAAAAACAGCTATGTGGGCCGGACCTTCATCAAACCCACCCAGAAAGAGCGGGAATCCGCCGTCCGGGTGAAATTAAATGTCATTGAGCCCGTGGTTCGCGGCAAACGCATCGTCCTTGTGGATGATTCCATCGTCCGCGGCACGACCATCGCCAACCTCATCCACATGCTGAAAAAGGCCGGAGCCTTAAGCGTCCATGTACGCGTGGCCTCCCCGCCCTTCCTGCACCCCTGCTACTTCGGCACGGATGTCCCCTCCAATGATCAGCTCATCGCCTGTTCGCACAACCTGGAAGAGATCCGCGACTCCATCGGTGCAGACTCCCTGGGATACATGAAAATCGAAGATTTACCTTCCATGGTCGGAGACCTCCCTCTCTGCTGTGCCTGCTTCGACGGCAACTATCCCATGAACATTCAGTAATTGCGGAAACGGTTCTCCGTTTTCCGATTACACATATCACATTTTTCTTTTACTACTTGCAGGAAAAACGGCTTCCGTGGATCGGGAGCCGTTTTTCTGGTGAGATAATTATTCTTTCTTGCCTATAGGCATTATAGCATATGTAAATCTGAAAATTAATATACCTGATTTCAATTGCAGCTTTCTTTACTTCAACTATTTTTTAACTCTGTTATCAATTTTTGGTATTGATACATCGTATTTAAATAATCTCGATATTTAAAAGTGTTTTTTACAATTTCTTCTTCATTAATACCTCGTATAATCTTAATATATGCTTCAAATAAAGAACAATTAGAATAAAATGTATCTAAATTCGGATCATATACTAAGCATACATAACTTTTATTAAAAAATCTTTGGTAATAATACTTATAAAAATTTTTTACACTTTCATCATTGATAACAATCCATATCTTTGATCTATCTAAATTAATTAAATTAGAGTTAAGTGTCGCATATGTGACTTTATCTATACCTGAAAGCGTAGTCTCTTTTAATGAAAACTTTTCATATAATTTTTCTAAAAATTCTTTGTATTTCATTTCCGGAACAACTATATCTTTCTGGTACATCGTTTGTAATTGTTCTATATAATTTGATTTAGTTTCATCAATATAGAAATTTTCATTTTTAAACACTTGTTGTCCCATTAATTTCTCCTATTCTTATCCAAAAATTTTCATTATAAAAATATGCTTGTAATCCGGTTGTTTTTATGCGAACTTTACTTACCCTTTCAGGAATTGTACATGTTCCTATAACTGCAGATTTTCTGCGCATGGCAGGAAAAAGAACCATTAAACCATACCGGAAGTAACTGGATGAAATATATCCCGTTGTTCCTGTACTCTTTCCGGCGGAATATAGAAACCAGTTATTATGAGCAGAAAACATTCTGGTCTTTTTGCAGCTACATGGTGCGGATTCACAAAGGGATTGAGATGCTGGTCAATCTGATCAATATCAGCTACTGTGCAATGAAACTGTTGCCGTATCAGGAATAAAATCTACATGGATGATGAACATCGGCTGGTTCACCGACAGGGATATCATTTATAAAGTGGTGTTTCATAAGACACCTACCTTAATAAATTACACTTGTTATATATTTTTCGCAAGGTTGAGTATTGACTACCATTGAGACTTTATCACATACTTCCGTCTTCTTCACATTCGCCCAGATCTGAAGCAAACTTTCTGTCTGACTTTCTTCATTTTCCCGTGTCCAGAACCATGTATAAAGACCACCATCCAATGTTGCAGAAGGATAAGAAAGAAGACGATATTCGATTCCCAAATTCTCCCTAAACTGGTCAAGAACTACATCTTTAAAATCATTCAAATTCTCTCCTGTAAATTCAATTCGCACCGTGTCCAGTCCGCTAAGACCGGACGCATCGTCTGCAAACTCCAGAAATACCGTTCCTTCCTCTGTTCCATATGTCACTTTTTCTGCTGCCCTATAAATAACTCTGCCCAGTTCCTTATCCTCTGACTCAAAATCAAGAGTTTCACCAAGGAACTCTTCCGCTTCTTCCTTTGACAGATTCCAAGGCAAGCCTTGATAAGTAAAATCCTCTGTCTGCACGAAACTGGAAACGTCTATTTCTTTCTCTCGATTTTCAACCGGTTTCATCCGCACTACGGCCGCTGCCAACTGACTGGTATTACCATTTATAATATGTCCCAACATAATCATATTTCTCCAGTCATCCCGCTCCTGAAACCAGGTTCTCTGATTCATCATACTGTCATCTGTAATCTGCACATCTTCTGTAACATAGGTCGGTTCACCTAAAAGCTCTTCAAAACTCTCATTCAGCTGTTTCCAAAGTGCAGTCCCTTCTTCCAGCGGCAGCGTTTCAAAATTAAATTGCATATTATAGAGACCGTCTTCCTCATAGAAATCACATTCCAGCTGTGCCTGATAATCCTTCCAGGAATAAGCTTTATCAGCTTTGTAAATCTCACTTCCTTCGATCTGTGGTAAATCTTCAGGCTGCTCCAAAGTTACATCAAGATATTTTTCCACCTCTTCTTCAGAACTTCCCCAGGCAAGTGTTCCGTACTGATAAGTGCCATCGGTCTGTACCCAATCGCTAAAACAAAGTTCAAAAGGATCTGTATTATTTTCTTCCGCAGAAATATTTATTACTAATATAAAAAGCAATATAGCTGTAAACGCAATCAATTTTTCTTTCTTCATTAACACAGACCTCCCTGACTAAATTTCACCTAAAAAATATTTTCATTTTTTAATACCACTGTCCACCTTTACACGGCTTTACATTATTGCATATTGAATGTACTTCATAACATTCATGCCATCCCCCACTAATTATCGGATCATACTGACGCACTTTACATTGTGGACAAATATATCCTCTATATGTTGAAATATAGTATTTAATTGTACAACTGCTCTTATTATAACATTTTCCTGAGCCATCACTCTTTTTTTCATTATTACATTCTAAAACAGTAAAGCTACTTACAGGGCAATACGGACACATCCCTATAAGAGAAATAGAATCGTCCCCAAAACCACTTCTATTTGATTTAGCTGATGTTTTAAACGGTACTACTAACATTATAATCATACATAAAGAGATCATAATTTTAATAAAGCTCTTTTTCCTCATATCAATTCCTCCATTTAAAAATAAAATCACATTTTTAGTTAATTTAAAATTTGCCACCACATTATTATCACTTCCTTTCTATATAGTCAGTTAATTTTTATGTATTCTCATTTTTTTACAACTTCTTTTGTCTACATCTTATCATTATTTGTATTTTTTTGTCAACAATTATTTATTTCACCTAGGTATTTTATTATATTTATATTTGTGCTATATTATATTTATCCGAAAGGAGGGAATCGTTTTTGGCCAGAAACGACAGCTTACGAAGGGGAAATAATATAGAAATGTTGATTTTATCCATTTTGTCAACCGAAGATTGCTATGGATATCAGCTTTCCCTTTTAATCAAAGATTACTCTCAGGGAAAAATATCTCTTCCCGAGGGATCGCTTTACCCGGCTTTATACAAATTAGTAGATAACGGTCTGATATCCGATGAAAAAAGACAGGTCGGCAAGCGACTTACCCGTGTTTATTATCATATGGAACCGGAAGGAAAAGATTATCTGAATCAATTGATTGAAGAATACAATTCTCTTCACTCTGGTATTCAATCAATCCTCAACAAGACAAAGGAAGGAGACGAACTTACTCATGTTCAAAAAACGCAATGATTTTGATCAGTATTTAAAAAATGTTCGGATTTCTTTTCCCGTGTTTCATAAAGCGGAGCGTCGGTTTTTTCAGGATTTTTCCGCTAACGTGCGGGAATATCAGGCTATCCATCCTATGAGTACACTTTCTGATTTAGAAGGAGAGTTTGGACGCCCAAAGGATATCATTATGGATTATTTTTATAATATGAACTCCTCTTCTTATCTTCTCTATATGAAAAGGGCCCGCTATTTAAGAATTATTACTGGTGCTGTTATCGTTTTCCTTTTATTTAGCGCTGTTGCAGAAAGTTATCTTTATTTTACTATGTATAAAGAATGGGCTGCCACTAAAGTAACAACAGAACAATCTGTCATTTATTATCTGGATGATTAACACACATGGAGGAATTTTATTATGAAGAACGTAAAAACTTTTTTGTTTACAATAATAGGTATTTTTCTTCTATTTTCTTGTTCTGCATCTGCCGCTTCTACGGTTACAACATCCGAAATTTATTCCTTAGCAAACGGGGATTACTTAGAAACTATTCTGATTCAGGATTCAACTTCAAGAGCAACGTCTTCTACAAAAAGCGGTCAGAAAACTACATACTATAAATCTTCATCGGGAGTAACTTTATGGTCTGTAACTGTAAAAGCAAGTTTTTCTTATACTTATGGAAAATCCAGCACCTGTACCTCTGTTACTGGAAGTTCTGCTTCCAGTTCTGTTGCTTGGAAAGTTTCCAGTGCTTCTTCTAAAAAAAATGGGAATACAGCAACTGCATCAGCAACTGGGTATCACTATACCAATGGTGCTTTAGTCGAATCTTTATCCCGATCTGTTTCTCTTTCCTGTGATATATACGGATCTTTATCGTAACTTTTTATTTTTCTCCAAAAAAATCTGGGTGAAATCGTTTTTATGGATTTCACCCAGATTTTGCTGATATCCTATCTGGCACTATTCAAATGGAGCTCTAATTATCTATCCGATAACTACTTTTTTCTGTTCGATAAAATCAAGCAAAAAAAGTTACTATACAATACTCATACTTTCTTTCATCCATTCTTCTACTTTATCCCTGCTGATTTTCACCGCTTCTGCAATCTTATCGACAGGCAGCCCCATCTCAGCCAGAGAAAGCGCCGTTTCTCTGGCTTTCTTTAATTCGCCTTCAGCTACACCAGCTTCATACTCTGCCTTACGAAGTTTCTGCTCCTCCTCTTCTTTGTTGTATTCAAAGATACTCACGGCAATCACCTCCGCACGATTTGCTCTCAGAATTTTTTCCAAAATGATTTCTGAAATGTATTTAAGATTCGGGAGCCGTTTTTCTATATCACTTTATAAACGGGATTCCACATAATCCCGGCCACAGTTTTTGCAGAAGAGAGAATATTTTGGATTGTATTCCCCACAGTCCGGGCAATACCAGTCTCCATTTTCCAGAGGAATTACAGGAACCAGTTTCGGCGGAGCAGCTGTTTTTCCCAGTTCTTCTGTCTGAGCTTCGATCGCCATTGCACCAAGCGGAGCCAGTGAACTGCCCTTCTGCCCGGTACCTGCCAGAGAAGAAGCGATTTTATCAGTAAATTTCAATGAAATCTTGGAACCGCAACGCTGGCAGAACTGTGTTCCCGGAAGATTCTCAAAGCCACATTTTTTACATACGATATACTTTTTCATAGATTTCTTCTCCCTATATCACTCTTGAAAACTATGCAGTATTTACACGATATCCTGTACTATCTTTTTCGCCGCCTCATAAGAATCCTTCTCCACATAAACGCCGCTCTCATTCTTATGCTCAATTCCCGACACCACAGTCCGGTAAAAAATCATATGCACCAGATCGGAGAAAAAGTTAGATTTGATGGGTTCTACAGAATAGTTAATGTGATTCTGGTCCAGTCTTTTTTTGATCTGGATCATATGCGACGTGTCCTGTATCGTACATAATAATTTCTTCATACCTGATCCCCTCTCTGTTTTTTCACAATTCACTTTCATTTTATAAGCTTTCCGATATTTCTATATCTGTATCTTATCATCGGGCTTATCTGTTGTCAATCAGATATCATTCTTTTTATCAGGCATCGATGCGATCCCATAACAGACAGAGCCTGGCTGTCTTTTCAAATATCAAAAAGTGCTGCCAGCATGCTCATTCCCAGTGTTTTTCCAAAACGTCCCGGCCGGGTAATCAATGTCACCTTAGCCGCGCCTGTACCCAGGAGTTCCCGGATCAGACCCGATTTATCAATATAATAATATCCATCCTTCCGGATCTCCGAAATACCTGCAGGAATTTTCAGTTCAGACATCTCATTTCCCCCTTCCACAGACAATCTTAAGTTTATCATACCATGAAGACCGGGATTTTACAGGCAAATAGATAATTTGCTTTTCTACAAAAATTCTCCTTGTGAAACGCTCCCCGAAAGCGTATCATATTAAGAAAAACGACCGGAGGTCTGCCCATGTTCCAGGAATCTTTTCCCCTTACCGATAAAACCTGTTTTCTCTATGGAAATCCCCAGCCATCCCACCTTCTGATCCAGCCCGTCGGGGCTCAGGATCTTTCCGGTGGACTGGAAAAAGAGGTTGCCTGCCTGAAAAAAATGGCCGGAGAAGATTTTCTTCTTGCGGCCTTCGATATTAGAAACTGGAATCAGGAGCTTTCTCCCTGGGAAGCTCCGCCTGTCTGGGGGACAGAAGCTTTTGGAAACGGCGCCGCAGAGACTCTGGATTTTATCCTCAGAGATCTCCTGCCGGAGCTGAAACGCCGCTTCTCTCTTTCCTCAGAGCTTCCGGTAATTCTGGGCGGTTATTCCCTGGCGGGACTTTTTTCCCTCTGGGCCGCTTACCAGACAGATGTTTTCTCCGGCATTGCCGCTGTCTCTCCCTCTGTCTGGTTTCCGGGCTGGATGGAGTATGCCCTTTCCCATCCTATAAAAACCAGCCGCATCTATCTCAGCCTCGGCGACAAAGAAGAACGTACAAAGAATCAGACCATGAAAACCGTCGGAGACAATATCCGTAAGCTTTATCAGCGTTATTCTGCCTTAGTCTGCACAGAAGAAATTCACCATCCACAGCCGGAGGAGCAGTCTTCCACTCGACATTTTCTTCTCTCCTGCACTCTGGAATGGAATCCCGGCGGACATTTCCAACACCCAGAAGAACGGACCGCACAGGGGTTTGCATGGAGTATGAAATAACTGCCTGCCATTTTTCAGCTTTTGTTTTCCAGGTGCTGAAATCCACGCAAATACTCTTTTAAGAGGAAACTGCAGAAATATGGAAATGTATAAACTCCATTTCCATAGCCAATGTTTGTACCTGCCAGCTTTATTCCAAAATGAATATCCGGATAATGCTCACTGTCAATCAGTGTACGTAAAGATTTTGACCGGTTATTAGATGCCTTGACTTCCACAGGCACCAGTGCTTCCGCAGTCCGTACAAAAAAATCTTCCTCTAGGGTCGAATTTTCCTTTTTAAAATAATATAAATCATATCCGACTTTCACCAATGCCTCTCCAACCACATTTTCATAAAGTGCTCCCTTATAGACACCCAGGTTCCGGTTTACACGAAGATCTTCCTGTACCTCTTCATCAAGCATTGCCACAAGAAGCCCTGTATCTGCAAGATAAATCTTATATTTTTCTTCGTCATAATTTCCCTTTAACGGAAGCTCCGGAAACGATAGACAGTAACAGACATTGATAATACCTGCGTCATTCAGCCATTCAATACAGCCTCGATAATCTTTAAATCGAGCTCCTGAAGCAACCTTTGAAATCTGAAATTTCTTATTATCTTTTGGCAGCTGCACCGGTATATGCTGAAATACATTTAAAATTCTTGCCTGATCCCTTCCTTCTGCATATTTTCGGATATCTTCCCGATAATCAGCAAGAAGCTGACGCTGTGTGTCCAGTGATCCCTCAAAGGTTCCCTTCTCGATATATTCCCGAATGACAGCAGGCATACCACCCAATATGCAAAACTCTATAAAAAGTGACAGATAGACTGACATTTCCAGCTCATTAAACGGCTTCAGGCTCCGCATATGTTCCAGAAAATCATTTCTTGTTTCTTTTGAATATCCCTTAGCCCATAAAAATTCTTCAAAATCCAGAGAATACATTTCATAATCTTTTTTGTATCCTACACTGTTGCTTTCTATTTTTCGATAGTTAATTCCCAGCATGGAACCACTGCAGATCACATCAAATCTCCCATCAATCTTAAAGAACTTCAATGCAGTAGATATCTCCGGGAATTCCTGCAGCTCATCCAGAAAAATCAACGTTTCATCCGGAATAAATTTTTTTGCAGGATCAATAAGCGAAATATTCTTTATCAGCTCATCTGTCTTATATCCATCAACCAAAATCATTTTATACTTTGGTTCTTCTACAAAATTAATGTAAATAATATTCTTATAGTTCTCTTTTCCAAAACGAAGAATGGATTCCGTCTTTCCCACCTGCCGCGGACCTTTAATGATTAAAGGTTTTCTGTCCTCATCTTCTTTCCAGCTTCGAAGAAAATGATCTACTTTCCGTTCCAGATAAATCATGCTTTCACCTCCGAAATAGTATCGTTATGGTTATTCTTATCATACAATAAAGCATTTTTTCTTTCAACAAAAACATGAGTGTATTTTCCCTTGATTTTACGATTTTATGAGCGATTTTTTTCCAATAACTACAATTTCATGAGTGAATTATTTTTTCGTGTATAAAAAAAGCCCCATCTGCCAGCTTCTCTTACAGAAACCGTCAAACAAGGCTTTCCGATGTGAATAGACTTCTTTTTTTATAATTTAAAACACCGCTCAATATCCCTGATATTTCCGAGCACCAGCATGGTCGCTTCATTGCCGAGAAGGGTACCGGGTGTGATGCCAAGATCCATCCGGCCATCCTCTTTCAAGGCCATGATGTTGATCTTGTACTTTTTCCGGATATCCAGCTGGCCTACGGTTTTTCCCAGCCACTCCTCCGGGATCGTTACTTCAAAGATCGCATGCTCGTCATCCAGCTCAATGTAATCCAGGATATGGTCTGCGCTATACCTGATAGCGGTCCAGGCTGCCAGCTGCTTCTCCGGATAAACCACTTCATCTGCACCGTTTCTTAAAAGGAACTTTGCATGCACATCTCTGGCTGCTCTGGATACCACCATTTTCGCCCCCAGCTCCTTCAGAAGGGAGGTCGCTTCCAGGGAACTCTGAAAATTATCTCCGATCGCCACAATACATACATCGAAATTACTTACTCCAAGAGAACTTAAGAAAGCCTCGTTGGTGGCATCTCCGATCTGGGCATTCGTCACATAGGGAAGTGCTGCCTCCACCCGTCTTTCTTCTTTATCTACTGCCATGATCTCATGATGAAGTTCATCCAGTTTCATGGCCACATGTCTTCCAAATCTTCCTAATCCAATCAGTAAAATTGACTTTTTCATAACTGCTTATAAATCCTCCATTCCTGTTTTCATCCTTCTCACGTTCCCCGTGATTCGATGCCATGGCTCCGACGGATCAAAGATCCAACCGTTTTCCCACTCTTCTTTTTCACCTGTTAACCGACCGTGATCTTCTCCTCCGGGAATCTCGCCGCATCTCTTCGTTTCTCAGAGACTGCCGCAAAGATCAGAGTCAGACCGCCGACCCTTCCCAAAAACATCAGTCCGATAAGAATGGCTCTTGATACACCGCCAAGCGTCGGTGTCGCACCAAGGGAAAGTCCTACCGTTCCCACTGCAGAAGCCGTTTCAAAAAGAGCGGTCTTCATGGAAATCCCTTCGATCACACTGATCGCAATTCCTCCGGTAAGGAAAAGTGTCAGATACATAAGAAGAATCGTGGCTGCATTTTTTACCGTTTCATCTGTGATCCTTCTTCCAAAGAAATGAACATGCTCTTCATGTACAAATACAGAAAATGCCGCTCCGTAAAGGACTGCCAGTGTTGTCGTCTTCAGACCTCCTGCCGTGGATCCAGGAGATCCGCCAATCAGCATAAGAAACACCATCAGCACCTGTCCCCCCTCTCCCATTTTGGAAAGATCTGTTGTATTAAATCCGGCTGTTCTCGGCGTTACCGCCTGGAAAAGTGAAGCCAGGAATCTGTCTTTTACCGGAAGATCTGCATATTCCATGAAGAAATAAAATACTGCAGGCACCAGGATCAGAGCTGCTGAAGTTACCAGAACCACCTTTGTCTGCAACCGGTATTTCTTAAACCGAAAGCCCTTTTCCTGCATATCTTTCCATACAAAAAAACCGATTCCGCCGGTAATGATCAGTGCCATGATCACAAGATTCACCACCGGCTGCCCCTGATAGGCCGTCAGAGAAGAGAACTTTTCCCTGAATCCCATCAGATCAAAACCTGCATTACAAAACGCCGAAACCGAATGGAAAAGTGCATACCAGAGTCCTTTTCCAACTCCCATTTCCCCACAGAAAACAAAAGCCAGAAAAACAGCACCTGTAAGTTCCATTGCCAGAGTTGCCCGGAGAATAAATCCGGTCATCCGCACGATTCCTCCCATCTGCGGAGCAGAAATCGAATCCTGCATCGTACTTCTCTGCATCAGCCCGATCTTTCTTCCGGACAGCGATGTGATGAAAACTGCTACCGTAACCACTCCCATACCGCCGATCTGGATCAGCAAAAGGATCACTGCCTGACCGAAACCGGACCAGTAAGTGGCCGTATCCTGCACAACCAGACCTGTCACGCAGGCTGCCGAAGTTGCCGTAAAAAGTGCATCCGCAAAGCTTGCTCCCCTTCCATCCCTGGTTGCCCAAGGAAGCATAAGGATCAGACTTCCTGCCAGGATCAGAATTGCAAATCCTAAAATGATCACCTGAAAGGATCTGATATGACGATGGGGCTTTCTGTTTTCTTCCATCCCCTTCATACCACCGGAACCCTTGATCCCGCTCATTCCTTTCCAGTTTCCGGACGCTCTCCCGCCGGAATCCTTGATACTTCCGTATCCTCCTTTTTCCATAATTGCCATAAAATCTCCATTCCATCCATTCACCCATCTGTGATACCTTCACAGCGGCTTCCGGATATATACCCGTTTACAGTAAATCCAAAGAAGCAAAAGCTTCATCCGAAAGAAGTGCCCCTTCCGTCTCTACCACCTTCGCAGATACCCGGTTTGCTGTGGCAATGGCCTCTGCTATAGTCTTGCCACACTGAAGTCCGGCAATCACCGCACCGATATGCGAGTCCCCGGCTCCAATGGTATCCAGCTGTTCTGCCGGTACCCCTGGAATGGTTTCTTCCTTTTCTCCATCATAATAATAACAGCCATCTGCTCCCAGCGTAACGATCACCGTATTTTGCGTAAACCGATAGATTTCCTCTGCTGCCGCCTTCAGCTCCTCTTTTCCGGTATAAGAAGTGATCTCTTTCTGATTCAGATGAAGAATGGGATGCAGGGCAAAGACCCGCTCCAACAGCTTTGGATCCAACAGTGTGATCCGCGGACCCGGAGCAAAAAATACGGTAAACTCCGGATGCTCCTCCAGATAAGAAAGGATATTGGTTCCGGTCTCTTCCTCGATCTCCAGACCGCAAATGTATACGCTGTCGATTTCAGAGGCATCCAGAGCATCAAACCATTCTTTTTGAAAGCGATACTCAGCCCCATGGTAACAGGCAAAGGTTCTCTCTCCGTCATCTTCCACAAAACAGTAACAGCAGCCGTTTTCTGTCTCCGGCTTCGGCACCGGAGAAACGATTCCTCTCTCTGCCAGTGCATTTCTTACAAAATCTCCATACGCTCCGGTTCCCACTGGAAAAAAAGGAATATACGGAACTTTAAAATGCCGGATCGTATCCGACGCATTATAGGCACAGCCTCCCAGTGACATTTTCTGTGATGTTACATGCACATCCTCGCTCTTCTCCGGTAAATGAGGCAGATGGATCACCACATCCACCACCGCCGAGCCGATCACCAGTACTTTCTTCATTTTAACAACCTCCAGGTTATTTTTATCAACCATAACATTTTATCACGTTTTTATTTTTATGCCTACAGAAACATTTTCACAACTACCACTTCCATCTCGATATAGCTGCACTTATGTATAATTCTACACAAAAACGCCCCGGAAAAAGAATACTCTCTTTCCGGGGCATACTCAGACTCTTATTTTTCTTCCAGTTCTTTCCAACAGGGAATAGATACAGCGGCTCCTTTTCTCGTAACTGCCTCTCCTGCCGCAGCTGTAGCTTTTTTCAGACTTTCTTCCACTCCATAGCCTCTTCCTCTGGCAGAAAGAAAATAACCGGTAAACGTATCTCCAGCAGCTGTAGTGTCTATCACCTTCACTTTCTTCGCCGGACAATAAGCAGTTTCTCCATTTCCTACATACCAGGCACCTTTCTCTCCGTAAGTCAGAACAAAAGCTGCATTCGGATACTTTGCCTGCAAACGCTTTAAAACCTTCTCCGGTTCTTTTTCTCCGGTCATCTGCCCGCCTTCCACTTCATTTAGAAGAAAAAGAGAAACTCTCTCAAGGGGCCAGTTCAGGATTTTTTCTTCAAAAGGAGACGGATTCAGAACAATCTTCATTCCTTTTTCCCACGCCTTCGTGATAATCTCTGCAGTTACATTGATCTCATTTTGAAGTATCAGAATATCTTCTGCCTGAAAATGCTCCAACACCTTATCCACATATTCCAGCGTCCACTGCCGATTGGCCCCACCAAAAAGTACGATACTGTTCTGGCCTGTCTGGTCGATCTGGATGATGGCCTTTCCGGTATAACCCTCTTTTTTTCTGAGAAAAGTATCCTTGATTCCATTCTCTCTTGCCTCCTGACAGACACGTTCTCCGTCTGCCTCTCCCACCAGCCCGGCAAGATAAACCTCTGCTCCGGCCTTCGCAAGAGCCACAGCCTGATTGAAGCCCTTCCCTCCGCAGGCGGATTCCATAGTCTGCGATGCAATGGTTTCTCCAGGCATCACAATATGATCAAGAAAATAGTTATCATCATAATTCAAAGAACCCATTACCAGAAACGCCATACCTAACACTCCTTTAAACTTTCAGCTCGATTTCTGCTTCCTTACAGATTTCCTCAATTTCTTTCATTGTATCTGCTGTCTCTTTCTCCAGCAGATCCTGTTGAGGTGCTCTCATTCCTCCTACCGGCAAACCTCTGAGTGCAAGAGCCTGCTTAAACCAGGACATATTTGCCCCACAGCGCAGCAGATTACAAAGCTTAATACATACCTTCTGCCATTTCTGCATGGCAGGAATATCCTTATGCTTCCAGGCCTCATATACAGCAACAAAAGGCTCTGGGAAAACACCTGCCACACCGGACACCGTACCGTCACAGCCCATCAACAACAGTTCTGCAAACATTTTATCACACCCGTGAAGCACTGAAAAGTTCGGAATTTCAAGATATTCCAAGGTTCTCATCATGTCCGGATAACTATATTTAATTCCAATAACATTTTCGCAATTTTCTGTAATCTGCTCTGCTGTTGTTTTTTTCAGATCATTACCGGAACACTGTGGGATATTGTATAGATAAATTGGAAATTCTGCAGGAACCAGAGAAGAAATTTTCTCATAATAAGCTGTCATCTCTTTATCTGTTACTCCAAGGAACATTGGCGTTACCACGCCAACACCGTCTGCCGCTGCCCCTGCCGCCTGTCCTACCAGACCGCAGGACGCAATGTAATGAATTTTTCTGCAGGCAGGCTTTCCAGTAACAAGAATATGCTCCAACCCTTTGGGAATCATCGCTGCCAGTGGCACATACCAGCCATCCGCATTCTGACCACTCATGGGATGACCCAGAATTTTTACGATCCAGTCCTCTCGTTCCGTCTTTCCTTCTTTGATTTCCTCAGGTGTAATATCATACTCCGTAAATCCGGAAGGTTCCCAAGTCTGATGATATGCTTTTGATACGTTGGCATAAGTATCCAGAAGCTGTGCTTTTTCAAATCCAGGAATATAACGGGTAAAAAATTTATGTACCAGCCATTGCTGCTGTCTTACCGTATTAATCGCTTTCGCATATTCCTTTGGGTCAGCCACATTAGTATTATGCAAAGTATCATCAATAGCCCAGTAGGCGCCCACACCGTCTTTTTCATAAAAGAACATCAGTACATCACACATTCTCTCAATCAGCTCATAACGGGGATCATCTTTTACTGCCTGCTGCAAAGCCTTTGTAAATCCATGGATAGCAAGCGGAGCTCCTGCTTTTACCAGCTGTTCCATTTCCTCCGGATCCGGGGTTTTTCCTACCATGGGTCGCAAAAACCATTTATCGTCCGGGTTTTTACGGATATAATCGATGACTTTTTCAATATCAATTTCTCCGACTCTTGGCAATGTTCCCACATACGCCTTTGGCCAACTGAATTTTTTTCCTGCCAGAGCACAGACAGAAGCCCCCTGAGTAGTATCCACAATCCGTTTTGCAAATACGGCAAATTTATCAAATTCTCCCTGCAGGATTACATCATCCATATGATCAGCATAAACTTTATGGATATTTTCTCTTGTCCAAGACTCTTCGCTAGTGGTCTTGAAAGCTGCATCATAATTGGAATACCAGGACATATCCAGGAACATGTCACCGATACCAATTTCAGAACCTGCCTCATAGGTAGGATCGCCGGTTCTGGATTTGTATTCTTCTATAATGCTGTCTAAAAACTGCGGTTTTCCATCTACCATTTCCCAATGAACACCTTCTACACCATAGTTCATCAGATATCCGCCTTCTTCACTGTACAGCCAGTCTACAAATTTCATAACAATTTCTTTGTTTTCTGTGTCCGTATTGATTCCCCACACATTGTAGTAGTTATTGGGATGACCATAATTTACAGTCTCACCTTCGTCATTTGCAAGGAACATAATCGGCTCCAGTTTTGCATCCGGATCTGTCTCGCGCAGAGTCTTGTTCAGAGTATCCAGGAATACCGGGTTATCATAGTAGAAAAGATATTTTCCTGTTCCCAGTCTAGATTTCCAGTCATCCGCAGAGACAATCAGATACTAAACAAGCTATCACCTACAGAGTTTCAAACTATCTTCTAAAGCCCTGCAATGAGAACCAGATCATAGAAGCTGTAAAAAAAGCTTCTGTGGAGATACGAAAGAGAAAAAAGATAAAAGAACTTATACCGGATACTGCTCTTACGGATGCTCCCCGCTACCAATACAAAGATTATATCAATCAGACTTTAGATTACATTGATACACATTTTTCTGATCCGGAATTGTCTTTGAAAAAAATCGCCTCCGATGTTCTGTTTATGAATGTTGATTACTTAAGCCGTGAATTTTTACGACAGACTGGACAAAAATTTACGGACTACCTCACCAAACTGCGTATCACAAAAGCAAAAGCCCTTTTGAAAAATGCTTCCTACGAAAAAATTTATGTAATTGCAGAGCAAGTAGGCTTTTCCAATAACCCTCAGTATTTTGTTCAGCTTTTTAAAGCATCTACTGGGCAGACACCAAAAGCCTGGGCAAAAATGCAGCAAGCCTCGGAAAAAGAAACATAATTGCCTCTCTTTTTCAAATGTGATATGCTTTACTCAAAACTTTGATATTTCAGAAAGTGAGGTTTTCCTCTATGAAAACAATTCAAATAAGAAACATCACCATCGGCGAGGGCCGTCCAAAGATCTGCGTTCCTGTCGTGGGACAGACGGAAGAAGACATTCTCCGGGAGGCTGCCGGACTTGTTTCTCTTCCTGTCGATGTTGTGGAGTGGCGGGCTGACTGGTTTCAGGATGTTTTCGATATTGAAAAAGTCCTGCATACGGCAAAAGCTCTGCGTTCTGCTCTCGGTGAGCTTCCTCTTCTTTTTACCTTCCGCACCGCAAAGGAAGGCGGCGAAAAAGAAATTTCCGCTGAAGCTTACAGAAAACTGAATCTTACACTGGCAGCCAGCGGTCTCGTGGACCTCATCGATGTGGAGCTTTTCTCCGGAAATGAGTTGGTAAAAGAACTCATCCGGGAGGCACACAGCCATGGAGTGAAAGTCATTGCTTCCAATCATGACTTCCACAAAACGCCCTCTAAAGAAGAACTCATCCATCGTCTGCGTCTGATGCAGGATTTTGATGCCGACCTCCCGAAAATTGCCGTCATGCCAACCTGCCGCCAGGATGTTCTCACGCTCCTGAGTGCTACTCTGGAAATGGCAGAAACCTACGCAGACCGCCCGATCATTACTATGTCCATGTCCGGAACCGGTGTGATCAGCCGCCTTACCGGAGAATTTTTCGGTTCTGCTCTGACCTTCGGAGCCGCTACAAAAGCCTCTGCTCCCGGTCAGATCCCTGTATCTGAACTGGAAACTGTTCTCTCTGTGATCCATAAGAGCTGCTGAGCAACTCGGACCCTGAAAAAGTCCTATGTTTCACGTGAAACATAGGACTCTCTTTTTGTGAAACGCCGCACAATATTTCACATGAAACATGCTTACCACGTTGTCAAACCGTTTTCTCTGAAACCTCTATCTTCTTTCGGACCAGGCGATCACCTTTCTCACCAGTTCTTCACAGATTTCTTTTTTATTCTTTCCATCTGTCTCAATGATGATGTCTGCCGCCGCTTCATATTTTTCACGGCGTTTCTCCATAAGTTCTGCGATAAATTCTATGCTCTTATTTTTCTCCAACAAAGGCCTGTCATGATCGTCCTTCGTTCTTTGAAGAATGGTTTCCGGACAAGCTGTCAGCAGGACGGTACAGCCGCTTTTCTTCATCTCTGCCACATTGCAATCCCTCATAGCTACTCCACCGCCACAGGAAACCACGACTCTGGAACAGGATCCCACCTCCTTGAGAAGTTTTGTTTCCAGCTCCCGGAAATAAGCCTCGCCATGAACCTCAAAGATATCTGAAATACTCATGCCTTCCCGCTTTGCAATGATCTGATCCATCTCTATTACTTCCATGGATAATTCCCGATTCAAAAAATCTGCCACTGTGGATTTTCCACAGCCCATGAAACCAATAAGAAAAATATTCTGATCCAGCAGCTTTTCCGCCTGAATCTTCTTTGCCCCTTTATAAATGCTGAAAAACACATCTTCCACTTCCTGTTTATGCGGCTTTCCCACTGTCTCACTTTTCAGCCATTTCTGAATTCCCATCTCCTGCTCTCTCTGAAAAAACGGAAGGCCATGCTCTTTCTTATATAAAGTGATCTCTTCTATCCCCTTGTTTCTCTCAAGAAGTGCCTCCAGAATTGTAGCATCACACTGACGGATCTTACTTTTTAATCTATCCAGTTCGTTCATGTTTTTTTCCTCTCTAATGTATCAAAGTTCCCTGGAATACCTTTCAAACAGCTCCAGATATCTTTTTTCTACCACCTCAAAGGGAAGTACTTCATAAGAAAAGTGCGTTTTCATGATTGGAGGTGCTTCTTCAGAGACTCCTCTCAGAAGAATTTTCAAATCATAATAGAGCATATCGTCATCGATTTCTTTGACTTTTTTCTCCTCTTCTTCGTCCAGTCTGCTTCCCAGATATTTTGTGTATACAATATCCAATAAAGTCTTTTCATGGGAAATATAGTCGGAAAGATGCTGTTTAAAAGGCCTTGGCACGTCTGACATATAGGCCTCACTGGCATCATGGAGCAGACAGGCAAGTGCGATCCTGCTTCCATATCCTCTTGCTTCCGCTTCTAATGCACAATGTATACAATGCTGTCCTACCGAAAAAAATGTCTTTACATGACCATTTCCACGACAGATCAGCGAAAGAGCATGTGCCACGTCTGTGATCTCAATTTTATCTGCTTCCGGGTCCAGTGGAAAGAAATGTATCCCTCCGTATGTTGTGATCCAGTCTGCCAATTCTCTTCTCCCTTCCTGAAAAACATATTTTCGTACGGGAAGCTGTTTTCCCTAACCTTCCCGTACGAAATCATGTCCTTTTATCCTGCCATTCTACTTCAGATCTTCTTCGATGCTCTTCCAGATATAATCTGCAGCAAAGGCAGAACCTTCCGCTGATGCATGCGCTCCATCTTCATAATACATCTCTGTCTCTGGATGGGCCTCACGGTAAGCCCACCAGTTTTCACCCACAGGTGCCAGAAGAGCGCCGATCTCTTCCGCAATCTGTTTGTTGGCCGCCGTCATACGGGGCTGAACTTCTTGTTCCTCTTTCCTCGCCCAGGTCATGTAGATCACCGGTTTACTTTTGGCTTCCCGGATCCATTGATTTAACGTACGGACCGCTCCGAAAAACTTTTCTTCCGGACCGAAGGGATGGGAAAATTCCTGAAGCACGACATAATCATAATGTCCGTACAGAATGTTAAAACGAACATCCGGTTCCTGTACATGCTGTTCCAGATACCAGCCGCCATGAGCAATCATCGTCACTTCACAGTCAAAACCTGCTTTTCTGGCTTTTTCTGCCACCATAGCCGGCATATCATTAAAATAGGTATGGCTGTTTCCAATAAATAAAATTCTAAGTGTTCTTTTCTCTTCCATCTATCTTACCTCTCTTTCCTGACAACTCCCGCCCGGCAGGCACAGGCGGCATCAGATCTTTTTCTCCAACGGATATCTGCAGATCGCTCTGCTGCAAAGCAGCTCACACAATCCCATAAATGTCAATATCTGTATCAATAACCACAAGAGCCGAATCGCAATTTTTCAAAACGCGCTCTATAATAAACACTCGGCAAAGTCCTTTTTCTGTTTCTGCTGCTTCAAAGAATTGTATTCTCCGGGATTGCACCCGAACTGTTTCCGAAAAGCACCGGCAAAACGGCTGGCATTGCTGAAGCCTACCATATCTGCGATCTGGGTCATCGGATACCGACCGCTCTGAACCAGGGAAAAGCTCTGATTCACGCGATATTCTTCCAGATATTTCGTGATGGTTTTCCCTGTCATTTTCCGAAACAGACGGCAGCAAACCTCTCTGGAAAGATGAACCTGATCTGCCAGCTCTTTCAACGATACCACAGATTCGGAATGTGCATGAAGATAATCCAGCATCTGTTCCAGCCTCTCCAGTTCTCTCTGGCTGGCCGGAACCACATTTCGAAACTCCGTGTCATGTGCGGAAAAAATCAGGCCAAAGGCTTCGCAGAGCAGTCCCTTGATCCTCAGTTCATAACAGAAGGGTTTCTCTTCAAAAAGTGTATCCACTTGGTTCAGCTTTTTCAAGGCTTCCCGGCTCCACTCCTCTTTTCCTGTAAGCAGGATACAGGGAAGGGCAGAATTTTGCAGAAAAGGCCGGAAACAGTTGCGTTCCACATCACTTCCCAGATCTCCATAAAGAAAATCCGGTCGCACAAGGATCGTTGTATACAAAGTACGGCTGTCATCTGTGGAATCACAGCTATGAGGGACATTTCTGTTCAGAAGGAGACCTTCTCCCGGATGCACCTCATAATTTTTCTGATAGACCTGGTATCTGGCCTTTCCCAGACGGGGCAGACTGATCTCAAGCTCATTATGCCAGTGGATCGGGACATTTTTTCCCTCAAACATCCAGAGATCATCGTGATTTACTGTCATGGGAAAGGTCTCTGAGCCATGTGCACAGAGTTCCCGCTTTGTATCATCTACCAGTATTTTTTTCTTTATCATCTGCAGTTCTCCCATCGTTTGTAGAATTGCCGAACTGTCCTGCCGCGGATCACTTTGCAGCCATCCGCTTTGGTGAAAAAAAGCCGTTCGTACCTGCACGATATGGCTTCTGCCCACCGAAATCCGCTGCAAAACAGCTTACTTTATTATAACTTCCATGTACGGAATATACAAGAAGGAGGTTCTTATGTCCCGCTCAAAAAAAGAAATGGATCTGACAGTCGGAGATCCGTTCCGCTCCCTGCTGAAATTTGCGATCCCTGTGATCCTTGGAAATCTGTTTCAGCTTTTCTACACCCTGGCCGATACCATGATCGTAGGAAAAACACTCGGAGCCCAGTCCCTAGCAGCCGTAGGCTCCACCAGTATCATCATCTATTTTGTGTTCTGTTTTATCAACGGTTTTACCGGTGGCTTCGGCATCTGTCTGGGCCAACGCTGCGGTGCCAAAGATGAAGCCGGCATGAGAAAAAGCGTAGCCGTCTCCACGCTCTTAAGCATTGCATTTACAGTCTTCCTCACTCTGATCTGTTGCCTTCTGGCTCATCAGATCCTGATCTGGATGCAGATCCCCTCCGATATCTCAGGAGAAGCTTATGACTACATGTTCATTGTCCTTCTTGGCACGGGTGCAACGGTCTTTTACAACATGATCTCCAACATGCTCCGGGCTCTGGGAGACAGTAAAACGCCTTTATATTTTCTGGTCTTCTCTTCCATCCTGAATATTTTTCTGGATCTGCTTTTTATTGTCCCTTTTCATATGGGTGTCGGCGGAGCTGCCTGGGCTACCATCCTTTCCCAGCTTCTCTCTGCCATTTTAAGCCTTGTGGTAGGACTGAAAAACTTTCCGGTCCTTCATCTTCACCGGGAGGATTTCCATGACCTGAAAGCAAGTGCTTTTCTTCACCTGAAGACCGGTTTTCCCATGGGTTTTCAGATGTCCGTCATGTGCATCGGTCAGCTGGCCATGCAGGCCGTGGTAAATGGCCTTGGAACGGCTGCAGTGGCCGGATATACCGCTGCCTCCAAAGCAGATCAGCTTTCTGTCCTGGTCAATAATGCCATGATGACCGCTATTTCCAACTATGTGGCCCAGAACTTCGGTGCCGGCAGAAAAGACCGGATCCGTCAGGGTGTGCGGGCCTGTCTCATCCAGACAGAAGCCTTTAATCTCGTCATGTGTATCGGAATCCTTCTGCTGCGCCATCCGATCGTGCAAATGTTTCTTTCTGATCCGACAGCAGAGATCTATCATTATTCCGACACCTATCTGACCATTGTTGCACCCTTCTATTTCCTGCTGGGCCTTCTGGCTGTTTACCGTACCGCCATCCAGAGCATGCAGAACGGCCGTGCTCCCTTCGCAGCCTGTATGATCGAGCTTGTCATGCGTATCTTTGCCACCATCGGCCTTTCCGGCCTTATCGGTTATACTTCGGTCTGCATTGCCAGTCCTCTGGCCTGGTTCGGTGCCTGTGCCCTTCTGATCCCGGTCTACTACCGGATAATGAGGAGCCCCTTACTCTTCCAGTGATATAGCTCCTCACAATCCCCTGCTTACTGCATTTTTTGGCGGAAGCAGGGGATTATTTTTTCTGTAATAAAAAGAGAAAGGCCGCATGATATATAAACTCTCACGGACTTTCTCTTTTTGATCCTCTTACAACAAAAAATTTTGGCTCCCTATTGATACCTGTGAACTGCTTCCTTACAAAGCAATTCACACACTTCTACCTCTTATTTGATCCTTTTCAGTTCATACTGTCTGGTTCCCAGACCAATCTTTTCTGCCTGATCCAGGGTCGCCTTCCATTCGATGTTTGGATTGGAATCCTTGAAATGGTCGTGATGACAGTGCCAGTCCGGCTCCGCCAGATGCTCACCCAGCTGACTGTCTGCGATCGGTGTCGCCTTCAGACAGGCATCCGCACAGGCCTGATCCAGAGCAACCGGATCAAAGCTTGCAAACATTCCGATATCCGGAAGGATCGGTGCATCATTTTCCCCATGGCAGTCACAATTGGGGCTAATGTCCTGCACAAGAGAAATATGGAAACAGGGACGGCCATGACAGACTGCCTGGGCATATTCTGCCATCTTCCGATCCAGAAGCTCATTTGCGCTGCTGTTGGGGTTATATACGGCGTCAAAGCTGCAGGCTCCGATACAGCGGCCACAGCCTTTACATTTATCATAATCAATGACTGCTTTTTTATCCACATAGGTGATCGCATCGCTTCCGCATTCTTTGGCACAGCGACGGCAGCCCCGGCAGAGCTCTGTATGGATGGCCGGTTTTCCGCTGGCATGCTGCTGCATCTTTCCTGCACGGCTTCCACAGCCCATACCGATATTTTTCAGGGCGCCGCCGAATCCGGTGGCCTCATGGCCTTTAAAATGGGTCAGACTGATAAAAATATCCGCATCCATAATGGCATGACCGATATATGCTGTCTTGCAGTACTCTCCGTTTACGACCGGAACTTCTATTTCATCGGTTCCTCTTAAGCCATCACCAATGATGATCTGACAGCCTGTGGAAATGGTATTGAAACCGTTGATATTTGCACAGTCCAGATGCTCCAGTGCATTCTTTCTACTTCCCGGATACAGCGTGTTGCAGTCCGTCAGGAACGGCATTCCGCCCTGCTCTTTACAAAGATCTGCCACTGCTTTTGCATAGTTCGGACGAAGAAATGCCAGGTTGCCAAGCTCACCAAAATGCATCTTTATCGCAACGAACTTTCCATCCATATCGATATCCTTAATGCCTGCTGCAACACAAAGTTTTTTCAGTTTGTCCAGCTGGCTCGTACCCACCGGACAACGGAAATCGGTAAAGTAAACCATTGATTTTTCCATATTCTGTTTTCTCCTTATCTTGTATGTTCCGGGTTATACATTTTGAAAAATGTTTCCGGACAATCATCTTATTTTATAGGAAAAGAATAACAGATTTTTTAAGGCAGTGCAATCTTCCTTTTTCATTTTTTACCGCATAAACCATTGTTGTCTGCGCTCTGTCCGCTTTTTACAGAACTTTTCTTCCATTTACTGTCAGCATGAACGCAGATCGCGAAGCGACTGCGTTCATGAGCAAGTAGCGAAGCGGATTGCGAATGTCCGCTTTACTGTCGTCCCCAGAATCTCTGCTGATTTTCTGCAAAGCATCATACGGCCAAGGAAAATCTCAAAATAGTCATACATGGAGCAGATACTTTCATCGATCTGAAGATTCAATGCAATCATGGAACGGTCTTTTTCTATTTTCAGTTTTGATTCGGTAACTGCATAATTGACCCGGTCATGGATATCAAACGCTGCCATTTCCTTCTGCCGGACTCTGCTTTTGTTCCTTCTTTCTTTTGTAGTATTTCCGGCATCCCGTTCGCCTTGCTGATGTTTCACGTGAAACATCAGTCATCAGGACTGCAAAGATGCGGTATTGTTACGTTTTTTCTTTTTTGTGAGCAGCAACGCACTGGTGAGTGCAGTAAACGGTGCAACCGTCACAAGACCGAAACTTCCAACGATCGTGTCCAATAATTCTGCTGCTACATATTTGTAGTTCAGGATATTGTCTATCGGTGTTCCCTGTGCCATGAATGTCATCAGAAGTGCTATATAACCTCCGGAATAAGCCAGCAGAAGCGTTGTTGTCATCGTTCCCATTGCGGCTCTTCCGACATTCATTCCGGATTGGGCCGCTTCCTTCCAGCCAATATCCGGTTTCTTTCCGATCACTTCATTTACTGCAGAAGTAATGTCTACCGAGAGATCCATCATGGCGCCTGAGGCTCCAATGAAGATTCCGCTCATATAAATCTGCGAAAGATTCAGACTCTGATACCCGGCATAGAGAAGGCTTTCCGAGTATGCCATAACGGCGCCATGGATTTTAAACGCATCCGTGAAAATGCAGCCCATAACACAGCTTACCAGTACTCCAAGAAGTGCACCGGATGATGCTGCAAGTGTTTTTCTGTCAAATCCATAGACCAGAAAAATGATCAGAAATGTCAGAAATGCGGTCAGCACGATTCCCCACCAGATCGGATTTGCACCTTTCAGGTAGGCAGGTGTCAGGATCTTCCAGATTGCCAGAATGGTAATCATAAAAGAATACACTGCCCGCAAACCGGTTCTTCCGGCAAAGCCGATCAGAAGTAAAACAAAAATTCCTGCAAGCAGAAGTTCTTTGTCCAGGCGATAGTGATCACTCATCATAACGGAAAGAATTTCTCCGTTGCTATAACTGATCACTACCTGTGCAATGTCTCCTTCCTGGAAAATTTTATCCGCTTCCAGTGAACCGCTCAGCATATTTACGGCTTTTGCTTCCTCTCCTTTAAACTTTCCTCCGAGGATCTTCACCTTGCAGTACTGCTCTCCGGACTGGATCAGACCATTATTGATCACAGAACTCTCATCTGTGGAAAGAACCTTTGCTCTCACTCTGTCTGTTCCCTTATAAATAGCAGCATCCTCATAGCCCGTAGGGAGGGCCATGAGGATAACAATCAATAAAATCGCTATGAGGGAAACAGAACCTTTTCTAATCCTGTCTCTTGTCATTTATTCTACTCCTGTAAGTGCCGCCATCTTGTTATAAATATCTGTGTTATCGTAGTAACCGACAAACTCATCCTGACCTGCTCCCATGGCAAATACTTCTACCGGAAGTCCTGTATGTGCATAGGAGGAGAAGTTGATACCGGACTTATTGTTCAGGATATGTGTGATCGTTACGGTCAGCGGTTCGTAGCTTCCATACAGCAGGTATTCTTCCTGGCCAAATTCCTCTTCTTCGCCGGTTCTGCTCATGGTTTCTTCATACGCAGCCTGAAGCTTCTGATACTCATAATCGGTCATCACAAGGCTTCCTTTATCGTCCGTTCCTTCCGGATGCACATCCTTGCTGTCTGCCTGGTTGGAGCTTTCTGTGGCTCCATCCGGTGCCTGAAGTCCGAACAGCTCTGTAATATCAGCCATTACGGTGTCAAAATCTGTCTTGTTCTCCTTGTATGCTGCCACATAATCGGAATCAAATTTTGCATAGGAGATTTTCTGGTTGCTGATGTTGGTAAGGAAGGTGTCATAATCCGTTCCTGCGAAGCCAATGGTAAGACCACCAGTCTCATGGTCTCCCGTTACAAGGATCAGGGTCTCATCCGGATGTTCCTTGTAGAACTCCACTGCTTTTCCAACTGCATCATCCATGGCCACGGTATCTGTGATCGTTGCTGCGGCATCATTTGCATGGCAGGCCCAGTCGATCTTTCCGCCCTCAACCATCATGAAAAAGCCGGTATCATTGTCCAGTACCTCAATTCCTTTTTCGACATAATCGGAAAGTCCCCATTCGCCTTCCTCGCGGTCCATGTCATAGCTCATTGCATCGTCGTCTGCAAGCGTTTCATCGATAACGATTGCTTTTCCATCCTCTGCGGTCAGGCTCTCTGCCTCTGCCTGGGTTTTGATCACTTTATATCCTGCTTCCTCAGCCAGCTGATACAGATCGGTTTTATCCTTATCAGGTCCGGTCGTCTTCTTCAGACCGCCGCCTGCAAAGTAATCAAAATCACTTGCGATCAGCTCCTGACCGATCTCATAATAACTATTTCTGGATGCCTGATGTGCATAGAAAGCTGCCGGTGTTGCATGGTTTAAGTTTACAGAGGAAAGGATTCCCACTTTGTAACCAAGCTGTTTTTTCAGTTTTTCTGCGATGGTCTCATAGGAAGTCTCCATCTTCTCATCCATATTGATGGTTCCGCTGTAGGTCTTATGGCCTGTGGAAATGGAAGTTGCTGTGGAAGCGGAATCCGGACAGAAGGATGTGCTGTCATAGGTCTGTGCAGATCCGGCTACCGGGAATTTCATCATGTTCAGCTTGCTTTCGCTGTTGAGGATCTCATCTCCGTCATCTGCGATCGCATTCAGATAATAGTTGGTTGTCTGCACCTGCGGATAACTCATTCCATCACCGATGAACAGGAAAATATATTTCGGAGTCTTTGTTCCTTCTTCTGCTGCCATTCCATGAACTGGTACTGTACAGACTGCCATTGCTGCTGCCAATAATAATGCACCGATTTTTTTTGCTTTCATAATACTCTCCTTTACATAACTCATTGTAAATGCAAAATGAATCTGTTTCACTTCTTTTCTTGACGATGCCTATTATAGGGGGGCTCTGTAAAATCTCCATTTGTCCAAAGTTAAATCTATATAAGATTTCTGCCTGTTTTTGATATAGAAACTTTACATAGGGGGATTCTTCCCTCTGTCCATATGTTATACTTTGTTGCAAACGGATCTTCTCAATCCGCTTCGCTACCTGCCCGTAACCAACTCTACCTTGCAGCAGCCGTCATACCGGCGCGCTGCCCTCACCTGAATAAAGGAGTGCAAAAAAATGAAACACCCCAAGAATTTTCGTATTGTAAATCTACTGATGCTTACCGTTGCAGGAATCGTAAACGCCTTTGGGATCACGATTTTCCTGCCCCCGGTCAAATTGTATGACAGCGGTATTTCAGGAACCTCCATGTTGCTGGAACAGATCACGCCATCGTATTTGTCCCTGTCTTTTTTCCTTTTATTACTGAATATCCCTCTGTTTCTGTTCGGTCTGAAAAAACTGGGCAGGCTTTTTACTGCCTATGCGATCTATACGGTGGCGGTCTACTCTCTTTTCGCATGGCTGATCACGGATGTCTTTCCTATTGATGTCAGTATTGCCTCTCCTCTTGCCGGCACGGATCTGCTGCTCTGTGCACTGTTTGGCGGCGTGATATCTGGGTATCGGCAGTGGTCTTGCGATCCGTTTCGGCGGTGCGATGGACGGAATTGAAGTCATGGCAGTGATTTTCTCCAAACGCCTCGGTATTACAGTCGGAACCTTTGTCATGATCTATAATATCCTTCTATATATCATTTGCGGCTTTGTACTCAAAA
>OGDF01000537.1_pt1 | contig 60253 bp, 51 predicted proteins | sample 1570141 | NCBI WGS metagenome assembly OGDF01 (sample SAMEA4370581, study PRJEB24528) | human gut metagenome
CGTTTAATTTGGGGCAGTACATCTTTTTCTGAGTTCTCATTTATGCCATTGCTTGACAACGATCACCAAAATGGCAATTCCTATAGGCAAGGCCAGCCACAAGAGCGATGGAAAAGCGATTTCTCCATCACCATAAAGCATAACAGGAGCAACCACACACAAGAGGCCGACAACACCACTCCCGATCAATCTGGCACGGCGGCGCACCAACAAACCAGCAAGGACCAACGCATGCAGCACCATCGCCAGTGCAGCAAGCATACTCAGACCACCCAACCCAGGTGCATCGTCTGCCTGGCCCAAGCTGCAGCCTACCACAACAATCAATACAGCGGCCATCATCCAAAAACTGATCCGACTTTTGCAAAATCTATCCATAATAACCATGCCGCTCCTTTCTCCCAACCGCCATTTCATATAAAACCAATGTTCCACTTATTTCTTGCGCACCATGGCTCCAATGCCCAGTACCGCCGCGTATAGCACTGCCGCGCTTGGCCAGATGATCCAGGTGCGATCCCAAGCCATCGTCCAAAAGCTCCAAAACAGATAAATGGCCGTTGTCAAACACCAATACACCGTTGCCAGAGGTTCATTGCGCTTGTTCTCTAATTTCTTTTGGCGTGTGTAATCGCCTTCTTCCAAAAGCCGCTGGAAACTGCCGTTGATATAACAAGTGCGCACCAAAATATTCACACCCACCGACACAATGGCCAGCGTCACCAAAAATCCGACAACAGCAACCATGCTGTCTTCATCGTATATCGCCGCCACAAACAACGGCACCCCTGCGAGAATACACAATCCAACACCCATCACCAGCATCATGCTATGACGTTGTGCATAGTCATCACGGCGCTTGCGTACAATGCCTTCCACGCCGTAAGCCAATTCCACCGGCATCTTTTCCAGGTATTCATACGCTTCCAGCTGCCGGCCATACAGCAGAAACATAGCCACCCCTGCCGCTACAAAAAGCAACATCACCGGCAGACCAACCGCTGCAGCAAATTCTTCTGAAATACGATAGCCGCCCGCTTTTCCTGACAAACCACCTAAAAGGATCAGCACCATCGGCGACAAAATGCACAGGCTCACGCCCAGTGCAATCTTGCTTGACATCGCCCGCACCAGATCCATGTACTTATTCGCCGTCTCTAACTCCACGATACAGGCCCCCTCAGCTTCCGGAACCGGTGCATCAACAATCATCTCCAGAGGTGCTTCCCTATCAAGCGCCTCCATCTCTTCCTTCAATAAATAATCCGTACTCACATTAAACAACGTGCTCAGCTTGAGAATCTTATCCAGATCGGGAATCGACTGCCCGCTCTCCCACTTCGACACACTCTGCCGCGACACACCCATCTGCTGCGCCAACTCTTCCTGCGACCAACCATTCTTCTTGCGCAAATTGGAAATCTTATCTGCCAGGATCATACCAATCCCTCCTTTACAAATTCGCCAAGCACCCGTGTCCTTGACACCCTCATCCTACCAAAGCGACCAGTTACACACCACCAAGCCGCCTTGGAAATCTGTCAACCGCCAGTTGCAATCGCTTCACACCGCGGAAAAATGAACTTTTTTCAATTCTCATTATGCACGAGCCAACAGGAAGACACAATATTCAACATGAAAAAAAGAAAATCAATATCTCAAACCTTTTTATTCCAAACAAAAAAACAGCGCTTATCCAAAAAAGATAAACGCTGTATGTAAGGGAAAGAAAACAAGTTTATTTTTTCACTGATGCGGCATGCTGTTCTTTGATGTCTTCTAATGTTAGATAACGTTCATTTTTCAGCAAACTATAAGATTTCTTCTTATGCCACAGTCTAAAAATAAAGATTAACGCAAGCGAGCCAACAGCAATGGCACCATAGAGGAGAGCCATTGTTGTACCAGACAACTGACCACAGCAATACATAACAACAAACGGTGCCACATAACCGCCCCACATAAAGACATTCATCAAGCCCATTTCAGCAGCAGCAGTCGTCTTCAGTTCTGGATCGACAATACGAATCAGCGCCACACCACTTGGGCAAGTCCCTGTTAACGTTCCCCAGAGGCCGAGCAAACGTTCAAAGTCATACGCACCATTGAGATGCTCTGTGAAATAGAGGCAGAAAATAAATGTAACAGCTGCAGTTGCAATACATGCGATAATAATCGGAATGAGCCATTTACCAACGACAGCAAGCTGAACAGCCATGAATGCAGCACAAATCATAAAGTCAGTGCCCCACCCAGTGATACGAGACTGCATATTATCGTCATGATATTTTTTGGTATTGGTCTTATTCATGATAAATTTGATCAGATAACCTACCAATAAACCAATCATAAATTCCATGGAACCAAAAGTACTAACAAAGGTCCCTAATAAATTGGTTGCTGGAATGGCACGAAGTGCCGCACAAATTGGCTGCGTAATCGCATAACCAAGGCCAACCAACGCAAAACTGAACGCCAGAGAATCAATGTTGCCACTATAAGTGGTCATTGTACCTGCGATCTGGGTCTGTTCTTCTGGTTCAAAAATACCACGTTTGATGCCAGAACTAATTTCACGAGGATAGGTGGCCAGATTATGTCTCAAACCACGCTTTGCAATAGGAACCCCAACCAGAAATGCAAAAACAAAACCCAGTACGGCGAATGTGATCCCAACCTGCTGTGCATCTGGCTGCAAGCCACCTGCTTCAATCATCGCACCATAGGTTGCTGACTGGCCAGGGCCCTGGCAAAATGCAAATGGAATCTGTAAGCCATATTTTGCAGACATTCCGAAAATACCACCCACAAGCGCCAGAACGCCAAAAGCAACAATCGCCTGAACAGAATACAGCGAACTCCAAACAAAGCCTTCAAGCATGGCACCTTTTGCGGATTCTTTTCCTGAGCTAACCCCTTCTTCCTTTGGAGTTCCGGTTAGCCCCATTGAAATGAAGGTAATCGTAAAGAGATTTGTGACAATAGTGTTGAGCAAGTTAAAATCTACGCCCAATCGGGTAAGAATGCCGGTGTTCATTAAGATAAAACCTATGATACCACCAGTTACACACGCCGGCATTAAAATGTTGCCAAGAGGTTTAATGACTACGCGCAAGATTACCCCGATTAAAAGCATAACGCCAATCCACGACATACTGATCATGAGTGTCATAATAACGTCTCCCTTCTAAAAATAATAAAATATGCCACTGCTTAAAGCTCTCTTAAGAGCTCTTTGCTTGCATCAAATATACAATAGAAAAAGTTCGACAACAATTACATGTTTATTCATCTATTTAACATATATTTCAACTGCAATCCTATATATACTTGATTTTGTCATGTTAGCATATCTTATGTTTTACAAGACGTTAAAAGAATGGCTTTATGAAGGTGTTTTTTAACATATTTTTCAAGACCACGCATCATAATCTATTTTAATAATTATCATTATTTGTAATTATGCGCTTTAAAATTCACCGTTTATTCATAATCTCTTACTTAAGGCAGCACCTGTTTTATTTATAAAAATGTATTTTTAATCAATTAAAATCACCTCTAAACTAATATTAAAGATTTTAAAGTCTGAGCCTCTAGAGGCTCGAATCAATAATTGCGCAACTATTGATTCATACTTAAAGAAAGCAGGTGCAAACACCATGAAAGTGTATTACAACGGTCCCATCTTAACGATGGAAGATGAAGTCCCTCAGGCGGAAATCCTCGTTGAAGAAAAAGGTAAGATCAGTTATGTTGGTCCAAAAGCACTCGTTACAATCCCTGATGACGCTGAATGGGTGAATCTCGAAGGGCACACCTTAATGCCAGCTTTTATCGATGGGCATGGGCATTTCAGCCAAGCAGCTATGTTTTCTCAAACCTGTAGATTATTAAGCGCAGAATGTTATGATGACATCGTTCAACTGCTTTCCGACTATCTACAAGAACACAAAAACACTAAAGCTATTCTCGGCACTGGCTACGATCATAATTTCTTAAAAGAACAGTCCCATATTACAAAGGATGTTCTTGATCGTGTCAGCACCGAGATTCCTGTGGTTGCGCTTCACACCAGTGGTCATATGGGGGTCGTTAACAGCAAAGCTTTAGAATTGGCTAATATTACAAAAGACTCTCCTGAAATCCAAGGCGGTGTCATTGGTCGAGACAACAATGGTGAACCGAACGGAATCTTGGAAGAAACCGCTATGCATGCCGTACTCATGCCAATCATGAGTCAAGCCATTTCATTTTATCCTCCAGATTTAGCCAAAGGCATTCTCGACGCGCAGCAATTATACGTTGAAAACGGTGTGCTCACTGTACAGGAAGGGGCTGCTTCTGCCGATGATATGAAGCTCACAAGAACTGTTGCAGAAACTGGAAATTTAAAAGTGGACGTGATCAGTTACCCATGCTTCACCATCGGCGAAGCGTCTGCACGCACACTCATCCAAGAAAATACGGATTGCCTCAACCATTATGTCAACCACTATAAGATTGGCGGTTATAAAATTGTCGCCGATGGCTCACCACAATGTAAAACAGCTTGGTTAACAGAACCTTATGAAAACGACGGTGATTATTGTGGCTACCCTTGGCTTACCGATGAACAAATGCAAGAATATGTTGATATCGCGCTAGATGATGGTTTGCAGTTATTGACTCATTGCAATGGCGATGCTACTGGCGACCAGTTCTTAAATGCTTATGAAAAATCTTTGGCGCGTTTTCCTGCAGGAGACATTCACCATCAACTGCGTCCTGTCATGATTCACTGCCAAACTGCACGCGATGATCAGCTTGACCGTATGGCTAAAATGAACATGATTGCATCCATCTTCGTTGCACATGTAAATTATTGGGGCGATGTACATTTAAAAAATCTTGGACCAGTACGCGGCCCACACATCAGTCCTGTTAAAGCTGCCATGGATCGTGGCGTCGTTGTAAACTTCCATACAGATACACCAGTCACCATGCCATACATGCTGCATTCTGTCTGGGCAGCTGTGAATCGTATCACCCGCGGCGGTCAAGTGCTCGGCGCTGATCAATGCGTAGATGTTTGGAACGCATTGAAGGCTGTCACCATCAACGCTGCCTATAGTTATTTTGAAGAGAACGAAAAAGGCTCGCTCAAAGTTGGCAAAAAGGCTGATTTGATTGTCCTTGACGAAAATCCACTCACTGTTGATAAAATGGCCATAAAAGACATTAAAGTCTTGACCAGCATCAAAGAAGGTGAAGTTCTTTATCAAGCAAAATAAAATTTACTTTCCATAAGCCACTTCACATCCTTCATGAAATACAATAAGATGCTGATATAGCATCTTATTGTATTTTTTTAATATGCTGTATTGATTATTACCAATAGAAAGAGCTGATCTTATGAACCTTTCCCAGTTATATTATTTCCAGATTGTTGCTGAAGAAGAGCATATCAGTCGGGCCGCGGAAAAGCTCCATATTTCGCAGCCCTCTCTGAGTACCACCATTCATCGCTTAGAAGCAGAATTAGATACTCCATTGTTCGACCATCGAGGACGTAACATCTATCTAAACGAAGCAGGCAAAAAGCTTTTAGAACATGTACAATTCATTTTTTCACAAATTGACCATCTAGAAAAAAATCTTCAACAAAAAAAATTTCATCGTGCCCATGGACTTTCTATCGCTGTCAACAACTACAGTTTTCTTGACGGTTGGCTGACAAAATTCATATTAGCAAATGATCAGGCACGCATCACACAATCATTGATGACTGAGGAGCAGATGATTGCTGCATTATTGGAAGAAAAAATCGACCTTGCTTTAGGAGATTTTTCAGAGTTGCCTGCAGACATCAATCAACACATTCTAGTAGAGGATGAGTATGTTGTTGTTGTGCCTGGAACACATCCTTTTTCAAAAAGGTCCAGTTTATCTTTTAATGATATTCTCAATGAATCATTCACAGCATTACCTGCTAACAGCGTCAATTGCTTTATCTATCCGCTCTTTGCTCAAAGAAATGCAAAACCAAATGTCATCTTCGAAGGCAGCCAAAAAATGATGTTAAAGCTATTTCTCAAAGGCCATGCACTCATTTTTTCAACCCGCCAGTTGATGTATACCCAACTGGACAATGCCACAGAAAATGACTTGATCGCCCATGAGTCCGGGTTATACTTAATACCCATTACTGATCTTGACGCCAAATTCAAACTTTCCATTTGCTGGAAAAAAAATCGTGAACTGCCAACTATGGCTACGAAGCTGCTTGACGCGCTCATCCACAATTATAACAAGTACTCTGATGACACCGACTATACATCCGTTTTACCCAAAGTTTTATAAGGAGGTGCCCCATGAATTTCTTGCAACTTGAATATTTTATTAAAATCGTTGAACATGGATCTTTTTCTCGTGCTGCAGAAGATCTTGGCATTTCACAAGCAGCACTCTCTCTTTCACATACAAAATTGGAAAAAGAACTCGGCTATCCATTGATCGAACATCACAAACGTAAGATAATGCTTACGCCTTACGGTAAAATCTTTTTAAATTTTTGCACGATCATTACGAATGAAATGGATGATATTCATTTTGAATTTCAAGAAATGAAAGGCATCTTTGAAGAAAAAAATGTATTTCTAGGCATTTCTGACAATCAATATTATGCCGATTGGCTCATTGACATTTATGACATCTATCCAGATATGAAATTACATACCATGATTCTATCAGAATCCCAAATTCAGCAACGGCTCATCAATGGACAACTGGATTTCGGCATTATTTCCGGACCTAATGTCAAACCAACCTTAAATCGACGCTTGCTCACCAGCCAACCTTACGAACTCTTAGTGCTTGCCGATCATCCATTGGCCAATCGCACCATGATCAATGCCGAACTTCTCGCCGAAGAGCCTTTGCTCTCGCTCTCCCCATCTTCTGAAAATGAGCGTATCGTGGATATTCTCAGTCGTGAACTGAATTTTGAACCAAACATCATCTTTGAAGGGTCTCAAAAAGTTATGATTGATCTCTTTCACGCAGGATTGGGCGGAATCGTTACCTGCGCACACGATAAACGTCAATATATGCGGTTCGCTCCAGAAAATTATTGCACTCTGGAAATTCTTGGTCCCTCAAGCCGCTACGAATTTTACCTACAATGGGCCGAACACCGATACTTTACGAAATACAATCAACTTTTTCGCGACTATGTTCTTAGCTACTACCATTTGCTTTGATGATACATATCCATAAAAGCCATGCCAACATAATCATCTGTTGCATGGCTTCTCGTATATATGCGTTTAAAGGAGTCCTTGACCATGGCCACAAAACTTTTCACACGATCATTTTTAATGATCATGTTTATTAACTTTCTCCTACATCTTAGCTTCTCAATGATTACCCCATCTCTTCCTATCTATTTTGAAAATGTCGGTATAGGAAGTTCTATGGCAGGGTTCTGTGTTGCTGCATTTACGATTGGTTCCATTTTTGTTCGCCCCATTGCCGGTAATATCATTGATCATTTGAGCCGCCGAAAAATCTTTTTTATCAGCACGATCCTTCTATGTCCCATTATCTTTGGCTATTCGCTTTCAGTAAGTGTTATTTTTCTGCTGTTTTTATGTATTGTGCATGGATTTGATTGGGGCTTTGTTTCAACATCGACTAATACGTTAGCCTCTGATACGATCCCTAGACACATCATGGGCCAAGGAATTGCTATTTTCAGCACATCTATGTCCTTTGCCATCGCTATTGCGCCCTCACTGGCCTTAGTGCTCATGGATCTATTGTCATTTCCCGGAATGATGCGAATTAATATTCTTATCATCATTTCAGCGCTCCTCGTGGCGCTTTTCTTTCCTTTTCACACCTACACTTGCCATATTAAATCCTCTATCAAAACCTATCGATTTAATAAGGCCTCGATTTTCGAACGTTCTGCACTGCTGCCTGCAATTATTGTTTGCTGCGTGGCCATGACATGTACTGCTGTTATCACTTATGTGCCAATTTATGCCCTCTCTCTTCATCTCGAAGCATCTGGTTTCTTTTTTATTATCTATGCCATTGGATTGATTGCCGTTCGTCTTTTCATTGGCAGTGTTGTAGATCGTTTTGGCGTCACAATCGCCATATTACCTTCTTTCTGCTGCCTGGCTCTCGCATTGTTTATGCTCAGTCAACTTGAAAGCACATCAATGCTTCTGCTAAGCGGTTTTCTTTACGGTGTCGGTTACGGTGGTTCTCAGAGTACACTTCAAAGTCTAGCTGTCATGAATGCGCCAAGTTCACGCTATGGCGCTGCCAACGGCACATTTTTCGTCGGCTTTGACTTCGGCTATGGCATTGGCGCCCTTCTCGCTGGTATTTTAAGTGGAATTATCGGATACGCTAATATGTACTTATTTCTTATCCTATTTTTGTTAATCGCAACTATGCTGGTGTTATGTTTTCATCCCCATAAACAAATTCCTATTGAATAAACTTTTTTATGTCTCAACTTCTTTAGATCATGGTATCATAATCAAGGGAATTTACTCAAAAAGGAGATTTTCATGATGGCCACTAAATTGCTCACGCGTTCTTTTATTATTATATGGATTGTTAATTTCTTACTCTATCTGAGCTATACAATGATCAATCCATCGCTGCCAATTTATTTCGAATCGATTGGGGTCAGCGGTTCTTGGGCTGGATTTTGTGTGGGAATGTTCACATTGGGTTCCATCTTAGTGCGCCCAATCGCTGGCAACATTCTTGATCGTTTTGGTCGGCGTACGGTATTTTTTGTAAGCACAGCAATTCTAACATGCTTGGTATTCAGCTATTCGTTTGCGGGTTCAATCGCTATGCTGTTGCTATTGCGTGCGGTTCATGGCTTCGATTGGGGCTTTGCCTCTACTTCGACAAATACGTTGGCTACCGATACGATCCCACGCCATAGAATGGGGAAAGGGATTGCGTTGTTTTCGATTTCAATGTCTTTTGCGACAGCTGGCGCACCTGCACTGGCGGTTGCCCTGATGGATCATTGGTCATTTGCCGGGATGATGCGGATCAGTGCAGTCTTTGTTCTTCTGGGACTCATCATCGCTTGCCTGTATCCTTTTAGCGAACACCATCACAAGCCTATTCGTCCGGTCACGCCTCATCACCATCATTTTAATAAAGATGCACTTTTTGAACGCTCCGCACTTTTGCCTGCGGTCATTATCTGCTGCATTTCGATGACACTAACGGCCGTCATCACCTATGTTCCAGTTTATGCGCTCTCCATGGGATTGAATAATGCAGGAAGCTTTTTCGTATTCTATGCAGTAGGATTGATCAGCGTACGTTTGGTGATTGGTAATATTGTCGATCACTTTGGGGTTACCGCGGCCACAATCCCAACATTTTGCCTGTTGATCACTGCTTTGGTGCTGCTTTCTTTGGTCCACACTTTGCCGCTTCTATTGCTCAGCGGTTTTCTTTATGGTGCTGGCTATGGTGGTGCGCAGAGCACGCTGCAAAGTCTGGCTGTTATGAATGCACCAAGCTCACATTATGGTGCCGCCAATGGCACCTTTTTCATCGGATTTGATTTTGGCTATGGCATCGGTGCACTTTTAGCCGGCGTATTAAGCGATCACATTGGCTATGCATCGATGTATCTATGTTTAACCGCTTTTTTAATACTGGCTGCCATTTTAGTATTAAAATTCCATCCTCAGAAAAAAACAGCGACGCGCTCATAAAGGCACTGCTGTTAAACTGCATCAAAAAAGGACTGCTCGATCAGGAGCAGTCCTTTTTTACATTCAATAATCAATAATTCAATTATTCTCCGTCATCAAAGCGGCGGATGTCAGCACCAAGGCTTTGGAATTTACCGATGAGGTCCTCATAGCCACGGTCGAGATGGTAGAGGTCGCTGACGGTGGTTTCGCCTTCGGCAGCAAGACCGGCAATGATGAGTGCCGCACCGGCGCGCAGGTCGGTGGCTCGCACGGAAGCACCGTGTAATTTTTGTACGCCGGTGATGAAGGCGGTGCGGCCTTCGGTTTGGATGTTTGCACCGAGCTTACGCAATTCGTCCACATGCATGAAACGATTTTCAAAAATGGTTTCTGTAAGCTGGCTGGTGCCTTCAGCAAGGGTCATATAAGCCATGAACTGGCTCTGCATGTCTGTTGGGAAGCCAGGGTACGGCAAAGTTTTCACATCAACAGGGCGAATGGTATCGGAACCATGAACGGTGACGGTGTTGGCCACTTCATCCACTTCAATGGTGGCGCCGCTTTCCACGATTTTATCAAGCACTGGACGCAGGTGATCGGCAATGCAGTTGGTAACGCGCACGGTACTGCCAGTGATGGCTCCGGCCAGAAGATAACTGCCAGCTTCGATACGGTCAGGAATAATGGTATGCTCAGCCCCATGCAGCGCGTTCACGCCTTCAATGCGGATGACGCCTGTACCGGCGCCGCGCACTTTGGCGCCCATGGCATTGAGGAAATTGGCAAGATCGACAATTTCTGGTTCTTCAGCAGCATTTTCGATGGTGGTGGTGCCTTCGGCAAGGCTGGCTGCCATCATAAGGTTTTCGGTAGCACCAACACTTGGCACGCGCAGGAAGATGCGATCGCCTTTCAGTCGGCCGCCATTTGGCACTTCTGCGACCACTTCGTCATCGCGAATCTGAATCGAGGCACCCAGAATCTCCAATCCTTTTAAGTGCAGATCAATCGGACGTGCACCGATGGCACAGCCGCCTGGCAGGCTCAGCACTGCGCGTCCAAAGCGCGCCAACAGCGGCCCCATGATGAGCACCGATGCGCGCATTTTTTTGATATATTCTACAGGCGCCTGCACCTTGTCAACAGGCGCGCCGTCGACTTCCATTCGATTTTCGTTAAATGTGATGTCTGCCCCTAACGACAACAAAACATCTTTAATGATCTCAACATCGGCCAAGCGCGGCACATCTTCCAGCACACAGCGCCCTTCCGACAACAATGTTGCGACAATGATTGGCAGGACCGCATTTTTCGCACCACTGATGCGCACTTCTCCGCTCAGTTTGCGGCCCCCGGTGATAGTAATTTTATCCAATTCATCTCGGACGAAGCCGACGTCACCTCCTTCAATTGCATTATCTTTATTGTAACCCATTCATGAAACTAGGTCAATTCAAAACCGCGTATTCTGCGGCATGCGCGCCGATTTTAGCATCTATGCAAAAGCGCGACAGAATTTGTGTAGAATTTCACACAAGTTTTATGGTATAATGGTTGAACAGTCAGAAAATTTTTCAATCTGACACATTTTCCATCCACTGAAAAGGAAGTGTTGCTATGGATAAATTTGATTACAGCCGAATTACTCCGGGCATCAACGCCCTCACAAAAAAGCTCGAGCGTAATTCCCATATCGACTCTGAGCTTTATACGAAATATGATGTTAAGCGCGGCCTGCGCGATCTCAACGGCCGCGGTGTCATTGCCGGGCTGACGAATATTGCTGACGTTCACGCATATGAAAAAGATGCCGATGGCAACACTGTGCCTTGCGATGGGCAACTGCTTTATCGCGGCTACGACATGCAAGAGCTGGTGCGTGGCATTATTGAAGACAAGCGCTACGGTTTCGAAGAAGTCACCTATCTGCTTTTGACCGGAGAATTGCCAAGCGCCACTCAGCTCAGCCTCTTTGAACAGGAAATGAACAATCACCGCGCGCTGCCGGATGGCTTTGTGCGCGACATCATCATGGAAGCACCTGCCAACGACGTCATGAACGGTCTTGCACGCTCGGTGCTGACGCTCTATACTTACGACAACCGCGCTGACGACATCAGTCTGCCAAATGTCATGCGCCAGTGCCTACAGCTGATCAGCTGCTTCCCTGTCATCGCCGCACATACTTATCGTGTCTATGATCACTATCATAATGGCAACAGTCTTGTGCTGCATGATCCAATCGACGGACTTTCCCATGCGGAAACGATTCTTTATCTGATCCGTCCAGACAAGAATTTCAGCGAATTGGAAGCACGCCTGCTTGATCTCTGCCTCATTCTGCACGCAGACCACGGCGGTGGCAACAACTCCGCTTTCACTACTCGTGTCGTCACCTCCACTGGTACCGATACTTATTCAGCCATTGCCAGCGCCCTTTGCTCGCTCAAGGGACCGCGTCACGGCGGCGCCAACATTCGTGTGCACCATATGTTCAACGATCTCAAATGCCGCGTCACCGATTGGACCGATGACGAAGCCATTGCCGAATACCTCGAAGCCATTTTGGACAAGCGCGCCTTCGACCGTTCTGGCCTCATCTATGGCATGGGCCACGCTGTCTACTCCAAGAGCGATCCCCGCGCCATGGTGCTGCGTCAATTTGTACGCGAACTTTCCAAAGAAAAGGGACGCGAAGCAGAATGCGATCTTTATATGAAAGTTGAAGAAATCGCCGGCCGCATGATTGCCGAAAAGCGCAAGATCTACAAAGGGGTCAGCGCCAATGTCGACTATTACAGCGGCTTTGTATATGATATGCTCAACCTGCCGGAGGAGCTCTACACGCCGCTTTTCGCCGTCGCTCGCATCAGCGGCTGGTGTGCACATCGTCTCGAAGAGCTGAGCCAAAACAGCAAGATCATTCGTCCAGCTTATCTTGGCATCGCCCCTCGCCACGACTATGTAAAAATGAGCGATCGCCACGATTCGCCATTTCCACCAGCTTATCTTCATCATAAATAAACATCGGCGCCGTCGGCCAGATCCTGGTAACGTCGGCGCTTTATTGTGTCACCTCATCTTGACACCGCTGGTGATCTTCGCTATAATAGATATGCTTTCAAAAAGCATATGCGGGTGTAGTTCAATGGTAGAACGGCAGCTTCCCAAGCTGCATACGAGGGTTCGATTCCCTTCATCCGCTTCTCCAAAAGCCTAACGGTTCTTACCGTCAGGCTTTATTTTATGTTGGGCTGCACTCGCCCATCAAAAAAAGCTGCGCAGCACGGCGCAGCTTTTTTGCTCATTATAAAGGATAGATTAGTATCGATTAATATTGACGTTTGATTTCAAATCCGTGTTCTTCGAGGGCCTTGATGATCTGGGCTACGTGTTCGTGGCCGTTGGTTTCTGCGGTCACTTCGAGAACAACGCGGTTGAAGCGATCCTTGGCCTTGAACTGGTTGTGATCCAATCCGATGATGTTGGCACGCTGATCGGCGAGAATTTTAGCAATCAGCAACAGCTGGCCAGGTGCATCCGGCAGCTCTACGCTGAACGCAAAGATGCGGCCGCTGGTAACAAGCCCAGAGCGAATCATCGACGAGATGGTGACCATGTCGATGTTGCCGCCGCTGATGACACAGCCAACTTTCTTATTGCAGCTGTTGAGATGACGCAGTGCTGCCAATGGCAGTGCACCGCTGGCTTCAGCAACGAGTTTATGTTTTTCAAGGAGCAGCAGCACCGCTTCCATGATTTCTGTTTCATTAACGGTGATGATGCCGTCGACGTATTTCTGTACGATGTCAAACGTTGTTTCACCGACTTCGCCAACAGCAACACCTTCGGCACAGGTGCTGACTTTTGGCAGCGGCGTGACTTTGCCGCGTTCCAGCGAGAACTTCATGCTGGCGGCACCTTCTGGTTCAACACCGGTGATGCGAATGTCTGGTTTCATTGCCTTGGCTGCAAGTGCAACACCACTGATGAGGCCGCCGCCGCCAACTGGCACGAGGATCTCATCAAGGTCTGGATTTTCTTTGAGCATTTCCAGCGCAATGGTTCCCTGACCACAAAGCACGCCATAATCGTCATACGCATGAATAAAGAGGCCACCGGTTTCAACAGCAACTTCCAGTGCTTTGCGATATGCCTGGTCATAATTTTCACCATGAATCACCACATTTGCACCTTTTTCCTGCGCGCTCTTGATTTTGATCAGCGGTGTGACTTCTGGCATAACGATGGTGCATGGGCAGCCGTAATGCTGTGCCGCATAGGCAACGCCCTGTGCATGATTGCCGGCAGATGCAGTAACAATCCCATGGGAACGTTCTTCTTCGGTCAGCTGAGAAATTCTGTTGTAGGCACCACGCAGTTTGAAACTACCGGTATTCTGGAGATTTTCCGGCTTAATCCAAATCTGGTTTCCGGATTCTTTCGAAAAATAGGTGCTGTACATCAGCGGCGTTTCAGCAGCAACACCTTTAAGGCGATCCGCAGCTTTCTGGATTTCACTTAAATGTTTTTCTAATACACCTTCAGCCATTCTAATGGCCCCCTTATCTTGAATAATATTGTTTCTACAGTATAACACATGGTTTTGTTCCCTTCAAGATCTTTACCAACGCTGATAAATGTCACGCTTTTCTGTTATATAATAATTATCTATTGAACAAAGACTATGTACAAAGTTGTTATTTTCTGAAAAATCAGCTATTTTTTATTCATGCACAAGCGGGTAACATTATTCGCATTTGTGTATAATTGAGGCGTGTTGTCAGTACGTGCCGGGCCGCCTACCCTCACATCTTTTTCAGACAATCGTTCTCGATTAACAACCTTTTGTGGACAGACTGTACACTGTAGTCCCCCTTTAGTGTGTCAACGCAGTCTGCCCCTCTTTTTTTACATAAACAAACGTTGTCACCACCGTATATTAACGGTATAATAAAGCCAAATGACTATCACACATCAAGTGAGGCAAGCATGAAGAAACACATTAAAGAGATCATTGTCGTCGAAGGCAAGGACGATGTCAGCGCTGTGCGCCGTGCCGTCGACGCCACCATTCTGACCACCAGCGGCATGGGCCTGGAAGAACGTCGTTTGCGTGAAATTGCCGCCCTGGGGAAACGTCAAGGGGTCATCATTCTGACCGATCCAGATGTCCCCGGCACCAAAATCCGCAACCGTGTCACCGAGGTAGTGCCCGATGCCAAACAGGCATTCATTGCGCGCAAGGATGCACGCCATCCTGTGACCCATCGCATCGGTGTCGAATACGCATCACCAGAAGTGATCGCGGCAGCTTTGGACGCTGCCTATGCAACAAGCGATACACCAGCGCAGCTTTACCAAATGAGCGATCTTATGCGCTGGGGTCTTGTCGGTCAAAGTGACAGCGCCGCGCGCCGCGCGCAATTTTGTGAACTGCTGCATCTGGGACATGCCAACGGCAAGGCACTGCTGAAACGTCTCAACGCCTTTGCGCTGGAAGAAGACGTGATTTTTGAAGCGCTGGCTGAACTGGAGGCAGATCATGAATCTCAATGAGCGATTAAAAAAACATCATATTACATTAAAAAAGCAATACGGACAGAATTTTATCGGCGACCCTGCGCTCTTGGAACGCATCGCCGCCGTCTGTGATTGGCAGCCTGGCGACCGCGCGCTGGAAATCGGTCCTGGTGCTGGCACGTTGACCCGTGCCATTGCGGCTCGTGCAGAAGACGTGCTGGCCATCGAAATCGACCGCCGATTGGCACCGCTTCTGGAAGAAACACTGGCTGAATGCGGCAACGTCAAGCTGGTGTTTGCCGATGCCCTGAAAGCCGATCTGGACGCCCTTATGCGCGAACAATTAAACTGGGACGCACCTTACAAACTGGTCGCAAACCTTCCTTATTATATTACCACCCCGCTGATTATGCATGTTCTGGAAGACACCGCCCACGTCAGCGAATTGGTCATCATGGTGCAGAAAGAGGTTGGCGAACGCCTCACCGCAAAACCAGGCAGCAAAGCTTACGGCGCCGTGACAGTGATGGTGCAGTATGCCGCCACAGCGGAACGCTCCTTCGATGTCGGCCGCCGCGCCTTTGTGCCAGCACCTGAGGTGGACTCCACCATTCTCCATCTGGTGCCCTATACCGAACGTCCACTGCAGGCCAAGGACGATGCAGTGATGCGCCGTGTGGTCAAGGCTGCGTTCAGCCAGCGCCGCAAAACATTGCGCAATTCCCTGTCCAGCCTGGGCTGCGACAAGAAGTTGATTGCAGCATGTCTGGAGCAATGCGGCATTGACGACAACCGCCGTGCCGAAACTTTATCGGTGGCAGAATTTGTCGCCCTGGCAGATGCTTTTTATGAACAAGGAGGACACCAATGAACGCACGAAAGAATTATGAAGCATGGTGTGCCCGTACCGATTTGAACGATACTGAACAAGCCGAACTCTTGGCAATGGCTGACGACGATCTCGCCATCACCAAAGCTTTCGGCGCCAACCTTTCCTTTGGCACCGCCGGACTGCGCGGCATCATGGGCATGGGTTCCAACTGCCTCAACCGCTTTACCATCGCCTGGGCCACTGCCGGCATTGCCGAATGGCTTTTAGAAACCGGCAAAGCAGGACAGCCTGTGGTCGTTTCTACCGACAGCCGCCTAAATCACCGTCTTTTTGCGCACACGACCGCCCTGGTATTGGCGCAATACGGCTTTCCAGTGCTGCTCTGGCATGAGCCAACGGCAACACCGATTCTCTCTTGGAGCGTGCGCCATTTTCAAGCCGCAGCCGGCATCATGATTACAGCCAGCCACAATCCACGCGATTATAACGGCTACAAAGCCTACGATGCCAACGGCTGCCAGCTCTTAGCAGACGATGCTGCCATCGTCACTCGCCACGCCGACGCCTACTTCGCAGGCAAAGCGCTGACCGTTGAGGGAGATTTTGATGCGCTCTGTGAAAGCGGCGCCATTCGCCTGCTTGACACTGAAATCAACGACTATCTCGAGCTTATCGAGGCCACCGTTGCACCACTGCAAAACACCCAAGCGCCAGCGCTGCGCATTGGCTACACACCGCTGCACGGTGTTGGCGGCGCACCTGTGCGCCAACTGCTCGAACACCTTGGCATGGATGTGAAGGTGGTGGAAGCGCAATTTGCGCCCGACGGCCATTTTCCAACCATCGCAACGCCAAATCCTGAACTGCCTGTGGCCTATGAAGGCCTTTTCGCCTTGACCGCCACCACCGACTGCGATCTTCTCATCGCCACCGATCCGGACAGCGACCGCCTCGGCGCTGCTGCCAAGGATGCAGACGGTCAATGGCACCTCATCAGCGGCAACCAGATGGGCGCACTGCTCATCGACTTTCTCGCTGAAGCCCGCGGCGTTGCGGAAGGCGACACCATCATCACAACAACTGTCACGTCCCAAATCGGCAAGGCCATTGCCCGTTACCACGGCTATAACCTTGTTGAAACCTTCACAGGATTCAAATACATCGGCAACTGCGTCAACGATGTGGTCAATGACCCAGCCCATCAGTTCATACTCGGCTATGAAGAATCCTACGGCTATCTCTACGGCGACCACGCCCGCGACAAAGATGCCATCGTCACTGCCGCCCTCGTCGCCTGCATGGCGCAGGCCGACAAAGCACAGGGCCGCAGCCTGCTGGGCCGGCTCGCTGCAATCTACGAAAAAGCCGGCGCCTGGAGCGACCGCCTCATCAACCTCGTGTTCGATCCTATTCCAGGCCAGCCAGCCATCAGCGATGCCATCATGCAGGCGCTGCGCGATGAGCCGCCAAGAGAATTCGCTGGCGTTGCCGTCGATAAAAATATTGACTATCTGACCGGTATTGATTCTCTCCCGAAAGAAAATGTGTTACAATGTATATTGGCCGACGGTTCCGTCGTATGTTTCCGTCCGTCTGGAACCGAACCAAAAATGAAGTGCTACATCAGCGCCCACGGCGCCACCCTCGCTGAAGCCGACGCATTGAGCGCGCGCATCGAGCAGGCATTTCATTCCTTTGTTGCCCAATTGAAGGAGGATGCATCAAATTGATTCAAGCGGATTTTTCAAACGCTCATACCGACCTCTCCGATCCTGCGCTGGCCGAACGCGTCGCGAAGATCCACGAACGTTTACATCATCACCCAGACCTTATGTGCGGCTGGGTGGAATATCCATTCCAAGTCTCCGATGCGGAGCTGGATAAAATCATCCAGGCTGCAGAAGCGGTGCGCAACCGCTGCAACGTATTTATCGTGATTGGGATCGGCGGTTCTTACCTTGGCACCATTGCCGGCATCAGTCTGCTGCGTCCGCCATTTGAAAAACGCGGAACCATCGGCAATCCACGCATTATTTTTGCCGGGCAGCATCTCAGCAGCGAATACTACAACCACCTCATGGAAATTCTTGAGGATCCAGAAGAAGAAATTTGCGCCTGCATGGTCAGCAAATCCGGCACCACCACCGAGCCAAAGGTGATTTATGCCATCATCAAAGAAGTGCTGAAAAAGCGCTATGGCAATAAACTCAATGAGCATATGACCATCATCACAGATCCACGCTGGGGCTATCTTCACGAAGAAGCTGCCGCCAACGATTTTCCATGCTTTGAAATCCCTGTCGACATCGGCGGGCGCTATTCGGTACTGACAGCTGTGGGGCTCTTCCCATTTGCTGTCGCCGGCATCGACATCAAAGCCATGATCCGTGGTGCGCGACAGTCTGCCACCATGTTCATGGAGCCGCGGCTGGAATACAACGACTGCTACCAATATGCAGCCATCCGTCATCTGCAGTCTCAGGCTGGCAAACGCATGGAAGTCTTCGAAGTGTACGAAGGGAACCTGTTGCATTTCACCGAATGGCTGCGCCAGCTTTTTGCTGAAAGCGAATGCAAAGATGGCAAGGGGCTCTTCCCAGCCACCATGCAAATGACCACTGATCTTCATTCTTTGGGCCAGTTTTTACAGGAAGGACGTCAGGATTTTATCGAAACGGTGCTCTTTGTGGAACACATCGAAGATAAAATCAAAATCCCACCAGGCGTTGCCGGCAGCTGCACCAGTCTGCACTGCCTCAATGACATCATCCGTCACAGCGTCTGCACGGCCCATCAGGAAAACAAAACCCCGAACATTCTGCTTAACATCAGCGAATTTTCGGCCTTCACCTTTGGCGAAATCGTCTATTTCTTCGAGAAAGCCTGTGCCATCAGCTGCTATCTCACTGGCGTAGACCCATTCAACCAGCCAGGGGTGGAAAACTACAAAACCGAACTCAAGGCGCGCATTGATTCCATGATCAATGCCGACCATCCCAAGCAAGCCTAACACGGCAAGCTTCAATCAAACTGAAACAAAGGAGGGTGCCTTTTGAGCTACCAGGCATTATATCGCGTGTACCGTCCCCAGACCTTCTCGGCGCTGATTGGACAGGACGCCATTTCCCAAACGCTCTTGAACGCCCTCCGTCATCATCGCCTTGCGCATGCTTATCTTTTCTGCGGCCCTCGCGGCACCGGCAAAACGAGCACCTCGAAAATTCTCGCCAAAGCCGTCAACTGCCTCGACCCGCAGGATGGAGAACCTTGCAACGAATGCGAGAATTGCCGCGCCATCAATGAGGACCGCTTTCTCGATGTGATCGAAATTGACGCCGCTTCCAACCGCGGCATCGACGAAATCCGCAACATTCGCGAACAGGTTCGCTTCACGCCAAGCATGGGCAAGCGCAAAGTCTATATCATCGACGAAGTGCACATGCTGACGACAGAGGCTTTCAACGCGCTTTTAAAAACGCTGGAAGAGCCGCCGGAGCATGTGCTTTTCATTTTGGCCACAACCGATCCGCAGAAAGTGCCGAAAACGGTGCTTTCGCGCACCCAGCGCTTTGACTTTCACCGCATTCCAACAGCGGTGTTAACGGCACATCTGCGCGACATCTGCGACCAGGAAGGCATCGACGCCACAGACGACGCTCTCACGATGATCGCCAAGAATGCCGCTGGTGGCATGCGCGATGCCATCAGCCTCTTGGATCAGACCATCGCCTTTGCCGGCGACAGCATCGACAAGCACGCCGTCACACAAATGATCGGCGGCCTCGACGATGAAGCCCTGGCCAAGCTGATCGACGCGCTCACCCAAGGCGACACCAGCGCACTTTTCCAAACATTGGAAGAATTGCTGGCACAAGGCAGCGACGCCCGTGCGCTCATGCAGAGCATCCTCGTCTACCTGCGCGATCTGCTCCTGACCCGCGTCGGCAGCGGTGCCGAAGGCAGCGTACCAAGCGACACCCTGCGCCGCCAAGCCAGCGCTTTCAGTCTGCGTCAGCTGGAACAGCTGCTCGCCAAGGCTGCCGAAGCCGAACGCGACATGCGCATTGCACCAGATGGCGAACTGGTGCTGGAACTGACCCTCGTGGAAATGGCCCTGCTGCTGCACGACGCACCTGCTGCACCAACAGCACCAACGAAAGGCGCACACCTGCCTCTTTCCGGCGGTGCGCCACAGCCACAGCCACCGACTGCCACCACTGCTGCACCAACAATGACCACTACACCTGCCAGCGATCAGACTGCCGCACCGGCAGCGCCAGCAGCAGCCGCACCTGCAAGCAGTGACGACGCCGCCAATCTTGACGCCCTGCGCCGCCTTTGGCCACAGACCGTGGAAGCGCTCAAAGATGTCAGCATCCGCATCCATGCCTTTGTCAAGCCAGCAGAGCTCGTACGCTACGAAAGCGGCACCCTGACCCTGCGCTGGCCGCGCGGTGCCATTTTCAACTGCAAGCAAATGCGCATGGCCGACAACCAGAAAATTCTCGCTGACACCCTGGCCACCCGCTGGCCTCACCCTATCAAATTCAACTGCGAGCTTGAAGAAGAGCCGCAGAAAGACCCTGCGATTGACCTCGCCGGCGCCATTCATCAGGTGTTCGGAGAGGATGTCCCTATAGAAATCATTGACGAAAAACCAAAACATCACTAAGGAGGCCCTACAATGGCTAATATGCAAAACATGATGAAACAGATGCAGAAAATGCAGCGCAACATGGCAAAGATTCAGGAAGAACTCGCCCAGACACCAGTAGAAGGCACTGCCGGCGGCGGCGTGGTTAAAGTCACCGTCAACGGCGCCAACCAGGTACTTTCTGTGGAACTGGCACCAGAAGTGGTCGATCCAGACGACATCGAAATGCTCCAGGACCTCATCGTTGCAGCTGCCAACGACGCCATCAACAACGCACAGAAGCTTTCTGAAGAACGCATGGGCGCCCTCACCAAGGGCATGAAGCTGCCTGGCGGCATGGGTGGTCTGTTCTAATGCAAGCTTATCAGGACGCCATTGGCGAAATGATCGACGCCTTCGCGCGTCTGCCAGGCATCAGCCGCCGCGGCGCGGAGCGTCTTACCTACTATCTTCTCCAACAGCCGGAAGAAGTCAGCGACACCCTTGCGCGTGCCGTCCACAATGGCCGTCACAGCATTCATTACTGCAAGCGCTGCTTCAATCTCACCGACGAAGACTACTGCCCAATCTGCAAAAGCAGCAAGCGTGACGCCCACCGCGTCTGCGTCGTTGAAGAAGCCCGTGACATCATCGCCATCGAACACAGCGGCGCCTACAATGGCCGTTACCATGTGCTTGGCGGCGTCATCAGCCCTATGGACGGCATTGGCCCGGACAAGCTCCACATCAAAGAGCTGATGCAGCGCATCGATGAAGAAGGCATCGAGGAAATCATCCTCGCCCTCAACGGCAGCGTCGAAGGAGAAGCCACCACACTCTATCTCATCAGCCAGCTGCACAACAAAGATGTCAAGGTCAGCCGCATTGCGCAAGGCCTCTCTGCCGGCAGCGACATCAAATACGCCGATCAGATGACACTTTCCCGCGCAATAGAAGGAAGAACCGAAATTAACTATTGACAAACTCTTTACAATCATGTATTCTATAAAAGTGCTCAACAATAGCACTTCGCGGATGTGGCGGAATAGGCAGACGCGTACGTTTCAGGTGCGTATGCCGCAAGGCGTGTGGGTTCAAGTCCCTCCATCCGCAGACCATAAAAACGAGCTGATTGTCAGCTCGTTTTTTTATTGCCCAAAAACGCTCCCTTCCTGTTCAAAACAGGCCCGCCGGTTTATACTATAAACAGCCGCCCCTTGCGGGCATTCCAGACAACCAGGAGGACACCATGATTTACACCAACCTGACAAACAAGGCCATGAAAATCGCCTACGCCGCCCACCATGGGCAAACCGACAAAAGCGGCCTGCCCTACATCTTCCACCCCTATCATCTGGCAGAGCAGATGACCGATGAGGTCAGCACCTGCGTGGCCCTGCTTCACGACGTTGTGGAAGACACCCCCATCACCCTCGACGAGCTGGCGCAGGATTTTCCACCAGCGGTCATCGACGCCCTGCGCCTTTTGACCCACGCCCCGGAAGTGGACTATTTCGACTATGTGCGCGCCATCAGCAGCAATCCCGTCGCCAGACAGGTCAAGCTGGCCGATCTTGCCCACAATTCCGACGAAACGCGCTTTGCCGGCTGCTCAGCCATCAGCGCCGACGCCCTGAGCCGTCGCCGCGAAAAATATGCGAAAGCCCGCGCCATTTTGGAGAATGACGCTCATTAGCGGTTCACCGCACAGCGGCATCAATTTCATCAGACAAAACAAAAGCAGTAAGCCCTTGCAACGGCTTACTGCTTTTTCTATGCTATTCTGATTTTGCTCGGAAAATAAAGGTATTCAGTGAGCGGATGCCATACCGCACCCATTCGCTGACACTCTCCCGCGAGAGATTCCAGGTGATGATGGCGCTAAAGACGATGATCGCCGCCATTTTCAGCGCAGGCTGTGGGATAAACGTCAATACGCCAAATAAAACAGCGATGCAGTACGTGTGCAGATAATACACCGGCAGGGTGTGTCTGCCGATGCGGCTCAGAAAAATCCGCTTCGATGTCATCATGACATTACCGGCAAAGATCCAGCCAAAACCGATGAGATAGCCGACGATGCTGAGGAGAACGCCAATGCCCGGTTTTGAAATGCCACTGGCTGCAAAAGAACGGTCCCACCAAAAGAACGACTCTGGAACACCGCAATGAATGACGACGTAGGTATAAACAGCGGTGATCGGCAGCATCGCCACGGCCGCCAGCTTTTTCCGCCAGGAAAAAATCCGCGGTTTCTCCGTGTCATAAAAATAGCCAAACAGAAAAAACGGCATCAGCTTGATCACACGCGAAAGCGCCAGAAAGCTGTTGAATTCATAAAAGAATCCGGCAAAAACGCCTGCGCATAAGCTGAAAAATACGACGTGTTTGACACGGCATAAATCCGGCAAGAGAATTTTCCAAATGAACAGCGCCAAAATATACCACAGCGTCCATGCTGGCGTCAGCAGGGAATGCCACGGATGATCCACCATTTTCTCAATGCTGTCCAAGCCGCCGTAAAGATAGGTGATTGCGAAGTGCAGCACGTTCCAGGCAATGTTCAAGGCCAGAAACGGAACCAGGAAATTTTCCACTGCATTTCTGCGACCTTTCTCCAGATTTTTTGACGTGCAGCCAGAAAGGAACACAAAAACCGGCATATGGAATTGATAGATAAACACATACAGCAGCTTGGCTGCAAAGATGTCCTGGCGCACCAGCTCCAGCCCATGCCCCAGCACAACCAAAAAAATCAGCATGCCTTTCAGATTGTCGATCTGATGATTACGCTCTTCAAACGCCACATCAATCAGCCCCTATCATATCGCAGAGTTTTTGTTCCACCGCCTTGCCAATCGCCATGGCTGATTTCTTATTGAGATGAACCCCATCTACCGTCACCGACAAATGCTGCCACGATGAAAGGCGCTCTTTGATGCCTGGACACAGCTTCATGGCCGCTGTTGTGAGCGCAACGCCGGTAAAACTGTGTTTGCAGAAACGGCGCACACCCTGCCCCATCAGCTGGGTTTGAATGCCATAGCAGTCGACAAACGGCAGCCCATAATCGGCAGCAATCTGTGCAATCACAGCATTGTAACGCCGAATGGTTTCCTGAGGAAAATCTTCGATCTCAAAATAGGGAATGCCTACCAAGACAACATGCGGCACACGAGCTGTCAACTGCTTGATGCCGTTCCGATAGAGCTGCTCAAACGCATGAACATCTTTTGCCGGACGTTTTCGCGGCATAGCCCCCAGCGCTCGCAGCCGCCAGAGGAACGATGCCTTTCGTTTGTATTGCAAAAGCAAGTCGTTGGTGCCAGCAGCCACCACATAAATGCCTTCCCGATCCCCCGCTGTTTCAAGGAAGGCGAACAGCCGCTTAAAAATGCCATAGGTGGTATCACCATTTTCGCCAAAATTTCTGCGCTCAGCACCGCCGCTGCAATCAGGCGCAAGGGAATAGCCCAATTGCCCGCGCGTCAAGCTGTCGCCCCAAAAATAAATTTTCATATTGAATCCTTTCTTATGACACCTAACCGAAAGATCCATTTTATTTTTTCTATTATATGATGTAAAAACGGTTTATTCAATGCATATTATGAAACACCAGACACGGATTTTTATCCAAGAGGGAAATCGCGTCACCGACAGCCTCAAGGGAATTTTTGAACCATGCTCTTCACTGCAAAAAAATTACAAAAAGACGTGCCGATGATCACAAATCATCGGCACGTCTTCCATTGACGCCCAATAACGTTTCAATCTTCCGCTAAAATCCGTGTACCCTGATGCAGCCGCTTGCGATAATCGCCAGGCGATTCGCCAATGGCAGCTTTGAACGCTTGGCTGAATTTGCTGCGCGACTGATACCCTAATAGACCAGCCACTTCTTCCACCGTCTTATCGGTGGTTTGCAAAAGCAGACATGCTTCTTCCATCCGTCGGCGCCGCATGTAACTGCCCACCGGCGCACCATAAAGCGCTTTGAACACATCTTGAAAAGTGGTTGCATCAATAGGATGATCCTTGATAAGCTGAGGAATGGTCAAGCGTCTGCTCCAATCGCTGACCAAAGAGGAATGAATTTCCCTCACGATGTCAACATGATGTGTATAATGTGCCGGCAGCGAAATCGGTGCCGACATAAAGCGCTCTGTCTGCCAAAGAATTTCCTGCACCTTCCATTCCAAATAAATCTGGAGCTGTGCTGGCGGTGTGCCAAAAATTGGCGTAAAAAAGCTCGTGCGCAAAGAATGCGCAGCCATCACCAATCGTGGCCGTGCTGCCACTTCATCATAGAAATCCTCTGCTGAAAACCCGATCTTTCGCAAAAAGTCCGGCATCTCCTGGGCGATCTGCTTTGGCGCCATGGAAAGCGCAAACAATTCGGCACAGCCTGTCGGAAACAACACCGTGGCGGCGGCACCATTGCGCATCGTCTGCACCATCATTTCACCAGCGCCGAGCACAATTTCCGCGCCATCATCCATGCGCCAGCGCATCATGCCGCGATGACAATAAAAAATCTCCACCGCTTCTTCCGGCTCTGCCAACGCGTAACGCAGCATGTCAGACTTAAACCATCCCAGCGCTGCGTGTACGCCAGGAAAGACTGCATAAAAATCAATTCTGCCCCGGCCTTCTGGCGAAAGAGCCGGAGCGAACACCATCTTCGGCAGCGTCGGCCCTTGCGGCTGTTCATAGCGCGTCAGCACCAAATCGCCTGGTGCCACCGTTGACAGGATTTGGGCAATGATATGATCTTCATGGTTATGCATCATAATGCCCCTCTCTTCTATGGTGAATACATTGCTTTCATTATAGCATACTATGGCATGAACAACGTGTCTAATCGACAACACCATGCGCCTTTTTATCAGAAAAGGCGTCCTCGCCGTGTCTTTTTCTCAGAGTCTTGTGTCCATTCGCAAGCAACATGGCCAGAAGCATTGACGCGCCCTTATTTTCTGCTATGATAAGGGTGTCATCACAAGACAGGGGGAGATGAACGCGCGCCAGGCAAGTGTTATTGTCAACAAGTAACCAGAGTGGGAAAGGATGATTGTATTATGAAAAGGATACTAGCAACGGTATTGGTCGTTTGTCTTTTGATCGTGCCGATCAAAGCATTCGCCGATTCTCCCACCGAAGATGCGACAGCATCGCTACTGACAGAACGCAACCAGGCATTGACTACTTATCTGTCAGACAATCTCACTGAAAGAGCCGTCTACGATCCTGAATGGCGTGCTCAACTGATTCAGGACTTTTTCGCCGAACACCCACAGTATGCTGATCTCTCCTGTGACACGACCCATGCACCCCAGGAATTGCAGACTGTGACCGTCTATCGTGCTCAAACCATGGCCTCCCACGCACAAAAGAACGGTTCGGAACTTTATGTCACGTACTATGACGATGGCTCATTTGTCTTCGGCACATTGACGTATAACAACACAGAAAATGCCTGAACGCGCGCAGCGCGGCGGATCATCCGCCGCGTTTTTTTGTTTGCCTTGCTGATGCATCAGAAGTTATTTGCGCTCTATTTCCTATCATGTTATAATAAATGGATGTCTTGAAAAGAAGGAGTGTGAATGAATGAGCCCGCGCAAGAAAAAGACGCAAAAGCACCACGCGTCCGCCAAAAGGCCTGCAAAAACTGCATCGGCACGCCGCCAGCCTGCCCACGGCAAACGGCGCCCGCCAGCTAAAAGAAAGCGGCAGACCGCTGACACCATCATGAATACTTTCGTGTTCGGCATTGCAGTTTTTTTGGCCCTCTGCGCCATCAATCTCATAGGTCTCACTGACTATGTGGAAGAAACCAAAAACACCACCGTCACCTATCAAGTTGGCGACCCAAGCAGTTTCTTCGATGCGCTCGGCCCGATCGCCGAGGATTATTCCGATACCGGACTCTATCCATCGGTCATGCTGGCACAGGCCGCCTTGGAAAGCAATTTTGGCGAGTCGCAGCTCTCATTCGATTATAATAATTACTTTGGCATTAAATCACACGGCCACCATCGCAGCGTGCGCCTGTCTACAACAGAATACTACGATGGCGAAGCAACGACCATTCGTGACTATTTCTGCTTTTACAGCAGCCCTGCCGATTGCTTCGAAGATTACGCCGATCTCATCACAAACAACAAAAACTACAGCGACGCCGTTGGCGCCAAATCACCGGCGCTGGCTGCCCGCGCCTTGCAGGATGGTGGCTATGCCACCGATCCAAACTATGCCAGCAAGGTCATTTCTGTCATCAATGAATACAACCTGACCCGCTTTGACCCAATGGGCATTCCTGGTGAAAAAAATACCGCAGCATCCGACACTGATGAGGAGGCCGACAACACATGACACAAAAACTCTGGACGCGTCCATTCATAATGATCATGGGCATCAATTTCCTGATTTTTCTCAGTTTCAACATGATCAACCCCTCGCTGCCGCTGTATTTGCAAGACCTTGGCATCAGCGAAACGATGACTGGCGTCTGCATCAGTATTTTCACCGTCGGCTCCATGCTCATTCGCCCAATTGCCGGTGATGTGCTGGACCATTTCGGACGCCGCAGTGTCTTCTTCATCAGCATGATTCTCTTGGCGATTCTCGTGTTCTGCTACTCGTTCACCTCTGCCATCGCCCTGCTTTTGGTGCTGCGTGTCATCCACGGCATTGATTGGAGCTTTGCCTCCACATCCACATCAACCATCGCCACCGACATCATTCCGCGCCAGATCACCGGCACCGGCATCGGCATTTTTGGCATGTCAATGTCCCTGGCACTCGCTGTAGCGCCAGCACTGGCAGTGGACCTTATGGAGCGATACAGCTTTTCTACCATGATCGATGTCAGCAGCGCCTTTCTGGTCTGTGCCTTGCTGCTGGGCTTTTTCTTCCCATTCGAAAAGACCTTGCAGCATGCAACGCCGGTCAAATCAAACATGCCAAAAGAAAAGCGCACCATCATTGAACACAGCGCGATTCTCCCGGCCATCATCATGGGCTGCATCACGCTGACCATGAGCGCCGTCACCACCTATGTGCCGCTGTACGGCACCACGCTCGGCCTTGGCAACACCGGATATTTCTTTTCGATTTATGCCATCGGGCTCTTATTGGTACGTGGCTGCATTGGCCGCGTCATTGACCGCTTCGGCATCGTTGCTGCCACCTTGCCATCCTTTGTCTGCATGCTCATTGCCATGCTTCTTTTGGGATTGGCGCAAGACCTGCCGATGCTCTTAATCAGCGGTTTTCTCTACGGCTCCGGCTTTGGCGGCGCGCAAACCACCATGCAGAGCCTCTCTGTCATGAATGCACCGATCGACCGTTTTGGCGCCGCCAATGGCACCTTTTTCATCGGTTTTGACCTGGGCATTGGATTTGGCGCTCTGCTCGCCGGCACCCTCAGCGACCATCTCGGTTTCCGTGCCATGTACTTAATGCTGATGGTTTTCATCGTCATCGCCATCGTGCTGGTTGCCAAGTTCCGTCCACATAAACTTTCAAACAACTAATCCCCTATAGAAAGGACTTTACCAATGAAATACCTCATTGCTTCCGATCTTCACGGCAGCGGCAGCTGCACGCGCCTGCTGCTCGAGCGCTTCGCCGCTGAACAAGCCGACATGCTCGTTCTTCTCGGCGACCTGCTCTATCATGGTCCGCGCAACAATCTGCCTGGCGAATACGACCCTAAAATCGTCGCTGCGCTGCTTAATGAACACAAAGAGCACATCATCGCTGTGCGCGGCAACTGCGAAGCAGAAGTGGATCAGATGATGCTGGAATTCCCATGCATGGCCGATTACACCTATCTTTGGCTCGACAACACACCCATCTTCGTCACCCACGGTCATCGCTACAACAACACCCATCTGCCGCCGATCGCTACACCACGCACCATTCTGCTTCACGGACACACCCACGTGCCTGCCAATGACACCTTCCCAACCCACCGCTATATGAATCCAGGGTCCACCACCCTGCCTAAGCAGAACAGCCCAAAAAGCTACATGCTCATTGACGATGGCAAAATCTATTGGAAACACCTCGAAGACGGCACCATCTACATGGAAGACGTACTCAACAAAGGCGAATAATCACAACATGCAAACAGTCCGCTGCGGCGACCGATCTGGTCCCCACAGCGGACTGTTTTTCATTGATAAGGCAGCTCCGGCGCTTCACCGGCTGCCACTTTCTGCTCCAGCGCACGAATGCACTCGTCGTAGCCGCTAAGGGCTGAAAACGCTGCAAACTGTGCCGCTCGCTGAGCGCGCGACATCGGCGGATGCCGCTTGGAAACATGGTGTGGCTTGTGCAAAATGGCTTCATATTTTGGGTTCATGCTTTATGGCCTCCTATCTGCGCATTGCGCAATCTTGCGGTAGCGCCTTCTTCCAAACTGGTGGCACGCAAAACGGCGTTCTTGCCAAAGCGAGCCTTCAGTGTCAAAATCGTCTCCTGAATGATGCGTTCGCGACGGCGCGCCAGCGTTACCTCCTGCGGCACTATGTCAAACAGCGTCTGCTGTCGCTGCCCTGCGCGGGCGTCTTCCTCTCGCAAAACATGATTGGCGTTCAAAGTGATGCGCCGCACCAACAGCGATGGGTCCACAATGCGATCATACAACGCCGCTGTCGCCTGAATAATGGCGTGCGAGGAGGACGTATGCCGACCGTCCAAATTTGCCGTGCCATGAGCATGCTTCGGCACCGCCCGCCCATAATGATCAATGTGAATCTCCCCCTGATACCGATGCCCGGGTTTGAGATTGTCCACATCATAGCCCACTGTCAGCACCAACTGATTCGTCACCAATCCCTTACGCACCAGATCCAACGCCATCGCCTCAGCCATCTCCAAGGTCACTAGACGCGCTTTCTCAGCGCTGTACGGCTCCTGCAGCACCTGACCAGAGCTAAAACTGTTGTTTTGCGGCCGATACTGCTTGATCTCCGCCAACGTTACCGGCTCCCAGCCCCAGGCATGATCGATGAGCAGCTCCGCATTGATGCCAAACATCTTATACAAGCGCTCTTCATTGTAAAAATCGCTGTCTTTTCCGACAGAGCAAAGCGCCACATCACCCATCGTATAAAGTCCCATTTTTTCCAACCGCTTCGCCGTGCCACGGCCCACCCGCCAGAAATCCGTAATTGGCCGATGCTCCCAAAGCAATTCCCGATACTGACGCTCATCCAGCATCGCCAGCCGCACTCCGTACTCATCCGCTGGCATCCGCTTCGCCAAAATATCCATCGCCACCTTCGCCAAATAAAGGTTCGACCCTACGCCAGCCGTCGCGGTGATGCCCGTCTCTTCCAGCACCTTGCGAATCAAAAAACGCGCCAGCTCCTGCGGTGTCCTATTATAGGTACGCAGATACGGCGTCACATCAATGAACACCTCATCCACCGAATAAGGTACGATGTCTTCTGGCGCAATATAGCGTAAGTAAATGCTGTAAATCTGTGTGCTCACCTGCATATACAGCGCCATCCGAGGCGGCGCCACAATATAGTCCAACGCCATCTGCGGCTGGGCTGCCAGCTCCCGCGCATCCACCGACGTCCCCACCAGCGGCGCACCTGCCTTTGTCTGCCGCCAAGCGTTGATTCGTTCGACATCACGCATCATCTCGAACAAACGTGGCCGCCCGCTTACCCCCAGCGCCTTCAGACTCGGCGTCACCGCCAGGCAAATCGTCTTGTTCGTACGCGACGCATCCGCTACCACCAAATGCGTGTTCAGCGGGTCCAGATCCCGCGCCACACACTCCACAGAGGCATAAAACGACTTCAAATCAATCGCCACGTACCAGCGTTCCATCTCGCTCCCTCCCTTCAAATACGAACATTCGTTTCCTTCATCCTATCACAAAACACGTTCGTTTTTCAAGGATATTTGTTCGATTTTTGTTCGACTTCCATCAAGAACAGCGAACACAATTTGCAATTCGTTCGAAAAACGGAACATTTTCTCCGTCTCAATAGTACAAAAAAACCTGCATCTTCCCATTCCAGGGCCAACACAGGTTTCTAAATAAATATTTTATTATTGACGACGCGCGATCACTAACGGCGCTGTTTCTTTTAAAAGCAATGTTCCCAAAAGCACAATAAGCGGCAAGATTAACAGGATATGCATGACCTGGCTGGTGCCCACGGCGCCAGAAATCACTCCTGCAATCACTGGTGCAACCACACCACCCATGCATTCGCCACAAGCAGGCGTAAACGACGTTGCATTCGCGATCAGTTCTTTTGGCACTGACTCGCTCGGAATCACGGAATTGCAGATGGCCATGGCACCACTCATGAAGCACGAGGCGCCTGCCAATGCCAGTGTCATGCCACCATCCGATAGCGGCAGCAACACAAATACCGCATAGCAGGCACTGCCCAATGCCGTTGCAACAAAAGCCGTCGTTTTACGACCCAAGCGATCGGAAACAACCGGAGCGGCAAATTCACCAATGAACCCACCGCTGCCAAATCCTACAAAAATAGCCCCCGCTTCAACCGCCGACAACGATTGAGCCTCCATCAAATATAGAATGGTGTAAGCAGCAACGGTAAAATACCACATCATCAATAGACACCCTAACACTGTCGTCAATATGACGTTGCGATAGCGAAACAACGCGCGAAAGCTTTGCGCTGTTTCCTGCGGCTCTTCCTCTTTGTTTCGTGGAATCTTACTCCCAAAAGCAAAAATCAACAGTGCCGCAAAAACGATCAACCCAGCAATGATCAAATAACTGCCACGCCAACCGACAACGGAAGCCGACAAACGTGTAAAAACAACCGCACCAATGGCCGATCCAATCAACGTATAACTCGACTGTGCCGCACCATAAAACAGTCCGCGTTTCTGAGGCGCACATTGTTCTGCCAAAAACGAAAAGCTTGCTGGCACCACCGAACCACAGAAAAAACCAGCCAACGCCGTCAATAAATAAAGAAGAACAACGGAATCAACGGCTGCGGACAATCCAAACGCAAGAGCACCTACTAAAAGCCCTGGCACCATCAAACGCACCTGACCCAAACGATTGGCCAACGGTCCGTTAATGATGATTGAAAGCGTCCAAAAGAAGGCCAATGTGCCCGTAAGATAACCATTATGCGCCGTACTTAACCCAAAGGTCTCAGAGAAATACGGAAATAGAAAGGCGATTCCATTGTGAACAAGACCAATCACCGCCCAGGCCAGCATCATCAAAAGCAACACGCGCCATTGATAAGGATAAGGCTTCATACATTCACCTCCATACAAACAGCAACCTTCTATCACAGATAGAAGGTTGCCGATAACCATCAGACGTCAATGCAGATAAATCATGTTCATGATGCCCCAATAAGGAATCAGAAGAGCAAAGACAATCACGAAATTCAAAAGGATCTTAAAGATCATCGCTTTCACAAAATCGCCCATTTTGATCATGCCAAATGCAAACACAAGCAAATAAAGCGCATATTCATATGGGAATACAATCTGATCAAGACCACTGGTAATAATGAAATACACCGTTAATGGATCAATTCCCAGATTGATGGCAATTTCCGTCAACGGCTGCGTAAAGGCCGCCATCATAGCAAGCGGTGTTAACAAGAAATTGCAGAGGAAGAACAACAACCAGACAAACAGGAAGAAGACATAGTAGCTGCGGCCTTCCAACACTGGAAGTGCGTATTCCGATACGGCTGCCCCAACACCAAGACTGGACGCCACATTCCCAATGGACAAGCAACCCGCAATGAAGAAAATAAAGCCCCAGTTAAGTTTGTAAATATCCTGGTCGTTCATCAAATCCATTCCTGGCAGGAAGCTGAGACATGGAACAAGCGCAAACAACCAACCTGGTTCTAAATGCGTTAAACTCGAGGTAACAAGAAGGGCAAACAACAGCAATAAGATGGCCATTGCCTTCTTTTCTTCCTTGCTCATCTTACCCATCTTATCCAGTTCGCCTTTGAAATAGTCTTTCCCATTGATGTGATCTTTTGGACGGAACAACAGCAAGCACAGCATGCCAAGACCAAGTGTATAAAGCACCATTGGCAGCTGATGTTGAATAACCTCAAACCAACCAACGCTGGCAGGACCGCCAGATGCTTGACCAAGACCGATAAGAATGGCCAGGTTGGAGCTGTACAGCCAGTTCATCGGTGTCAACGCACTGAATGCCGCGCTCAACATGATCCCTGCCGATGCTTTACCAGGCTTGAGTTCCAACGCTCTGCAAATACCATACGCCAAAGCCGCCATTGGAACAATGGAATTGTCCATGATGAACAGGTTCATGATGACACCAGCTAAAATCAAGCCAATGATGATACCACGGTAACTCGCACCTGTCACCAGAATGCAATGGTACGCAATGCGCTTCATGAGCTTGGTTTTTTCAAGAATCAACGCCAAAATCAATGCCCCGATCATCATCCATGGCACATAATTCAGCCAAGCTGCAAAAACCACATCACCCGGTGCAATGCCTGTAATTACATAAGACACCGGCAAAGCAATGGCGACGCCCGTTTGAGGCAACGAATCCGTCGCAAACGAAACGATGGCAATCAACGTAAGAATTAAAAACAGGCGTAAATCTGCGGTGAAAAAGTCATTTGTTGGAGCCAGAAAGAGCAACAGCGGCAGCGCCGTGATCACCAGCTTGATCACTTCATTCCGGCTGCGTCCTAAAAATACAGCATTATTGGACATGATCGTCTCTCCTTTTTATAAAATCCTCATCAAACACAATCATACAACGCGACCTTTTTAGAACAAGTCTCCTGCCTGTTCATCATCATCTTCCGTTACGCAAGCAGCCATCTCAGACGTATACCCCATCGCTTCTGGCACTTCTGTAATGTTGTCAAGCATGCCTTCGGCGGCACCTGGCATACGGAATGTCATATTGTCAATACGTTCTACTGGCACTTCAACCGGTTGCTCCAACTGAGGCACATAGTCGTATGGATAACGATACGCACGATAGATGTATGGACTGCGAGACAGGTGATCAAATGGAGCACGGTATTCCCAAACAATTTCTTTGTCTGGAGTCACTTCAAACAGACGGCAGAAGCAGCCTTCAGTGATTAACGTATTGCCATTTGGCAAGCGCTGTGCAGAACTGATCAACTGACTATAAAATGTGGTGTTATTGGTGAGGCCCATCATTCCTTGATCGGTGTCACTGCCCACGTAGCTCCAAACAACTTTCAACGTCGTTGGATCCAGTTCCAGCACACGAGAATGATCACGGATGTCTACCTTCGTGCCATCCACACTCATGCGATCCGGCAGACCATAACCAGCCCAACCGCCATTGTCAAAAATCAAAATATTGCCTTCGCCAGGCAGCCCTTTTGGAATCATATGCACATGATGCTGCCCAATAATCTGACCAATCTTTCTGGTTTCCTTTGATTCCGTAAAGTCTGGGCCTAACTTCCAAACAATCTTGCCACTTTCCTTATCGATAATGGCTAAAATATTGGCTTCACGCGCATCCCAGATGATGTTTTCTGGTTTAAAGCGTTCGTCGCCAGCATCGTACCACTTGTTGGGACCAAGCACGCTCATGGAGTTGATATGCATCCAGTCGCCAAGTTCTCCATTGTTGGTAAAATGTTGGTTTGGATTGCGGAACAACACGTTTTTCGCTGCTTGAGAAAAGCCCAATTCACGGAAATGCTCGCTCGCACGCCATTCCCAAACAATGTTTCCTTCCCAGTCCACTTCAATGAACACGTCATCCAGCAACTGCTTATCACTAATCTTATGATCGTGAATCGTTTCATGGCAAAGAATCAATGTATGACCACGATCTGTCGTCGCCTCCATGCCTGGCACGTAGTAACCCACCGGATTGCCTTCACGCTGATAATCGTGATGTTGACGCGCCATCCACATTGGGTCCTTGCCTTCGTCTTCAATGTATTCTTTGTGATCAAATTTCCACACAACGTTGCCGTTCCAATCCAGCTGCGTCAAATCCGTTTGGTCCTGATAAGAAAAGGCACTGTCTCGCGCGCCTAATGATCCAAGAACATACCCACCTGGTAAAAGCTTATTTGGAAATCCCTGAAAATCTTTCCACACCTTTACCACACGGCCGTTCATATCAATCAGAACCGCCCCAATGTCGTCCATTGGAAAAAGTGTATAGCCGCTCCACGCTTTTTCTGGATCATAAATCGTTGTTCCTGTTGGAAATACTGTTGGTCTCCCCATGTTTTTGCCTCCTAGCAGATCTTTTTGATAAGTTCATTTTATCCATTCTATACTTCTGTAACCATAACGGCCGTTAAGGTTTTCTAAAAAATAAAAAAAGAGCGCATCGTTTCCGATACGCTCTTTTCAATCAATCGTATTTCATGGTGCGTTCGCCGTTTAAATACGCACGCAACGCGTCCACATCCGCCAAAATCCAGCCTTCCGGCACACGTTCCACCACCGCTTCACGCCGCCACACACTCATGATCCGCGACACGGTCACACTGTGCATGCTCAAATGTTTAGCGATCTCTACATTACTAAATTTTTTCGGCAGTAATAAACCGCTCTCTGTCTGTACAAAATGCGTCAATAAAAACTCACTCACCAATTGTGGCGCACGCAAATCGCGTCGACGAGTTACCAATGCTTCCAATTCATCAAACAACGCAATGCTCATCGTCAACGCTTCCGCCAATAATTCCGGGTGTGTTCCCAGATAGCGCATGCATACCTCCACCGGCACACGGCAACAAATGCATTCTGTCACGGCTATAAAGTCATCGCTGCACGTGCCATCAAAGTGTTTATCATAAATCTCCAGCAATCCAACAATGGACCCCGTAATCTGCCCTTCAACCTTAATCGTATTTATCAATTCGGACCCATAAGGCGTTACCACTTCTCGTTTCACTTCGCCCTTTTTCAAATAATACACATACGGCATGGGCTCCCCGCGGCGCAGCAAATAATCCCTGGGGGCAAAACGGCACGTTGTAACGCCTGGAAGATTACAGAATGGCATAGCATCCGCCTCCTTTTGTCGCCATCATACCGCAAGCCACTCTTATCTGCAAGTTACTGCTTCTTCATTTTCTTTTCAAAAGGGCGATTCATATAGCGTGGCTGGACGATGAGAAGGTAGACCAGACAGCACACAACCAGCAAAAGCGTGCCGCCAAAGCCCCACTGACCCTGCCAAGCAGGAATGGCGATGGCAGCCATGATGCAGCAGTAGAGGCATTCGATGCGTGCATTTTTTCGACGCTGAGCCAGGTTCTTTTCAAAGCGCAGGTTGCTCACCATCCAGATGGACATCAAAAAAACAGCGGCGCATTTGATCAGAAAGATCACCGTCTCACCGCGCGGACTGAAGCCGTCGGCAATCGGCTGAATGAGCACGCTGAGCGCAGACGCCTGCATAATGACCGCCAGGCGCGTCAGATTCAGCTGCTGCATGGTCGGCCGCTTCGGCGGCGCACATTTATCGCGCATGAGCTCGTCCAGTGAGCAGTCGAACAGCTCCGCAAAAAGCAGCAGATTTTCCGCCGAGGGCATGGTCTGATCCTTCTCCCATTTCGCCACAGCCTGACGGGTCACATAGAGCTGCTCGGCCAATTTTTCCTGCGACAGGCCACGCGCCAGCCGCATCTCTTTCATTTTTTCGCCTAAAGTCATCACGGTCGCCTCCTTTTGTCGTTTTTGATGGCTTCATTCTACCATATCCTCTGCCCTGCCGCCATCAATTGCCCTGCAACCATTGGTTGCGGGGCCCTTTTTTGCCAAAAACAGGCGAATTTGCAGCGCTCAATAAAAAAACCGCAGCCTGTTGATTCAGACTGCGGGTTTTCAAATGCGTGGTCAAGCTTCCGTCGATGCTTCGTCGTGGTTCAATGCATAAGCAGCATCATAATCCCAAACAAAGTCGTTCTTCAAGGCGAAATGCACATCGCCGTTGGTCAGACTGATGTCACCGCCGTCTGGCGCTGTAAAACGCACACCGGCGATGCCGTTGGCTTTGAAGGTTGCATCAATGCTGTTGAGCACAGTGTAAATCCAATCATCCACATCGTAGACATGGTAGTCGTCTTTCTGATTGGCCGGTGGCTTGCCATAAATGCTGCCATCTTCTGCCAGAGCAACCACGGCGTTGCCGTCAGCATCCATGGTTACAGGCATTGCCACGCTGAGGTTCCATCCTGTTTCTTTGGCAAGCGCTTCAAGAAGCACATCCGGTGTCACATCGGTGTCAGCATCCAAAGCAACGCTGACCTGTTTCATGGCATCGGGACGGCCGATGGCCAAGGTCACCGTTTTGGTATCTGGCGCAGGCGTTTTCCCTTCAAGATAGCGCTGGAAGATCGCTGCCACCTGCGCACGGGTGGCCAGGCCCTGTGGTGCAATGGTCGTTTCTGTCATGCCGTTGATAAGCCCTTCCGCATTGGCCCAGCTCAGCACCGTTTCTGCCCAGCTGGAAACCTGATCGGCGTCGCTGTATTTGCTTAAATCAGCACGGGCGCTGACATCCTGGCCTTTGTAGGCGCTGTAGTTGTGGAGAATGGCGGCCATCTGCTCGCGGGTGATCGGATCGTTTGGTCCGAACTGGGTATCGCTGTAGCCGCTGACGATGCCATTTTCACGTGCCCAGTACACCGGCATCGCATACCAATCGTCACCGTGCACGTCCTCGTAAGGATAGCCCAGGTTGCCGTCCGAAAGGGTTGGACTGCCTTCCAGGCGATAAAGCACGCTCACGATCATACCGCGGGTCATGGCCATATTTGGCGAGAACACCGCATCACCCGTGCCCGTCATCAATCCCTGCTGGTAAGCATAGCACACCGGATCATAAAACCAATCGCTGACACTGACATCATTAAACGGCAGCGGTGTCGACTGACTGTTTTCGTCAGCTGCCAAGCTTGCCGTTGGAAACAGGCTGAGCACAAGCGCAGCCATCAAACACAAACTGAGGAGTTTCTTTTTCATGTCAATCATTCCTTTCCATATTCATCCATCATTGTGCCTGTCCGCCAATCATCACGGCGCTGAATGTCTGCATGCTTCAGCGGCGCCTCTATGTCATCAACCTCTTTTCCGATGCGCTGGCGCAGCACCCACAATGACCTCGCCCACACTATACCACCCCCTCTTCTCAGATGCAAGAGAAATTGTATAAAAAAAGAACCTATGTTCTTCCTCTGAACACAGGTTCTTCGTTCTCATTATATGACAAAGCCACCCGCCATAGTGATCACCTGGCCGGTGATGTAACTGGCTTCATCGCTGATCAGATAGCGGATCAAACCAGCAATCTCATCAGGATTGGCATAGCGCCCCATTGGAATCTCTTCATGCAGCACGGCGTTCGTCTCCTCGCCGAGCTGCTCCACCATATCGGTGTGCACCACGCCTGGTGCAATGGCGTTGACCCGAATGCCGCTGTACGCCACTTCCTCCGCCAGCGAACGCGTAAAGGCATCAATGGCGCCCTTGCTGGCGCTGTATGCCACCTCACAAGAAGCCGGATGACTGCCCCAGATAGAGCTCAAATTGATAATGACCCCTTTCTGGCGGGCAATCATATCTGGCAGCACAGCGCGTGTGCAATAGAAGGTGCCATGCACGTTGGTGTCAAAAATATCCTGCCATTCCGCATCAAGCATATCCTGCAAGAGACCGTTCCAACTGATGCCGGCACCGTTGATCAGCACCTCCACTGATCCCCAGCTCTCACGCAGGGTGTCAAGCGTCATCTGCACCTGTCCTCCCTGCCGAATGTCACATTGTACCCCCACCACATCACAGCCTTCCGCCTGCAAGAGGCGGCTCAGACTGTGTGCCGTTTCAATGCTTTCCTTATACAAAAAGCAGACGCGGTGACCATCACGAGCCAAGCGCCGCACTGTGGCAGCGCCGATGCCGCGGGAACCGCCAGTAATGAGAATATTTGCCATCTCCTTCGCTCTCCCTTTTTTAAGCGTGATCTTTTGTAATATCAGCCACGGTGGCGCCACTCACCTTGAGAAAATCATCAACAGCAAAGCCCATCTGGATGCCGCGATGACCAGCGGAAACTAAAATTTCTTCAATATTGTTGATCTCCTGCCCCACATAAGTTGGGTAGGCTTTTTTCATGCCAATTGGCGAACAGCCGCCGCGAATATAGCCGGTGGTTTTCTCCAAATCCTTGAGATGCAGCATCTCCACGCGCTTGTTGCCGCTGGCACGCGCAAATTTCTTCAGATCCAGCTCCTGATCGGAGGGAATCACACCAACGACAGGGCCAGTCTTGTCGCCAACAGCCACCAGCGTCTTAAACACTTGGTCCACTGGCCGCTCCAATTCATCAGCCACATGCACCGCGTCGAGCGCATCCTCGCGCCACGCGTAATGATACACATTGTATGGCACCTTTGCACGCTCCACAATGCGCATGGCATTGGTCTTTTTTTCTTTTTCCTTACTCATCTGCACCCACCTCCAAGAATCGCTGCAAATGATCGAGCGCCGCGCCGCCCAGGCGCAGCCCTTCAGCATAAAATTCCGATGCTGCCGACATGCTCACGCCATAGCGGCGCAAGTTGGTGCTTTCCACCATCGGTGCCACAATCATTGCGCGGCCGCTGCGTTCCAGCGCATGCAGCCGTGTCAACTCACGGTTGTACTGCAGATGACTCAACAGATACGCGTTGCGTGTCATTGGGGCATCCGACAAAGCCAGCGCCACACTCGGCGTCAAATGCGGACGTGCCATGTTGTAGGCAATCGTATGAGTCTGAATCACAACAATCCGCTCGCAGCCATCGGCCAACGCCTGGCTCACTGGCAGCGGATCAGCAATGCTGCCATCGTAATAGCTGCGTTCCACCAGCTGCACCGGCTCGCCCATGCCTGGGAACGTCACCCCAGCACGCAGGAACTGGCGCAGGTGTTTTTCTTTTTCCACGCCTTCCAGCGGCCAGAACACCGCATCACCGTTATCAGAACGGGTTGCCGCCATGCGCAGCGTTCCTGACGCTGCCGCAAAAGCCGCCATATCGATTGGCTGTGCATTCAGCACGGTGTCCAAAAACGCAGGCCCATCGATGACACGCTCGCCTTTGAACACACCCAAACGGCCAATTTCGCCGTGGGCTTCAAAATATTCACCATATGCTGCTTCCAAGGCATCGCTCTGATTGGCGCGAAAATACACCGCTGCCACACTGCCCAAAGAAACAGCCGCTGTGTAAGGAAATGTGATGCCAGCGTCAGCCCAGGTCTTGAGCACGCCGAAGCTAAAGGCACTGCGCAAAGCGCCGCCTTCGATGATCAGGCCTGTTTTCATGCCTCTTCCTCCTCCCGCCAGCCTTTGCACACATCCACCCAGCCTTTTGCCTGCGAAGCCGTTTCCAGTTCACTTGGCGTCATTGTTGCCATGCTTGCCGGACTGCCGCATGCTGGATAAATGTGATCAAAGCGCTGCATCGATACATCCAAATACACCGGCACGTTGTCTGGCAGAGCAAAAGGGCACACCCCGCCAATAGGATGCCCTGTCAGCGTGCGTACATCGTCGCCCTTGAGCATGCTGGCCTTAAAGCCAAAGCAGCGCTTGAACATGCCGCTGTTGATCTTGCCATCTCCGGCTGTGACAACAATGAGGGCACCGCCTTCCGGTGTTTTAAAGCTCATACTTTTTGCGATCTGCGCCTCTTGGCAGCCAATCGCCGCTGCAGCCAGCGGCACCGTTGCGGTGGCGCCGTCTGCAAATTCATGAACGCGTTCCGCAAAGCCAAATGGCGCCAGATACGCCTTCACGCGTTCGGTATTCTCCGTCATACCCTCGTCTCCTTCCACTCAAAACCGCAGACTGACCTCGCCCGAGGCCACCGTCTTCATGCGGCCGTCTGCCGTTTCTACAATCAGTGCGCCGCTGTCATCCAGCCCGCACACATGCACCTGTTCCCGTTCCTTGCCGCGCTCCAGCGTCACATCGCGGTCAAGCACGAAAAGATGGGAACGGTAGCTGTCAAAATACGCCCGTGCCGGCAGATCTTCTGCAAACGGACGGAACCGCTGCAGAACCTCTGCCGCCAATCGATTGCGCACTTCGCTTGTGAGCGGCTCGGTATAAATGCTGGCAGCAATGTTTTCCAATCCCTCTGGAAAACCGCCTGCCGGTGGTGCCACATTGATGCCAATGCCGACCACCGCATAGCGCAGCCGCTGTTCTTCCACGCCGACCGCCGCTTCTGTAAGGATGCCGCTGACCTTGCGCTGTTCCACAAAGCAGTCGTTCACCCACTTAATGCCGACCGTCTTTCCGCAGACAGCCTCGATGCTTTCAGCAACCGCTGTCGCTGCAGCGATGGTCAAAAGGTTCGCCTCGCGCACATCGCAGTCCGGCCGCACAATAGCACTCATGTAAATGCCGCTGGCCTGCGGCGAATAAAATGCACGTCCCAATCGTCCGCGTCCGGCGGTCTGGCTGTCCGCCAACACCACCGTCCACTCCGGCGCACCGGCTTCTGCCAACGTGCGGGCACGAATGTTCGTCGAATCAATCACCGCATGATATTCCAGCTTAAACGGCGATGCCTGCGGCAGGAATGCTGCCACGCCTTCGGCACTCAGCGAATCGTCTGCGGCCACCAGGCGATAGCCGCAATTGGTTCGTGCATCGATATCGTACCCCTCGCTGCGCAGCTTGTCAATCGCCTTCCAAACCGCGTGCCGCGACACCGACAGACGATCCGCCAATGCCTGGCCTGAAATGTATGCGTCCGATTCTGCGCGCAGTGTGCGCAGCACTTCTTCCTTGACACCCATAAGCGGCTCCTTTCCGAAAAAAAGCAAAAAAGGTCTTCTATATGTATAGAAGACCTTCATAAATCATTTACGCGTTTTCCTTTGCGATCTTGCAAAGATCTGCGAAAGCGGCAGCATCGTTGGTAGCCAGTTCAGACAGCATCTTTCTGTTGATGTCGATACCAGCAACCTTGAGGCCGTGGATCAAAGTGCTGTAGCTGAGACCGTTCTGACGAGCACCAGCATTGATACGAGCGATCCAGAGCTTGCGGAAGTCGCGCTTGCGCAGTCTTCTGTGTTCGTATGCATACTGGCCGGATTTCATAACGGCTTCATGAGCTACACGGAAAACCTTGGAACGGTCGCCGTAGTAACCCTTAGCTTGCTTTAATACTCTTTTATGTCTTTTGTGGGTGTTGACACCGCGTTTAACTCTTGCCATTTATCTTGTACCTCCGATATCCTTAGATCATTTTGTTGAGACGCTTGGAATCGCCCTTGGCCATAATTGCACCCTTGCGCAGATTGCGTTTACGCTTAGGGGATTTCTTTTCGAGAATATGGCTGGTGTAGCCATGGAATCTTTTGATTTTACCGGTACCGGTCTTAGAAAAACGCTTTGCGGCACCTCTATGGGTTTTCATCTTAGGCATTAGAATGTTCTCCTCTCAAATCGCTTATTTCTTTTCTTTATCTTTTTCGCGCAAAGGCACGAGCATCATTGTCATGTTGCGGCCTTCGACCTTCGCTTCCTTCTCCACCTTTGCCACATCGGCAACTTCGGCAGCAACGCGGTCGCACAATTCCTTCCCTGCTTCTGGACGGGTGACTTCACGACCACGGAACATGATCGTAACCTTCACCTTGTCGCCAGCAGCCAGGAACTTGGCAGCGTTGCGCACCTTGGTGTTGAAGTCGTGATCTTCGATGTTTGGACGCAGTTTCACTTCCTTGATCGAGATCACTTTCTGGTTCTTGCGGGTCTCGCGTTCTTTCTTGTTCTGTTCGTATCTGTACTTGCCATAGTCCATAATGCGGCATACTGGTGGCTTTGCGCCAGGGGATACCTCAACGAGGTCCAGCCCTCTTTCGTCAGCCAGCTTCATCGCATCACGTGGATTCATGACGCCAACCTGAGTTCCCTGTTCGTCGATGACACGGATCTCACGGCAACGAATCTGTTCGTTCACGCGCAATTCCTTGCTGATTGTTATCACCTCCATCAATTTTTCCCAATAAAAAAACGGGTGTGAGCCACCCGTTGACAGATCAAAATAACGACAGCAGCCACAAAGGCGCTATCTTTCTATCACTGCGACCAACAGCCACTTGCGGCGGAGGGTGAGAAACGGATGGTTTCTGCTTTCTGCATCGTTTGTTATCATACCACAGCAGCCGCTCGCTGTCAATAATTTTCGCCAGGTTTTTCACCATCACCCGCCGCTCACGGTCTCCCGCGATGCACTGCCGTCTCCGCGCCAAGCAGATAAAGAAACGGCAGCGCCGGCACGCCCAACTATTTCTTCCGTTTCTTTTTCACCTGTGGAAATGCACCCACGCAAACGCCCAGTGCCATTCCCAGGCCCACGCCAGTCGCCAGATTGTCAAAAAGCGAGCCGATCCCGGCGCCAATCGCCAGACCGATGCACAGCCATGTAGCCAGACGCTGTTCCGTTTGATCGCTCTCATTATCCTCTGCCGGCGACTGTTCGTTTTTTTCCTCGATGGTTTTCATCTGAACGACTCCTTTCCTCACCGCGCAGCTGCTGCGTGTACGGTCTCATCAGTGTAATTGATCAACAGCCTGTCGCCCAGCTCAATGGTCGTGCTGCCATCAGGGATGATGTACTCGCCGTCGCGCTGAATCAGCACAATCAACGCATTTGGCCGATGCGGCATCGTCGCAATGGTCATGTTCGGCACATAGTCCTCTTCCTCGATGACCTTCTCCACCAGCGTGATATCTGGCGGCGCGTCGCCCTCAATGAGCGCACAGAGAATCAGCACATCGCCCGCCTTGAGCACGGTGTTGCCCTTCGGCACCATCTCCGTCTCGTCACGATTGAGGCTGATCAAAATGGAGCCCGGCGGCAAAGTAATGTCCATAACACGCTTATTGACCCAATCATGATCCGGCGTGATCTCAAACTGGATAAAGTTGACCGGTGTTTCGTCCACATAGTCGGTGAAGGTTTTGAAAACGTTGCCGCCTTCGTCGATCATATTCAGTTTCTTCGCCACCAGCGGCAGCAGCGAGCCCTGAAAAGCGATTGAGAACAGCACCACGCCAAAAACAATGTGGAACATATCGTTCTCCATCTCCACCGGATAAATCACCGCGATGATCGCAAACACCACAGATGCTGCCCCGCGCAAGCCTGCGAAGGACACCAGCACTCGCCGTGCCAAACTGCCGCCGAACGGCCGCATCAGCACGTGTGTCACCAATGGGCGCGCCACAAACGTCAAAAACAGCGCAATCGCCAGTGCCTGCGGCAGCACCGCCAACAGACGGGACGGAAACGACAAGAGCCCCAACAGGAAGAACAGCATCGAATCGAGAATGCCCGTCACCCCGTCAAAGAACGGCACCAGCGTGCGGCGTTCCGGCAGCACACTGTTGCCCAATAAGAGCCCTACAATGTACACACTCAAAAAGCCTGTGCCGCCCAGCGCCTGCGGCAATGCGTAGCCAAACAGCGCCACTGCCACAATGAAAATTGTCTGTGCTTCAGCATAATGAAACATGTCGCGCGACAATGCCCAATGTGCCAGAAAACCAATGCCAAAACCGAACACCAGCCCCAAAATCAGCTGTGTGGCAAACATGGTACCGATTTCACCAGCAGTAATGCCGCCGCCCATAGCCGTTAAGAGAATGATCGTCAGCATGTAGGCAAAAGGGTCATTGGAACCGCTTTCCACTTCCAAGAGCGACGCCGTGTTTTCTTTCAGCGCCAGATTGCGGGAACGCAATACCGAGAACACCGATGCTGCATCGGTGGACGACAGCAGCGCCCCGCAGAGCAGCCCTTCCAGCATCGGCATGCCCAGCACATAGTAGCAAAACAATCCCACCAAGCCAGCGGTGGCCACAGTGCCCAGGCTCGACAAGAGGATCGCCATGCCAGCCACCGGCTTTGCCGCCTTCCAGCTTGTCCCAAAGCCGCCGTAAAACATGATGATGGCCAGTGCCACCGTGCTCAGTTCCTCGGCAAAGCGATAATCATCAAAAGGAATGTTCAAAAGCCCGTCCGAACCAAAGACCATCCCCAAAACAATAAACGCCAGCAGCGAGGGAATACCAATGCGCACCGTTACTTTTTTCAAAATCGTACACACCAAAAGCACCAGTGCAATGAACAGCATGAGAATAGGCAACGATACTTCCATACAATTCCTCCTTCGTTTTTATGATGAGCGGCCAAGACCGCAAAATGATCTAGCACTTTATTCTACCATAAAAACGCTGTGCCTCGCCACTTTTGCCGCCTATTTTTACCCAATGCCGAAAACCTCCTGCAAACTCAGGCATCAAAGCCGCCATAAAAAAGCGCTCCCATGGTGCGAGCGCAAAGTTATTCTCGAGCAACTTCGTCCGATTCGGCAGTTTTTTTGACCCATTTCCGCCTTACGCAATCTTTAGCGGTCCAGTATTGTATAGCTAACCTTAGCTTAAATTGAGCTTAAACTTTTCGCAGCCATCGGCTGCGTCCAAAACAAGGAGGATGATTATGTACAAACCTAAGAAAGCCATTGCTGCGGTCTGCGCAGCGGCGATCCTGATGAGCCCGACCGGCGCCCTGGGCGCTTCAGCAGCAGATTACGCAGATTTTCCCAACGATTGGTCGTCGGCAGCGCTGACCCGCGCCATCGACAACGGCCTGCTCGGCGGCGTAGGCGAGGGCCGCATTGCACCGCAGGGCCTGCTCACCCGCGCCCAGATGGCCGCCATCATCAACCGCGCCTTTGCAAGCAGCGCCAAAGCTGCCCTCGATGGTTACAGCGACGTAAGCAGCGATGCCTGGTACCGTGACGACATGGCCAAAGCCGTGCAGATGGGCACCTTTGCCGGCGCCGGCAGCGGCATGCTGGAACCTGAGCGCGCCATCACCCGTGAAGAAGCCTTCTCCGTGCTGGCACGCGCCTTTGCCTTAAAAGACGGCGACGCCAAGGCGCTGACTGCCTTCAGTGACAGCGACAGCGTCTCCAGCTGGGCAAAAGGCACCGTCGCTGCCATGGTCGGCGGCGGTTACGTCAACGGCAGCGACGGCGCGCGCCTGAATCCGAAAGCCTCCATCACCCGCGCCGAGTTTGCCGCCGTCATGAGCAACCTTGTGGCACAGTACATCGATGCCGCGACGGTGCCAAAGGACGGCGGCGTCATTGACGGGAACGTCATTGTGCGCCAAAGTGACGCCAACCTCTCCGGCCTGACCATCAAAGGCGATGTCATCGTCGCTGACACCGCCGACACCGTGCAGCTGGATAAAGTCACTGCGGAAGGGCGCATCGTCGTACGCGGCGCCTCAAAGAAACTGACATTGGACAACGTCAACGCCAAAGGCGTGGTCGTCAACAACCCAAACCGTGCCGCTGTACTCAGCGCCACGAACGGTGATCTGGGCACCGTCACCGTGCAGAGCGATGTCACATTGGCTGCAGGCAGCCTAGACACCGTGCAGGTGGATAAAACCGCCCATGTCAAAGTCGACAAAGAAGCCGCCATCAAGCAGCTGACCGCCTCCGCTGAGCGCGTCACCATCGACGGCGACGGCAGCGTTGAAAAAGTCGCCGCCAACGCCAACAACGTCACCGTTTTAACGAAAGGCAGCACCGTCACAGCCGCCAAAGGCACCAGCGGTATCATGGCCGGTGACAGCGCTGTGGCTGCTGGTGAATCAGCCACCGTGGATAAACTGCCTGCCAAAGATCCAGATGGCACTTCCGGCGCCACCAAAAAGACCGCCAAGGAAAAAGAAAAAACCAAGGCGGACGCTGATAAAACACAGGACAGAACCCTTGCCAGCGACAACGGCAAAAAGCCTGCCGCTAAGCCAGACGGCACCTCCAGTGCCACCAAAAAGCACCATGAAACGCATGCTAAAGACAACACAGGCGAAAACGAAAAAGCTGGCGGTCAAAGCGGTACCAGCACAAGCACCACCACACCTGGCACCGACAACACCGCCACAACAGCCACCACGGAAGCCCCCGTCTCCGCCACGCTGGTCAACACCGAAGCCACCAAGCTCGTAGATCTCGGCTGGTGCCAGTATGTGACGGTGCAATTCACTGACGGTCACAGCCTCAAAGACTGCACCTTGACCATCGACGGCACCGACGTGAGCAAGGCCTTCACCCCGATCAGCGACGATGGCAGCCTCGTGAAATGGGAAATCACCGCGCTGAACCCAGCCCAGCTCACCGTCAAAAGCGGCGACGCTGCACAAACCGTAGCCCTTTCTGACAACGCCAGCCCAACCGCACCGGCAGTGCACGGCATCACAGCGCCAGACTACATCATCGCCCACGGCACCCTCTCTACCTGGGACTATCACCTGACCAACTATGACGACAAAGGCCAGGTGCGCGTGGACCCGGCGAAAACCACCTTCAGCATCAGCGGCAAGGCCAAAAGCGATGCCCCAGCCTTCTTCAGTCCGGCAGCGGAACGCAGCGACAATGGCAGCGGCAGCGTGCTGCTGGAATTCTCCCAGAGAAGCGACGCCGACCGCGCCTGGTTTGCAGCTGTGCCGGAAAACACCAGCGGCACCGTGCAGCTGGTTGCCTTCAATGAAAACAAAAACACCCTCAACGACAACCTGGCCTACACGAAAAACGGCGACAGCACCATCAACATCGCCCTGGGCCAGAAGAACTTCACCGAAAACGGGCGCTACTATGTGCGCGTCAATGCCGACGGCCACGACCCGGCGCTGGTGCCAATTCACGTGGTCAACGCCCTGGCGCCGGTGCTGCAGCTGGATGGCAGCGGCACCTATACCTCCGGTGTCAACGCCCATTTCAAGATTCTCAACATGACCTACGGCGTCACCAACCCAGCCTACGCCGCCGAGCTCACCCGCCCGGACGGCAGCACCGTGGAACTGGAAATGATCCGCGACTGGTACCAAATCGGCGACTCCTTCGTGCTCTATAACGATGTCAAGGCCGAAAACGGACGCAACAACCTGCCGAACAACGGCACCTACACCCTCACCGTTCATGCCAACGGCTTCAAAGACATGAGCACCACCTTCACCGTCACTGGCGGCGAAGAAGCGCCAGTGGCAAGAACAAGCCGCGCCATCCGCAGTCTGGATGCACGCTCCAGCGCCACTTCTGTAGTGCCTGGCGGCGGCACTGGCAGCAGCGGCGGTGGCGGCGGATTGGGCATTTCCGCAAATCTGAAATTTGACGCCGATCTGCTCATCAACGCCGAACTGCTCGACAAGCTCGGCCTCGCCAACGACGCCGCCAAAGGCATCGTCGGCCGCTGGCACAACGACATGTCCGGCTACGACACCGCCTGGACCAGCGACGGCACTGCCTACAACTGGCGCGACTACATCACCGCTGTAAGCACCGCCCGCGCCGCTGGCAGCTACCTCTCCTTCGCCGACTACACCGAAGACGCCCGCTGGGAAACCCGCAACAAACCGTCCACGGTGAAATCGGTGCTCGAAGACAACCTCCTCGGTGATGTTCAAAGCAACGGCACCTGGGTCGGCCAGCAGACACCGGAAGTCATGCTGGTAGATGCTGACGGCAAGGCCATCACCGCCGTGCCAAAAGGTGAGGACATCCATCTCAAAGCCAGCGATGCCGGCTATTTCAAAAAGCTGAACAGCATCAACATCAACAAATGGCCGATGGACCTCGACAACAAATATTACCACATCGACGGTGACACCCTCACCATCGACCACGAAGCGCTCGGCCTTCTGCCTGCGGATGAAAACACCATCACCCTCTATGCCGACGGCTTCCGCGCCAAACAGCTGAGCGTGCGCTACACCCGTAATCTGGAAACGGGCCTCTCCGGCCCCGGCGACGTCACCCGCGGCAATCAAGTGCGCATGACGGTGGAAGGGTCAAAAGGCGACTTCCTCAACCACCTCACCACCGTCACCGTCTACAAACCAAGCGGCGAAACCCGCGGCGTCTATCCGCGCGGCGCTGGCAGCTACGACGACAACTACTACACCATCAGCAAAAACAACGTGCTGACCATTGTCGACAACGACGGCACCCTCTTCAACGAAGACGGCCGCTACACCATCAGCCTCGACGCCCAGTATTACAACCGCCTCACCACCCAGCCATTTGTGGTCAGCGGCGAAAAGAAGGCGACACCACAGCCAACCGCCACCACCAAAAATAGCGACGGCAACTATGTGCTCACCTTTGACAGCGCAGCCGCCGACTGGGGCAACAATCTCAGCGCCGTCAGCGTCAACAGCAAAGCCTACGGCCCAGCTGCTGATCTTTCCGAGCTGAACAAGCGCGAATACCGCTGGAGCGTCAATGCCACCGGCGGCTACGACCTCACTCTCCAGGACAAGGACTTCAACAAGGAAGACAACAGCGTCACACTCTCCGCCACCGGCTACAACGACGCCACCTTCCATGTCGCCAAGGACGCCAAAACCAGCGACAGCGCCGCCAGCACACCAACCGTCGCCGAAGCGCCAGCAGCACCAGCGCCATCCTTCCCAGACAACGGCACCGTGCTGCTGACCTTCAATGAGGTAAACAGCACCTGGCAGGACAAGCTCACTGCCATCAGTGTCAACGGCACCACCTACAGCCTCTTTGACGCCCTCCTCGGCACCCCAGGTGACAACCAGTATCAGTGGCAGGACAACGGCACCGGCAAAAACGCCCTCTACCTCAACAAGAGTGCCTTCAAGACCGGCGACAACATCGTCACCCTCTCGGCCGATGGCTACAAAGACATGATTGTCAGCGTCAGCATCGCCAAAGAAGCCACGCCGGAACCACCAGCGCCGCCTGCTCCGCCAGTAACGACGGAAGCAAAAGGTGTGCCAGTTGTCAGCTATGGCGTTGGCGGCGGCTACAGCTATATCTACTTCGACAAGGATGGGCACCATTCGAAAGAAGCAGAAGCCTATGCAAAAGCTGTGACCAGCGTGTCGGTCAATGACACCGACTTTGAAAAAGTCGGCTACTACTACCCAGATCCAAAAGAATACGTCGTCAGCACCAGCGGAACGAAGTACATCGCTTTCAAAGACAGCACCTTCAAAGGCAAAGACACCACCGTCGTCATCAAGGCCAAAGGCTACAAGGACCTGAGCCTCACCGTGGACAAAGACGGCGAACTCACCCTCAACGACACCGCCTCTGCGCCTAAAGCCGCACCGGAAGACCCATCAACCAGCATCACAGAAGAGGCAACGCCGGAAACATCAACGACGCCTGTGCCAGCAACGCCAGCGCCTGAAACAAAGGATGTGCCAACCGTCAGCTACGGCAGCAGCAGCGGCTCCAGCTACTTCTACTTTGACCGCGACGGTCAAAAACCAGAAGCCGCCCAGGCATATGTCAATGCCGTGACCAGCGTATCCATCAACGACGTCGACTTTGAAAAAGTGTCCTATTACCATCTGGGCACAACAGAATACATGGCAAGCAGCAGCGGCCAATATAAATACCTCTTTTTCAATGGCAGCGTCTTCAGCGGCAAAAATGCCAAAGTCGTCATCAAAGCCGACGGCTACAAAGACCTGACCTTCACCGTGAGCAAAGATGGTCAAATTTCTTTTGACGATACTGCATCCGCAGCCACCGTCGAAACCACAGAAGCACCAACCATGCCGGAAGGACCAACTGTGCAGAAAGAGTATGGCGCATGGTTCTACACCCTGAAATTTGCCAACGGTGACCATACCGCTGCTTATCTCTCGGACGACAGCTTCACCCTCACCGTCAATGGTACGAAATACGAAAAATCCGATGTCGATTTCCTCAACAACGATGAGTTCCACATCGACACCAGCGACAACACCCTGATGCTGCACGACAGCAGCTTCACCACAAACGGCAACACCACCGTCACCATCCACGTCGACGGCTACCAGGACCGCGTCCTCACCATCGACCGGAATGGTGCCTTGATCAACGCTTAATTCCTTTATACTTTTTCCTTCTTATGCAGAACACCCCCGCGCCAGGCCCAAGCCCAGCGCGGGGGTGTTCTGTTTCTCTCCCGCCGTCATAACCTGCAACAAATCGCAAAATAATCAAGATTTGTCGCACATAAAAACGCGCGCCGCACACAGCGCGCGTTGATTTTATGCCATAATGCCTTCCACCACCTGCCAAAGCAGCGAAGCCGCCGAAAAGAGCAGCACCACATTGACCAGCTGCTGGAAAAAGCTGGTGTTCATGCGCTGCACCAGCCAGGTGCTGAGACGCAGCGCCACAAGCACCGCCGCCAGCCCAACGATCATATAAGGCAGCCGCGCCATCGTGTAGGAACCGGCGAACACATGCGCCAGGCAGGTGAACCCCATCGAAAACGTGCCGCAGCCAAACTGCATCACGCGAAACATCTGCTTGTCGCGATAGCGGTTGCGCGTGTAGATGACCGTCAGCGGACCGCCGCAGCCAAACGCGCCGGAAATAATGCCGGAACACACCAAGAGCAGCTTGTGCCAAGGCCGCTCGTGAAACGTTGTTTTTGCCTTGCCGCGATGGTTTTCAATAAGCCCCTTGATGGCAGTAAACGCAACAAAAATGCCCAGCACGCCTTTCAACGCCAGCTCCGGCAGATATTGCAGCGAAAAAAAACCAATCGGCATGCCAATGATGATAAACAGCAAAATATGTGCCAGCTCACGCCAATGAATCTCGCGCCGCACACGAAATGCCTGCACGCCCGACTGCAGCGCCGCAAACAGCACCAGCATCGACACCGTCAGCTCCAACGGCATGAACATGCTCAACAGCGGCAGCGCAATCACATTCGCCGCAAAGCCAATCAGCCCCGCCATCGTCATCGCCAAAAGCATCACCGCACCATACAGCACCAGTGTTACCATTCTTCCATCGCTCCCCTTTTTCTCATAGAGCACCATTATACCACAGTCACCATCGCTGCGCACAAAAAAGCGCGCCTCCTGCTGGAGACACGCTTGTGCTTCTTATTCCGTGCGCAGTGCAATGACAGGATCTTTCTTCGCCGCTTTGCGCGCCGGAATCATGCCGCCAATCATCGTAATGAAAACGCTGATCACAACGAGCACGGCCCCTGCCTGAGCAGGCAGATACACCGTCACGCTGGTGCTTTCAATGAGCTGCTTCAAAATCGCGTTGATCGGATACGTCAGCGCCACCGAAATGCCCACGCCCAAAGCGCCCGAGCACAGCCCGATGATGAGCGTTTCAGCGTTGAACACCTGCGAAATGTTGCGCTTCGACGCGCCAATCGCACGCAGAATGCCGATTTCCTTGGTGCGCTCCAGTACAGAAATATGGGTAATAATGCCGATCATGATGCAGCTGACAATCAGCGACACCGCCACAAAGGCAATCAGCACATATGTCACCACATTGACCATCGACGTCAGCGAATTGGTCAGAAGCGAAATGTAGTCGGTGTAGGTGATCTGTTCCTCTTCCGGCTTATCGGCATTGTAGTTCTCAATGCACGCCGTGACGCCTTCCTTGTCTTCGAACGAGTCGGTGTAAATGCTGATCGAATACGGCGCATCCAGGCTCACCTTGCCAAAGCTCGTGAGATTGTCCTCATAGGTCACATCGCCCATGTACTGGTCGTAGAAATCCACCAGCAGCGCCTGATCTGGTCCCGATGCCAGCCACGCATCCAGCGCCGCCGCCATCGTCGCCTCGTCGCCGCCCATGCCGCTCATTGCCGCCATGGCGCTCATGTCACCGCCTTCAGCAGCGGTGCCGCTCTCCTGGGCTGCCGAGTACATCATCATCGTGTACAGCGACGCCTTTTCGCTGATGCCAAGGCCCTGCATGTAGGCCGTTGCATCGGCAGCCTTCGCTGCATCGTCGGCCGCTTCAAATTCCACACCATTGAGCACATTGACCGTTGGGTTGGCTTCCTGCGCCTGCACCACTGCGCTCTTATCGGTGTAATCGATGAGGTAATCGGTGAGCGCGCGCGTATAGGCCACATTCGACTGAATCGACGCATTTTCGCTGCCGTCCTTCGGACGCACAATCCCGCTCACCACCAGCTGCAGGCCGTTGTCGTACATCTGCTGCTGATAAGACAAATCGTCGTGTACATCCTTAAAGGTGCCATCGCCATTGTCGATGTAATAATCGCACGCCGGCACCAAACGGAAGCTCTTATTCATCAAATCCTCATAGCTCCAGGATGGCGTGTCGGCCTCTTCGCCAGCATCAAGCGCATCCTGAATGGACTTGTACGTATCGTCATCGATCACACCCAGCTGATAGAGCACCGACGTTGGAATGCTGTTCTTATCATCGAGCACCAGCACCACTTCATTATAGGCTTCCGGCCATCTGCCGCTGACCACATCGTAGCTGTCGCTCACCACTGGGCTGATGAGTTCGTCCTCATCGCTGCCAGGGATGATCTCGTCGAAATTTTTCGCACCCACCGTCGAACCAGCCGTCATCGGATTCATGTTGATGGCGATATCGCCGTTTTTCATGTTTTCCTGGCTTTCTTCCATTTCTTCCATGGTCGTGTTGGTGTCGCGATCGGTGTTAATCACACCGCCTGCAGCATCCGTCGTCAGCACATCAAAATCCACATTGTACGTGTACACCACGCCATTGGTGCCCAAATACTGGTGAATGTCGCTGTCTGGATCATCCAGGTATTTCTTAAACGCCGTCAAATCGTTTTCCGTAATGCTGGCGTTCATGTTGGCGTCCATTTCCAGCAGACTGTTGTCAGCATACACCTTGTCGCGGCTCTCATCCACCTCCGCCGCTTTGCTGGCCATCAGCCCGGCACTCGACATCAGGCTCGACATATCCACCGTCTCCGCATTGATAATGATCGGATAAGCGTTCATCGCGTCCTGCTGAATGTTGCTGATATACGTATTGACCCCGGTCGACAGCGCCAAAATCAGCGCAATCCCAATAATCCCAATCGAACCGGCAAAGGCCGTCAGCAGCGTGCGCGCCTTCTTCGTCCACAGATTCTTAAACGACAGCGACAGCGACGTCCAAAACGACATCGACGCCTTGCCCATGCTGCGGTGCACCGGTGTTTCCGTGTCCACCTCGTCCGGCGCAACAGGGCGCGTATCGTCGATGATCACGCCATCTTTCAGGCGCACAATGCGCGTTGCGTACTGCTCGGCCAACTCTGGGTTGTGGGTGACCATGACCACCAAACGATCCCGCGCCACCTCTTTCAAGAGCTCCATAATCTGCACGCTCGTCTCGCTGTCCAACGCGCCAGTCGGCTCATCCGCCAGCACAATGTGCGGATCGTTCACCAGCGCGCGGGCAATCGCCACACGCTGCATCTGCCCGCCGGAAAGCTGGTTCGGACGCTTGTGGATATGCTCCGCCAGCCCCACCTTTTCCAACGCCTCACGCGCGCGCTTGCGCCGCTCTCTGCGCGACACGCCGCTGATCGTCAGCGCCAGCTCCACATTCGCCAGCACACTCTGGTGCGGAATCAGATTGTAACTTTGAAACACAAACCCGATCGTATGATTGCGGTAAGCATCCCAATCGCGGTCGCGGTACTCCTTCGTCGACACCCCGTTGATGATCAGGTCGCCGTCTTCGTAACGGTCCAGCCCGCCAATAATGTTCAGCAGCGTCGTCTTCCCAGAGCCCGACGGCCCCAGAATCGCCACGAACTCATTATCGCGCAGATCCAGCGACACCCCGTTCAGCGCAACCTGGGTAAAATCCCCGGTGGTGTATGTTTTGCGAATATTTCTCAGTTGCAGCATGGCGCATCCTCCAAAAAATTAGTCATAGTATCAGTATATCACGTTCATAAAACCTGCGCCACGCGAAATCAATCGCCCATCTCACCGTCATAGAGATAGTCCGTCGCCGCCCCATGATACACGCGGCAAGGCATCGTTGGGTGCGGCTCGCTCGCCAGCTTGCCATCGCGCAGCGCCAGCGCATCCTCCAAATCACGCCCAATAAAGCTGCCATCAATCGGACATTCGCTATGGCACGGCAGCACCGTCGCATCCGCTGGAATCATCAGCTTCAGCTTGCGTAGACTCGCAATATAATTCTGCAAATTGCGCTTCTCACCAAACATGTAAATCGGCCCGCCATGCTGCACCGAATCCCCCGGCAACAGCAGCTTCTTCGACGCATCATAAAACGCCACACTTCCCGGCGTATGCCCAGGAATCTCAATCACCTCAAAACGATAATCGCCGCAGCGGCAAATATCGCCATCATACAGCGGCAGCAGCATCACATTCATGCCCTCCACCATTGGCCAGTCACCAGGATGCAGACGGCACGAGCCAAAATCAGGCAGCCCGCCGCTGTGATCGCGATCAGCATGCGTCATCACCACATCCACCGGCTTGTCGGTCAGCGACAGCACCGTCTCCAGCACGCCACTGTCCGCAAAGCCCGTATCAAACAACAGCGCACGCTCGGCGCCGATCACCAAAAACTGCCGCACACGCTCGTCCTCCAGCGCGTACAACCCATCCATCAATAAACGCGTCGTCAACATCGCCCATTCCTCCTTAACAAAAAAAGGCCCCGAACCCTCGGGACCCCTTTCATAGTACCTCAAACATTACTTTTCGTCTTCGTCGTCGCAGACAACCTGCACACCGAACTTAGAAGCAGTTTCTACAACATTGTCGCAGCCATCGAAATCCTGAACGTGGATTGCGTTCTTATCAGCTTCGGCCTTGTCGTCTTCGTCGTTGCAAACAACCTGAACGCCAACCTTAGAAGCAACTTCCTTTACGTCTTCGCAGTATTCGTCTTCAACAAAATCACGTAAATCAACACGCTGAGTCATAATCTTTCACTCCTTAGTTAAAAATGCTATCACTCGTATTCTGTAGTATCATTATAACTGTTTTCTGATCAATTCGCAATAATCGTTTAACAATTCGTATAAGTTCTATTTAATGGAAGAAATACCCTCCCATTTGATGGAACAAATACACGCGTTATTTATCCCTACACTTTTGCAATGGAAAGAAACCGACCGAAATTTTTGCCCGCCCCACAATGCAAAAACCCTCGCCTCCCAAAGGAGACGAGGGTTTGCTAAAAATCACTCAGGCATAAACCTGTTTACTTAGTTTACACCATGCAGCGCTTCAAGTTCGCGTTCAACTTCATCCCAATCGATCTCATCGCGGTCACCGGTCCAATTTTCATGGTTGGTGCCATCGCTTGTGACCCATTCATATTCATGACCATTGGTTGCTTCCTGAATGTCAGCATAATACCAAGCACCCTTCTGGTTGTCTGGCCAGGTGCGCATAATGGTGTCAGGGAGCAGGTAGTCTTCATGAGGAACGCGATCGAGGGTACGGTTGACGATGGAGCATGCTTCAGCGCGGGTAATGGCTTTATTCGGCTGGAAGCTGCCATCTGGATAACCGCCGATAATGCCCTGTTCTTTTGCTGCCTGAACAGCATCGGCAAACCATTCGCTGCCGGTGATATCGCTAAACGTGCCATCGGTGTAATCCACGCTGTCGTTTTCATAGAAACGTACAGCAATAGCTGCAAATTCAGCGCGGGTGATTGGTGCATTTGGCTGGAAGGAGCCATCTTCGTAGCCAGTCAAAATGCCCATGGCACTCAGCGTGGAAACTGGCGTGTTAAACCAATCGTCACTGCTTACATCGGTAAAATCATTGCTTTGGGTCCAGTTTTCAGCGCGTGCTTCGTCGGTAAGCAGGCGGTAGAAAATCGTGGCCACTTCGGCACGGGTGATGTTGCCCTGTGGTTTCACCGGCCAGAGATCTTCGTTGTCGGTGGCTTCACCGGTACGATAATCTTCTGGATAACCAACGATGTAAGAATAATGATCCTGGGTGTTCAGGTCTGGGGTTTCTTCATCGATGGTGCCCGGTGTTGTTTCATCGTTCCAGCGAATGTTGGTAAATGTTCTGCTCAATGTTGGATGCCACTGACGGGCAACCTCTGGATAAACGGTGGCAAGATCATTAAAGCCAGGCAGCACTTTCTTATTGGCGCAATAGGGGCATCCGCCGCCACGCTGTGTTCGACTGGACACGATCGCCTGATAAGCATGGCCCTGGTCACAGATCCACCACACCTTGCGATTGCTCGCTGGTGCAATATGCTCCGGCCTCAAAGGGCCATTTTTTGTTGGGTGCCATTGCCGCGCGATCTCAGGAAATTGGCTTGCAAGGTCATTTTCACCGGGAATGATTTTCTTTCCAGCGCATACAGGACAGCCGCTTCCCGCCACACGCGAAGCAACAGATGCCTGCCATTCGTGACCATGCGAACAGCACCACCACACCTTGCGTTTAGTGCCAGGGACAACATCTTTGGGCGTCAGCACGCCGTTTTTAGTGGGATGCCATTGTTGCGCCAGCTCAGGATAATTGGCTGCGAGATCATTGTCGCCCTGCAGCACCTGTTTATTGGCACAAATTGGGCAGCCTACGCCACTGACACGCGCCTTGATTTGAGCATTCCACTCATGCCCCTGTGCGCAGCGCCACCACACATGTCTGTGGCTGCCAGGCAACACATCGCTCGGTGTCAAATCGCCATTTTTATCCGGATGCCACTCTGCTGCCAAAAGTGGATAACATGTGCCAAGGTCTGTTTTTCCCTTGATCGGATTACGTCCGCTGCAATAGGGACAGCCCGTCCCACTGCCAGTGCGCGTGTGCACAGCCGCTTGCCAGCGATGACCATCCACACATCGCCACCACACCTCTCTTTTGCTTCCATAACTGGTCGTTTCCGGGGTCAGCGGGAGATTGCGTTTCGTGTCCCATTCAGCGAGCAGATCTTCTCGCCCTGTGCGATGACAAAAATCGGCCAGGCTTTCTCTCATGCCTGTCATCTCCAATTCACTGAAAATTCAATCCTATGTTAATTAAAAAGTAGTGCCCTCAGATGGGCAGTCTATGAAGATGCCATTAGAGAGCACTACTCAGTTATGATATTGCCAACAGCATGCCGTTAGCAACTATATGGTAACTTCGTCACCGATTAGCTCTGGAATACAACGCTTGCGGTCAGGTTGTTATCATCATAGAGTGGGGTCACTTCGAAGCCCATTGCTTCAGCAGCAAAACGGATTGGTACATAAGTACGATCGCCCTGAATCACTGCTTCGGTGTCCATGGTGGCTTCTTCACCATTGATGGTGTAAGTAGCTTCACCAATAGTCATAACGATGGTCTGTTCATTGTATTTAATGGTAACAGTACGGTTATCGTTATCCCATTCTACGTCAGCATCAAAACCTTCAGCGAGTGCACGGATAGGAACCATGGTTCTCCAGTTGCTGTCAACGTATGGTGCAGCGTCCATGGTGAAGAGCTGCTTGTCAACAACATACTGGGAAGAGCCGATAGTCATGGTTACGTTGTGATGTGCAACAATATCGCCATCGCCTACGGTGTACTTGAGATTACCAGCATAGATTTCAGTACCAGCTTTTACATACACAGCCACTTCAACTTCAGTGTCTGCGGTAGCATAAATGGTCAGGGAACCCTTGCCATTTGCTACATCATGACCCCACTTCTTGTTGGCAGTCACAGTTACTTTTGCATCTTCGTTGCTCTGGTCAACGAGGTATGCATAAATTTCGCCTTCAACTTTTGCAACGTTGCCGTCAGCGTCAACAACGCTTACGGTCACTTCGTTGTCAGTATTGACAGGGCCTTCGGTTGGATCAAATGCGAGATCCTTGGAATAGTAGGAATCCACAACAGTCAGTTCAACAGTAGCACCAATGCCGGTCTTGCGATCAAAACCAGTTACAGTGATGCTGGAACCAAGCAGGGTTTCATTTGCTTCGATGTCTTCTTCGGTTGCGAAGAATCTGTTGCTATAATGAGTATCCTGACGTTTTGCATCGCCATTGAAGCCAAATTCTACGTTGTCAGCTTTTACTTTGATGCCGTTTTCGTCAACATAGGTGCCTACAGCCATAACAGTCTGGCCAAGGGTGACTTTGCCATCAAGCTTGGTCCATTCTTCAGCTGGGGTAACGTCTGGGTTGGTCATGTATTCATGGCCATAGAGATCGATTTCCAGGCTCTGGGTGGTGCCATATTTTGCAACATTGAAGCTTGCAGAAGCATAGTCACCACTTTCGAGGGCAACGCGTACGGTGTAAGCCCCAGGAATGAGGTCTTCTTTGACGCCTGTGTAGAACAAGGTGTAGTTGTCGCCATCTGGAATCAGTACAAAATCACTTTCATCAAGCAAATCTTCTGGCTGCTTGGTTACACGAAGATTTTTAGCATGATTGTCGGCATCAAGGTCAGCAGCAGGTTCGCTGTCAGAGAGATCGCCAGAGATGATGTTGCCTGCTACATCAGTGATGGTGAACTGTACAGCATCGGAAAGGTTGCGGTTTGCAAAATCATTCCAACGGCTGTCGGTACCAGCGAGGACATAGCCGCCATCTTTGGTGGTATCAATGTCGTAAGCGCTGACTGTTTCGGTCAGAACACGCAGAGTGTATTCTTCACCAGCAATGCTGATGTAGATCGGTACATCTCTCTTGTCGTTCATGGTGAAGCTGAAGGTGAATTTACCAAGGTTGTCAGTGGTGGTGGTCATGCTGCCGCTTTCAGTAGCAACGAACTGAAGGTTTTCACCGTCGCCAGAAGTCAGCACAACTTCAGTGCCTTCTGGAACTGGGGTGTTGCTGTCATCGCGATAAGCATAACCAGTGACTTCGTACTCATCGGTGCCATTCTGATCAAAATCGCTACCAGTCAAATCTACGCTATCAATGGTGTTGTCATCGTCAAAGGTTGCAATTTTATCATTACCATGATTGAGAACAACTTCTGCAACTTCAAAGTCTGCAGGTGCCACATTAACCTTAATAGGCGCTTTTCCATTCAAGAATTGGAAATTAGATTCAAAGCTGCCATCTACAGTTGCGGAAGCTTTAATATCACCAACACCAGCATAGATGTAGAAAGTACCTTCACGGTTAAAGGTTACGGTAACTTCGGTGTCATTGGTAACTACTTCATCAATCTTGAACATGTTGTTATTAACATCACAGGATTGTACATTGTTGCTAAATGTTACAGCATCTGCGGCATAATTGCCTGCACTATCAGTTACCCAAAGTTTCACATCTTGAGCACTTCCAAGTGGCTTGTTGGTACCTACGCCAGTTGCATCATTAACAGAAAAACTAATGGTTTCTGTATCGTCATTAGCAACGACTTCGATTTCTGTACTGCCATTAACGGAGATCTTACTTGCATTAACAGAAACTTCTCCATTAGCCGCGAAAGCAGCAGCAGGAACCAAAGTCAGAACGAAGGCTGCCATGGTAACCAGCGCTACAATCTTTTTAGAGATCTTATTCAATATATTTCCCTCCCAATTAAATTTCTACAGTCTTTCCCTGCTGTAGTCAGGGCTGTGGAGGTTTCCACAGAGGTTTGCAGAGAGAAGCCTGTCTGCAATCAGGCGTTGGGGTTCCCTGCCCAACTCAGGCTGGCTGGCTCGGGACTCGCCGCCCGC